>Ga0157363_1001114_pt1 | contig 21890 bp, 13 predicted proteins | sample AttsexASBM1_FD_111477 | JGI IMG/M metagenome (GOLD analysis project Ga0157363, IMG submission 111477) | Fungus gardens microbial communities from leaf cutter ant in Ribeirão Preto, State of São Paulo, Brazil - Atta sexdens ASBM1 | ecosystem: Host-associated > Fungi > Mycelium > Unclassified ... | reverse complement strand
TGTTCGAGAAAGGGTAATGACACATTTGTGCTCGATGTATTTGATCGGCGACTGTATGTAAGTAATAATGCGTATCATCGCGTGTAAGTAGATTTCAAATGGAATTTATTTTCGGGCCATCATGTTTTTCGTGAGAGAAAAGAAAACTATGAAATAAAAATAGGAAGCAATTCGCAATTTCTGCCGATTGAATCTCGTTTCGTGACCTCGATAATCGCACTCCCGACTCGCGAGCGCTTCTTCCGCGTTTCGAAGCTCGCTCATGTTTACGAAGAAAGGCAAATTAAATCGGTGAAGAAACAGCAGTCGAAATGACTCGATATTATATGGCACTGTCGCTTGGCGATTCGTATAATCTTGTCTCTTGCATTCAACGGTACAGTCAGCCACATTAATGTCTTAAGTGATATGCAAATCGAATTGTTCCTGTGCGATGCAACGTGGATGATGCATCCCCGTGCATCGAGGACATGCAAACGCCGAAAAGAACGTCTTCGCGAAGAGTTACAATATTGCGTCGCGATATTTCTCTATGTGTCGTAAAGGCCTTGTGAAGCCTGTTAATCGAACGATCATTAATGTGACCGATTATACGCTAGACACACTTTCCGAAGAATCGTCCCCCAATCATTCCACGATCGCTCTGGCACTCACGTAAGCGATGTAGCCGAAGTCACATTGTCGTTGTCAATTATAAATCACCACAGGAAACACAATCCTCGCAAGCACCACACGACTGACTCGAACCGAATAGGAATAAAATGATAACGCGATGCATTCAGTTTTTGCACCACGTTGATGTGCCGCACCCTCTCCTATTGAATTCCGATTAGCTCCTTGCGACTGTCAAGAGTAGAGCTCACAATCAAAGAAACAAGTGAAGGAAGAAATGCACATTTTTTTAAAGATCCGATTATAATTGCAATGCTTAGAATCATCTACTCTTCTAATTTTCGGACACGCTGGTTAAGTCAATAATTTCATAAGAAATAGTAGATTTTGATATTTTTTTTCTAGATGAAAGAGATCCTTCGAAAAGACAGAGAACACTTTATTTGCACGAATCCAAAACTTAGATGGAGTAGACAGCAACTTTGAGTAATAATAATATATACCTATATATTATCAATTTTGAAATTGTAAGTCATGAACTGTTTTCAAATTTTTAATTTAAAATCCATAATTTAAAACTGTACAAATGTTAAGTATTGTCTTCATTCACTTGACTCTCTAAAATTTCGGGATTTACTTGACGTTAATTGAAATTTCCGAGTAAATGCTCCGTACAGTCTGAGATATTGATGGAGCTTCATTGAAATTTTAGTATTCTTACTGAATATTTTTACCCAATCACACGATATTCAATATCTAATTATTATTCTATTATATGTTGATTGCCATGCTGTACAGTCGCGAAAAAGTCTGCGATAAAAATGTCTCTTAGTTGACGTGGCAGCCAGTGGATTATGTCAACTCACGCTACATTAAATCTGATAGCTTTATGTTCCCTCGCAAATTTCCCTTAAATATACAAAATAAAATCTCTTCTGTAACATCACATTTCTCGTAATAGTAATTCTTCTCTTTTAAATTATTCTTCCGTTCAAAAACTGTTAGATGTCCACAAGGTGCGAACAAATTTGGTGCTTTTCCCTTAGCTCGATACCGATCGCAGACGCAAAAAGGGGCATCGAGTTGAGCAAACATTAATGATTACGTCCGATGTGCGAAGGGAGATCACGCTGTTCGAAAAATCAGCGATTGTCCCCTCGCATCGCGAGAGTAGGCCGTGATTTTTGCTCGTCGCCTGTCGTTCTTATCGCGACACGAAGGAGCCTTATTCTACAGAGATCGGCGGATCGAGTGCCAGGAAATTGCTTGGAGGAGAGGGTGGAGCAACGACGGCAGGCGGACGTCCACATCCAGAATCGTCCCCTTTATTTTCTTCTCTCGCTTCACCCACACATATATAGGTCGCCCAGAAAACACATTTTCTTCCCACCACGCGTCAATTATAATTAGCTCGATCCGATCGCTTTTCTCGATCGGCAGCAGCATTCGGCACTCTCTCGCGCAGCGCACCAGACGTCATTCACGCACGCAACTTTTTTTTGTTTTTTTTTCTTTTTTTTTTAATTAGTTCGCCCACTTCGCGACGGTGACGTCACTCTTGGCATTCCGCCCCGGAAAAAATGTTGCAAATCGCAGGGAGTCTCAGCGAGGTCGTTTTAATGAGACGAGAGATGTCGGTATCGCGACGATTTCGCGGAAACGAGAGATCCATTGAATTTTATTATTTATTTATTTCTAGACTCAACAGACGCAATTTTTTTTATTGTTACGGCACTATTGGAATTTTCATTTGGGATACAATATGTTACAGTTAATTACTATGGAACACGTAATTCTTAATTGACGGAGAGACTGCAGCATCGATAATTCTTCCTGGCATTTGCATGCGATGCAATGAAAGGACTTTCAATCGCAACTTCTGCAATTTAAAGTACAATCGTAGTTCTCCAAGAACTCTCTTTCGGCAATATCGTCGAGAATAAAGAGAAAAAAAAATAGGAATACTCGCTTTTACTCTCCTGCGATGCACTCGTCGCCACCGCCGCGCGGTTTCAAGCATCGAACAACAGATCTACGCGTTGGGCTCGTGTTTCGCGACTCGATCGTTAAAAAATATTATCGAAAATATTGTCTCGTACGTACAAGGACACCGCAGGCGAAAGGCGAATCGCAAGGACGTTCGCGAGCCCGTGGGATCACTTGGAAACTTCAAAAAACTGCAATATTGTATCGCTTTTAATGTAAGGTAGTTGTTGTAATCTAATATTTAATGTCTTCCTCCCCCACCTCCCCCCTGTCAAAAATATATTTTAAAATTAAAAGATAGATACAGTTGCAACAAGATATGAAGGCAGTCGTAAAGAGAGAAAGATAAGAATTGTCGAGATCTTTCTCTTTCTCAGTATTTTTTTAAAAATACTCCATTATAATTTTTGAATCCAAAAATATACATCAGTACATTAGCTATATAAAGATTAGTATATTAATAATATAGTGCACTCACATTTTCTCAGGAATGAAATTTTCCATCGATCCCGCAGGCCGACAAGCGGCGCGATCCGGCCCGCCTCGCGATACAAAATTTATATTTACTTTTACATATTTGCTTGGCCTTCTGTTTCTTCATGCATCGACGATCCGTTCTCTCTTCTCGAACGTGACGCCGCGATTCACGACGAATCACGAGCCAACCACATTATCATCAACATCCTCATCATTATTATCATCCTCAACATCAACATCAACATCAACATCATCAGCATTATTATCATCACCATCATCTTCTCTCTCCGATCCGCTCCATCAATCATCATCGACGCATCCCTGGTAAACTTCCTTACTTACTTCACAGCGCACATCATCACTGATACAGCGTAATGCACACGACTTTTAAATATACTACATAAAATACGCTCATATCACGTACGTTCGCTCTGGTAAGCATCGCACGCACTCTAGGAGTCTCGACGATGAAAAGGCTAAACAACTAATTAGTCGACAAGATAAGTCGCTTTGTCGTGCTATTATAATGGTTCCTCCAGGCTGGCTTCGCATGCCGACGAAAAATCCTCGTTTCATCACGTACTGAGAATCTTCCGCTGCAAGGACGTGTCACGTCGCTTCCTCCGGATCATCACGAAAACGTCGTTACAGCGAAAAAAATCTATTGTTAAGAACGTAGGCTTCGCGTGAATATTTTGCGATAACTTATAGTCTACAGTGATCTTCTCACAGAGCAGCGTCGGAATCCGATAATTTTTTTTTTCACGTTGAATTAACACTTCCTGTGTTAATCTCCTATCACTTTTAAGAAATCTTTGGCATACGAATTTTTGGAATATATAGACTTCTCTTGTTGCACGGATTATCCGAAGCTCTGTTAAAGAAATTTTTAATTCGTTCGATAAAAAAATAGGGATTGATTAACAAGTGTCTAGTCTACAGGATAAAGAATTAATTATATTGACGAGGATATCGATACTCGTTACGAAGCCAGTCTGATGAAGCACGGTACTCGAGAGCGAGTTTATCTCTGGCCACGATCCCGACATGTGCGTTTCAGGCTCGATCAGGTTGTCGAGGTAGAGGAGAAAGAGAAGGAGCTTTGATCGTAGGATATGCTAGGATCAGGATCGTCCGCCAGAACTTCGTCTCTACAATCGACGAAAGGATCGCGAAAGATCGCGAGGACCGTGCTCCCTTCAGGATAGAACGTCGACTCCTCGCACACGAGAGTCTCTCCAAAAATCACAGTCACATATATATCTATTATTTTTTCTTTTTTTGTATTTTTGTATCTTTTGTCACTTCTGTATCTCGTCGCTTTGTCTCCTACGCTTTCTCTCTCTCTCTCTCTCTCTCTCTCTCACACATTTTTTTCTCTTACATCATATATCTTTGATTCATCCGTTCAGCGATTTCACGCTTCATTCTCGCATCTGACTCTCTCGTTCTGCCTTTTTCCCCTTATTGGCGAATTCGGCGACGCAATTCGCGGCGATTTCGCGCAAAAATTGAGATCTTCTCAAAAAGAAATGCATGATTATATAAGTGTTATAATAAATGAATATAATATACATGAAAACTTTTAAAATATTGATCGGAACGATAATTACGTTCTTAATCATATTTCTAGTCTTTGACTCTCAATATAGATTTGATCAGAGATCTTTTACTATTGAATATTTAACAATGAATTATGGACTTTAAGGAGAAAAATATTTCTATCTTATAAAATTCTTATTATTCAACAAATTAAATTGCATAACTTTGTTTTCCCATTTTTATTTAAATCTGAAGCAATTATTTTTTTTTGTTATATATAATTCAATAATAATTTAAAGATTATTAATAAAAAAAGATATGTAGATTAAACCGTTTACATTTCATAGAGATAGTATAATAATATAATCTTTGTTAATAATATAATAAAACTCTATAAATATGTACATTGATGCACAATAATAACGTAACTAATTGATCTCAGAATCATCGTTACGATTTTTTCACGATTTAGCACCAGATTAATTTTAAAAGAACAATCGATCTCAGCACTAAAATCGAACGCTGCGAATTCCGACGACCGTCACACACAGAAATTGCAAACTCTCGATTGCGAATCAGAAGAATAGGCGAGTGATTGAGTTCTTTACAAGATACGGAAAGACACGCACCGCTGTCCTCTCCGTTGTGGCACTTTCATTCTATTTTTTCTTCTCTCTCTTTCTCTCTCTCTCTCTCTTTCTACCTAATCTCTACTAAATGGAATGTATAAAAGAAAAGAATATACACGCGCCTCTTTACCGAATTTATCGCGATCAAGACATTGATTGCGATTTTTAACTAACCGCCGTCGGTGAATAATCGTGTTAAAATGGCAAATTGCGGCGAAATTTCGGCGTTGAGGACATCGTATTTCGACAAGAATAATCAATTTTTTGATAAATATAAAATACTATTGAAATACTTAATAAATTCGTATGTCAGAATCACTGATGTCATAAATTTAACATTATTTGGTAGTTTATTAATTAAAACAAAAAAATATTACAGATATATGTTTAGTAAATTTTTGAAAATCGTTGATATTCAACATAATCGCCTTAAAATAGATATATATACAATACACTTCGAATAAATATTGCCACAAGTTCGAAACATTTTCCTGTGTTTTCCCAAGACATTTTATTTTATCTCGTAATTTATGAAAGATCTCATCTTAGAAAAATAGTTTAGTCTTCTCTTAGAGAAGTAATCTCAATATATATATATGTATATATATATCTCCCACATTAAACTTTGATATTGACTCGACAAGTAGATTTCAAGTTGATGATTAAACACTTCTTACTTGATTATTTACAATATCTCTTACAATCAAAGATAATATTATCATTATCATTATCATCGATATTAAATCTAAGGTACGTGGATAAAAAAAATCAAATTGTACATACCTCTTAAACAAAGGATAAAAATCAAGAATATTATTTTTCTAGAATTTGTGCAAGTTAGGTATCTAAAAATATTTCTCGTAAAAACCCAGGCTGCGAAATACAGTGGCAACATTTATGCGGAATAATATGCTAATCAATGTTATCACGTGTTGTGTGCAAAATAATTCATAAATATAAAAATTGTTTGAGCATGTTTGAAAAGTGCATTGGTGTCATCGATGAACGATTAAGGACACACAAATTTTAATTTTCGGAGACACAAAAATAAATCAGTGAAACATAATCCATGTGTTACACTGAAGTCGGTGCCGATGAAATTTCTGAAATCATATGTCTCCGCGCCGATATTTGTCAAAACACGTTTTGCCTCGCGTTTAATAAATTCAAAAAACTAGAGATTTTCCTATATTAATATACTATCTCCCTTTCGCACTCGAAAAATCACGATAAAAGTGTAAGGATATATAGGTACGTATGAACATGAAATCGCTACAAAATATTCAAATTACGAAAGAAAGATCTACTGGCAAAAGCATTTGGAATGCATGGCACTACCGCAGACACGTTTCTCGACGACGACGATGACGATGACGTGACGTAACTCCGCATTGCGATATTATTGCAAAATGTCGCTAAAATCGCGAATCACAATTAAAAAAGGAGACTTCACGATTCTACGGAATGAACTCGCGGCGACAATTTACTAAGGAGCACGGCACTAACTATTCGTCATCAAAGACGCAGTGTAAACGGAGGTAGAGATCTAGGATACTTGAGACATCCCGGTCGAACATGGAGAAAAATTTTTCGCGATTTCGCATAAATCAAAGCGCGTGATTTCACCGCGAACTTAGATTCCTACGAAAGAGAGAATTCTCCACTAGACTACTTATCTCCAGGTTACGACTCTAGACTATATCAATTATTCGTTTGACAGAATTCGGTCAATTTAAACGCGATCACGGTATCTTCTCCTAGCGATCCGCGAAGAGACACTCCCGTCGAGCAAACACGGGAACGACGGGCGTTTCTGCATAGTAACACACGATCAGGAAGACGATCTCACCCAAGATAGATTTCGAGTGGTCCAGACGCCTTACGAACGGGGAGAGAAGAGAGGAAGAAACGAGTGTTTAAAAAATGTCTGGACAAGCCGTGCAGCGTTGTTCCAAATGGCAGTGCGAAAAGCTCCTCGTCTGCGACACCACTCGTGAATACCGTGATCGCGTGATATACTTGATCGACTACTAAAAAGGACTTATATGACGGGAGTATAAGGGGAAAGTTTAAGGAAATTGGGGAATTCTTGAGCATTCGAGATCATTTGCTCCTACGGACGTTCAGGCCGGACGAGGACTTCGGTACAACTAAATCATTTGTGCCATCAAAATATTAACTTTAATTATCCAATCAACAGCAACAGACATTCACGTATGGGGAAAAAGTAACATACGCATCATCTCATACATAACAGGTCACACGGATTCTCGCGCAGCATGATCGGATTAAGGGGCACCCAAGTTGAGTTCTGTAATCTTCCCGACCTTTCGCACTCACAATCAGTCTGTCTCTTTCTCTCTCTTTCTCCTTCGCTGTCCATTCAAACTTCATTCTGTTGCATAGGAAAGCGATACTCTTTCTCTTTCTACGCAGGTAAATTCGGCGCAGTTCTAAGCATTGGTGGCTAAAAACCGCGATTCAAATCTGATATACGTCATTGATAAGCTCGGTATGAGCTTTACAACGAGTTAACGGTGAGTCACTGTAAATAAAAGACTCGTTCTCTCTCTCTCTCTCTCTCTCTCTCTCCCTCCCTCCCTCCTCTCCCATACATACAATACACACATACACACATACACACGCGCGCGCGCGCGCGCGCGCGCATGATTATATCATATTTTACTACATTTTTCATTCACTCTCTTTCATATCTATCATGCTAACACTTCGTTTCAGAAATTCTCCCTGAGTCTCTTACTCTCACTCTCCCTCACTCGTATGTGTATACTCTCCATCCACTTCGCTTGGTATTCCTGTTGCGCTCTCTCATATCTTCTTTCGTTAATTTTTCTCATTGCTCATAGTAATCATTCACTGAAGTTGTCCTTTCTCTTTCTCTCTTCTTGGGTTTTAATCTCTCAATCACGCGGATAAAAGCCGCAGGGCTTATTTGTACAGGCATACTTGCAACCAGAATCATTTCTCTCTTCTCGGCAGACTTTTCACTTGACCTTGATTCATTCATCGGCAACATCCACTTGTACTTCTCATCATCCGTTGTCAGCATCCGGCAAACAGGTATTTTTTTATTCTCTCATTGTCTCTTTCTCTCTCTCTCTCTCTCTCTCTCTCTTTCTTTCATTCTCGCTTTCTCGCTAAAAATCCCTTTCTCTCTTATCATATGAGATGCGCTCGACACCGATATATTATATCAATAAAATACCGTCGCCAGATAGGGACACGTGCAGACTCATCACTCCATCTCGTCATTATCGCTTCGGAACTCACGCACATCCATCAACTCGCATCCGCACCATCCAATCTTGTTGTCTTTGTATTGTGTTTGATAGCTTTCTAGTCAAATCAAATTGCACGACAGTACAACCGTGGGGTGATCTGTAAACAACAAAAGCGAGCCAAATATCAGTCACCGTCGCTCATCGGTGCTCGTTCTTTTTGGAGAGGGGGAGTTTCCAGCGGACGTTTCAAATCGCGTACGCGGGGAATCCGAGGGACAGAAAAACAACGCCACGATAAAAGATAGTGCATTCCTATCAACATTGAAGTGATTCTTCAATGCTCACGTGCTCTCTCTCTCTCTCTCTCTCTCTCTCTCTCTCTCGCTTTCATTCTCTCTATCTTCCGCCCTCCCCCTTCTCTGTTTCCTTTAATAATTCTGTCCTAACTACATCCTATCCTTGCTATGAAAAGCTCGCCAGTTAAATTAAACTTAACAACCGAAGAATGTATGGTGAGATAGTAAAATCGAATATGCATGATAAAGGCGGCGTGCGGAAAAGCACAAAAAAGGAACAAAAATAATAAAGATAAATTTCATCCCTTTAACGGAATGCGAACCAAAATCAAACTCAAAATAATATGCAATGTTAGTGCATCGCGCGTCGATTAAAATGATCAAATCGCATCGAGAACTTTGCGAATTAATTAAAGACGGCGCATAAAACAAATCGAGAAATATAAAGAGAGGTACTCACCAACTGGACGTAGCGTTGGCAGCAGTCTTGAGCTTTCGAATCTCTTTCGCAGCCCAGCTCGCCAGCTGTTTAGTTTTGTGAGTGCGTGACTTCTTACCCTTGGTCAGCAAATCATTAAGCGGCTCGGTCTCCACCATAGGCAATAATTTGGTTCCGAACACCATGACGAGATCGCCTAGCAGACCTACCGCGGCCGACACATTACCCTCGGAATGTTCGCGATCTTGCGCTATCGAGGTGATAAATTGTATAATGTACGGCACATGCGGCTCGATAAGAGAAATAGCAACATCCGGACAATTATTTCCATCACCGCGGAGACCTTGAACTATGCCAGTGTAAGCTTCAAGTACGCCCTCGCGTAACTCGTTGAGATAATCGATCATATCGTAATCGCTTCTATCTACGTTAGCCTGCGATGCTTGTACTAACGTCTGCAATACAACGTCCAAATATATTTTAAATTCTGGTCCGATACTCATGGCGATGTCACCGAAAGCCGAAAAGATCTGCGGTTTAACTGAGCGATGCACGGCGTTATTGCTGAGATTCTCCAACAACAGAGTCATAATTTCATCGCAATAAGGAAGCATCTTGTTTTTGAGAGCGCGGCAGATATCACCAGTGAGACCGACCGCTGCGCAACACACCTGATATTCGGCATAGTTCTTCAAGCCGAGACAGAGATAAGGTTTGAATGCCTCCATATATTTCAAGAAACCTTCGCCTAACACCTCAACCAAAGTCGAAACTGCCATGAGCGCATCCTCCTGTACGCCACCTGATTTACAGGAGTTTGAGTTAAACATGGCAAGCAGAGCAGTCATTATTACATCGGATATTTGCGGAGCGTCCTCTGTAGTGACTTTACGCAAGACTGATTGTAAAGTCGCACAAAGCAACGACTGCAAATCGTTATATTGGGCACGATCCGAATGACTCTGTATGTGCGACTCCATCTGCAATACTTGTTGCAGTCGCTCCAGTATCACCATTGTAGTTTTTTGTACGGTTACATAACAATCACGCGGCGAGTTCTTCACCATTTCCATGAGAGCCTCATAAGCAGCAGATCTCAAATTCGCTTGAGCCCCATCTGGTCGATCAGTAGTTTCCAAAAGTCGTTGAATGATAAAATCGAAATATTGTGACATGCAGTACGTTTCTGGTTGATTGCCGTCTTCGCTGGCCTCAGCAGACTCGTAACTCGCTTCTGCTAATCCTGTAAATGCCCAACATACATTGGCAGCAACTCGTGGTTCTGCCTTCAGTCCGTTCACTAAAGATTCTAACAATGGCTTCAGATAAGTTTCGTTGATTGCAGCATCTGGAATCATCTCGCATATGCGTCCAAATGTCCAAGCCGCAGTATCACGGACGACTACACTGTTATCGTACATCAGCTCAATGAGAGTTGGCATGGCTTGTTCTACTAACGGTTTCAATGTGGCAGGTTCTAAACCACCAAGAATCGAACCGAATGCCATCAGAGCCGCATCTCTATACCTCCAATCGGGACTTTTAATATTATCCTTAACAAAAGGAAGAACGAACGGAACAATAGCTTCTTCGCAGCATGATGACAACAACATCAAGCAAACTCCAGCAGCTTTTGAAGGATTCCAATCATCTTCGTCATCAAATTCTTCTTGCTTGGTCAATTTTTTCATCAACACTGGTACTAAATATTGTAAAGCTCCTTTAGCATAGTGCCGCGAGACTTTTAGCGGTGGGCGACCTCCTTCTGATGCCTCTCCTTCTTCCATTGATAAGTCCACTTCTTCATCAGATACATTCGACCAGAATTCTATTCCTTGAAGTGCCACTTCATCAATATCAGATTTCATAGCTTCTAATGTAATCTAAAATAAAAATTCCATTAATAAAATATATACTATATTTAATATGTAATATTTTAAAGACAATTGAAATTCATACAAATAACACTTACAGGAAACAATGCTGGAGCCATATATGGTTCCATGTATTGATAATACAGTGACATAATTTTCACAAGACACTGTAACGCAGCCACTCTGATTTGAGTATTGGTAGACTGAGTGGCTTCACATACTACTTCCATTATGAAGTTTCGTTCCGTCTGTATATAGGATTAAAAGATCAAAGCAGTTATTTAGTTATTTATTGCATAAATTGTATCACAGTTGTATATAAAAATGATATTCGCGTCAATGATAATATTAACCTCTTTTTCAAAGTTTCCTTTGGTGAACTCCAAGGAATTGTACAGAGCGCTTGTAGCCGCTAATCGAACGTGATTTGATGTGCTCGAACCCTTCATACCGTGAATGATAGCAGTAAGAATCTCATTTGATTGTGATACTAGCACTTCACTTTCGATTTCTTGGCAGATATATCCAATAGTCTCTAAAGTAGCCTCCTTCATCATCTCGGTACTGGACGGGTTGACAACATTATTGACTAACAATGGAATTAATTCGCTCCATTCCCCGACTGCCAACTCGGCAACAGCTACATAAGCGACGCATTGTGCTGCAGAGCTTGGCCTATTGTTTTCTGTTCCCAACGCTCCTAAAATCTGCAAGAATAAGTATATCTCTCTGTGCATGAAGGAAAATAATTGATCAATATATTTAACACACTCTAACAAATGTTACTTTTAATAATTTTTGTAATAATTTTTTATGATTACTATTACTATTATTATAAAATTTTCATAAAATGAAAAAATAGTTTTCTGACGATACATTTTTTTTGTAAAGATAAACGTTACCTTGAAATTCCGATTAGAAGTTACGAATGTATTTCTTATCCCATAAAATACTTTTTTTTTCAATATCTTACTTTTTTCAATATCTTATTTATAATCATGTTGTGAAAAATTTAAATACGAAATTCTCCTAAAATAGTAAATTTTCCACCTTGGTAAAGTGCAAATTCTAATTTGTAATATCAATACACATACACAAACCATATAATTTTTATTTCCAAATATTTTTTTAATGCGTTTTTTCGAGATATTCGAGGCAGGTAATGTACATGAGACACACATTGTATATGGAAGTGTTACATCTTAGATTTAGAATTTTACATTGAAATTTGCTTTCGCGCCCCAGTCCCAAGGTTACCAGATATGAAACATCAACCTCCCGCCAACTGCAACGAATCAACAACCAAAAGAAAGGAAGTTTCGCCAATTTCTTCACTGCTGTGGTAAAAATCTATAATATACGTAACACACACTATAGATTTTCAGTACTGGATGTAGCTTGAGTTTTAGGATAAGGACATTGATGACATCACAGTTGGAGCGATCCATTTTCATATGTTTTTGGATATCTTTTGAAAATTATTAGTACCTATTATTAAAATTTTACATCCGTCTAAATTTTACGCTCTATACTGGAATGTAATCTTTTTAATACTTCATAACGCCTCCGTATATATGTACATACACATTTAGCAGAATCTATAACGATAAATTGCACTGTTTATCGATAGTCACAAATAGCTAACCTTTTTTTAAAAATATTTATAGCAAAATGTTATTTATATTTTTAGCACTTGACATGCTTAATTATAATTTTAATATTCTAAAAAAATTTTTTTAATTTTAAGAATTAGATATAAAAAACAGATTTCATTATATTATTCTTTTTTTTGTTTGAAGTAATTTAAAATAAAACATTTTAAGAATTATACATTTAAATAATACTTTTTCAATGTAATAATTTGAATAATGATTTAATATTCTATTTTTTCATATTAGACCTAAAAAAATTTCGCTTATGACACGCCAACAAGTGGCCTCCTTAACAAATCTTTAAATTTGCCAATGTCACAAAATAAAAATTATAAAAGTATACAATTTCATCGTCACATGCGAAAAATGTTACCTTAAAAAAAGTCATATTTAAATCTTTCATATTATGTCTAAAAAACAAGATATTGAAATAAAAAGGAACACATTTTATAAGGGATGATATATATTCATGACTTCTTATCTCAAATTTCAAAATAATGTTAAACTATTTTATAAAAAAATATCATTATCATAAAAAATTATTTTTTGCATGAAATTTCTATTATTTCACTTTCGTTCAGAATTGAATCTTCTTACTATCTTATCACTTACCTATTTACAAGTAGGATTAAAAGAGTAAACATAAAAATAAAATTGAGAGTAAAGATATAAACAGATAATAGAGAAAAAAATAAAAACATTTCTATTTCATGTTCTGTTTCACTTCAAATAATATATAATTATAATTTTCAGAAGAAAGAATATCATCTCTATATAATAGATTAAAATGTTAAAATAATATGAGAAAATAGGATAAATATGGCACTTCTTACATTTTTCTTGATATATTCCCTCGTTTCAACAGGGATAGTAAGCCAACGTTGCTGATATTGGAATTTCATATCAGGATCCTTGGAGGTAAGTTGGTTTTTGAGCTGTAAGCCCGCTGCCATGCGGGCAACGGGGCTCGCGCCGACTGTGACCAGCACGGCACTGAGTCGTTGCACGAATTCATGCTGAAACAGACATACCACCGAGTATTGCAATTGAATACTTCTTGCACTAACATAAGATAAATCTCATAGATACAGTGGCAAATTTATACTCACGAGATTGGTTTCGGCCGCCTGCTGCAAGAAAGTCTGCGCTGCCACCAGCTCATTCTTGTCTGAAAATGCATAGAGACATATTATATTCGTATGTTCATAATTAATATTAAGAATATTAATCCTCGATACAATTAGATCATTCATATCTTGCGCATTTCTTTTCTTTGAGATACTGGTGACATTTCTATCAACGTAAATTAACTTTAATCTCGGTTCAAATTACTCTTTATCTTTATTAATTTCTTAGAAAAATATAAATTAATTCAACTGAGATTGAAATTAAACTACATTGATAAAAAGTGATATAAGAGTATATTTTGTTTCGTGCATTAAACATAATTGGTCTGTTCATGTTACCTAAGCATTACTTGTACTTTCTGCACTCAGTATTTTCACTTTCTTCCTCTTCAACGCTCAAATATATATTTATCTCATTTTAAGTGCAAAACTTTTAGGAATTTCAAGTAACGTGAACAGACATAATGTATCATTGTATTCTTTAATACTTGATGACTAACAAGAATAAAATGATACATCATGCATGAAACAAAATGCACTCTCCAGAATAATTAGTTATAACATTCATGTACAATTTTTTTAGTACACCTTATATATACTTTCTAAAGATTTTAAAGAATTATTTAATAATTTTTGTGAAAGTGATAAAAATTAACCTAAGGACGATCCGTCATGTGTAATAAAAAATTGGAAAAAAGCATTACTAAATACCACATCAGAAATCGTGAAAAACCGTAGGTTAGACGAAAGCGAGGCGCCTCGCGATGCGTGTCGCGCCAATGCGTGCAAATATCAGCAACCGTCACACGGGACAATACTTTTCCAGCGGCGAACAAAGCGCCTAGCAACAGTACGACGGGGCGCGATCAGGCGCGATATCGCGCCTAATAGCATGCGAAATGGCTCACGGTCCCGTCCACGAGACGACGGCAGCCGTGTCGCTGGCAAAATTGCGCGATCGGCTAAGGCGGCGGCCGTCCGATCCAAGCACGTTGCGACGAGCCCTGCCGGAACCGAGAACGATGACGCGCACGCGGTTCCTCCGATATCCCTCTCATGTGCTCCAGATCGAGCTCGCCATCGCCCTCGCAGCCGCCGTCGCAGCTACCGTTGCACCCAGCATCGCATCGGCATCGCGCTTTCGATCGAGCGAAATCTCGAGAAGACGTCTGAATGAAAGAAAACGGCCCGCCGGTCCTCCGTAACGTCGCCACGACGATACGATTCCGATACACTTACCCGACGAGACGGTCCTCTCGAGGACTTGGATCAGCTGCAACGTCGTCGGGTCCATCTGCATGATTAACGGCGGATTGTTCTCGTTCACAGTGTGGTAAGTCACGGCTCCCGCGATTCGACGCGAGGAAGTTAACGTCTGCTCCCTGATACGAAAGTTCTCGTCACGACCGGCGGATATCCACATGTAGCCACCACCGACTCAACTGCCTTCGACGTTGCCCCCACTCTGACGTCCACTTCCTGCCTGGCGGGCCGATCGCCGTCCGTCTCTCTCGCTCTCGCGGTGTTCAGCTGCGCGATTTATCGCTCCCTCTCGCTCTCTCTTTCTGTACTCCGCCGTCGCGTTTCCTTCGCACACAACGTGCGGCGTAGTAATATCCGGCAACCTTTGAGATTCTCGCGCCCGCTGCGAACGAACCTATGATTACGCCTACGTGAAAAACGTAACGCGCTGTTGACAAGCGATGAAAATTCAACACGATCGCGATGATTATCTCAGATACAAAATCGTCGTTGCGTCTCTTGTCGTTGCCTCGGCGATTGTATCGTGTTTTCGCGAAAGCGGACTATTTTCTTATCTCAGTGAGGAACTGCGCATGCGCCGACCGATGCACGCACGCCACCTGGCACTGCTGCGAGCAATCGCATTGGTCGTGCGATATCCCATTGCGCAAGATTGACCGTTGGTGGGTTTTTCGACGTTCTGTGACGTTTAAAATAAATTTTCCGCGCGAGTATCGCTTTTCTTTCATGGCACAACACTTAATTTGCAAACGTTCATTAAAATTTATTTATAAACCATTGCTTTGTATAATTCAGAAACGTTGCAGCAATTCATTGAACAAGTCTCGATAATTGAATAGTTTGGATTGGTTGAGAATACTCGAAATAGATTCTGTATTAGCTATGGCTATGATTCATTGGCATGTGATCCATTCGGTGTTACAAATGCTTCGAAATATTTTTTGATTGATCAATTAGAAAAAATTCTTTTTTCCGATTGATCAATCAAAATCGAAGAGCGTTGCAGAGCCGAATGGATCACATACTATATATTGTATGTATCTGTCTCAGAAAAAAAATTGTCGAATCATTTCCTTACTTGACACAGGTATTTATTATAAAATTTGTTTCCCCTCTACTTTATTGTCTTGCAACATGTGATGCGACTCCTTGTTTCTCATTAGCATTTTTATTGTCCGATGTACAATACATATAGTCAGAGACGTGCAAAAAGAGTTGGCTGCCCGCGTATAAAAATAATTTTGCTGTCTCAGAAGTGTGCATATATAATTGTTTAGATGTAGGAATCGACTAGAAAAAAGGAGACAAAGAAAGGAATTATACTTTAACTTTTTCTAGTTTTAATGCTTAAATAAAGATAAAGAATAAATTACACATGTGTCAATTTCTATTTATGTAGATTAACCATAATTTCATTTTAACTTGTTTTTTATTTTTCTACTTTTAATCCTTAAGAATTAATAAAAGATAAAGAATGAATTAAAATTAAAATCTATATATAGATAAAAATGGATCATTATAGATTAATTTTAACTTACTCTTTATCTTTTTCTCTCTGATTCTAAAGTTAATCTACATTCATAGAAATAGTCATAACAGATTAAAGTTAATGTTTATAGAAATGAACAATAAAAAAAAGACAATTTTAAACGCTAACGTTTAATTAGGGAATTATTTTCTCGGAATTCCGATCAGAATTATTCATAATTCCCTTTCTATTGTATTTTTTAAGACAAATAATTCCGATTGGAATCTGTTCTGAAATCCATAAGATGTACTCAGAAAGCTGTGATTTCGTCGCATTTATAATTTAATGAATCTCGACTTTGGCCGTCTCTGGCTAGGCTCGTCTCTGACTAAATTAATATATTATGAAAAATGATACAAATAATGAAAAATATTACAAATAAATCTTATTCTCAATGCAAAATTGTATTACACGCACGTTGTGCAATATTGCTGTAATAAACATTGCAGAATTGCGGCAACGTTAAAAAGTATACGTCTTCTAAAAGATTCTAATATAACATCTTAACAACATTGTGTGATGTATTTAATATAACGTTATTACGTGCGGTAGTGAGTGTTCTTTAGCGATAAACTATTGAACAAAGTTGAACTGAGGTCTAGTGGCGAGATTTAATGCTTCAACAACGAATGATTGCGATATGTATAGATCAGCGAAAATTTATCAGCAAACCATTACTCGATACAGTTAACTACTCTAGAAAGGTATGTGATTATTTTTTACAAATTATTTATTTATACTTTCTTATATCCATGATTTTTGTTATAAAATTTGACTGAAAAAAGTTGGCTCTTTAAAAATGTGCTAATAAAAAATTATTTTACTATCAAAATAATTATGTAAGACGTTCAAGCAGATTGTTAGAATATTAAAATTTTTTAGCAACATTGCTCATTTTATGCTTAAATTTCCTATATAATTATTTGGATTAATTACTCCAACAAAAAATGTGTGTACCTATTTAAAGATCCCCAATAAAAATACCTATTATCTCTCTATTTAAATTTTTAGTTAACTTAATCAAATCGTTCTTTCTATACAGAAATAATAAATCGCTCATTTATTTAAAAAGTATTATAATCACATATCAAAATAAAAAGATTTTAGTCAATTTTATTTAATCAACATTTATTATTATTTCATTAAATTTAAATTATTGTTATTAAATCTTCTTATTCTCTTATCTTTGTGCATATAGAAAATGTATTTTAAAAATAAAATTATCTTAGAGTGATTTTTTTAAGAATATTATAATTTTACAAATCCACGAAGTTTTAAAATTGCTTGCTAATTTATAATATGGCATATCCATCAAAATTTTCAATAGTTTTCTCTTGATTAGTCGACGATCAGAAATATATTTTCTGATCATTCACGTTCGTTTGTTATCAATGAAAACGATCATAAATAAAATATTACGTAAGACAGTATCGACATTTGCACTTTAATATTGTTCTTTCACATTTGAGTTCTACTAGAGAAAGAAAGTTCTACTAGAGAACCGGTGTGACGTGCTTAGAGCTGTAGGCCAGGTGTACACAAAAAAAAGAAGCAAGGATGGGTTATTGTGAAAAGTTACCCTTGAATAAAAAACTCTTAGACGCATCATGGGACTTATAAGTAGACTTAGCAAAAAAAAAAAAAAGATTGAAAAAAGAGGGAAAGGAGATGCGAAGAAAGGAAAGAAAAAACTAATCCGTCGTTTTAGTAGATTTAATGAAACGATATACAGAATACATTTGCTTTCGTAATGCATCGCAACGCATTCTCGCGTGCCTTACCATCTATATCACATGTCAATTTTTTTTATTTATAAAATATAATCGTCATAATTTCTTTGTTCTCGCGTCTTGCCTTTGAACTGCCTCTTCGTCGTATATATCGAAAGTATATATATATATATTTATATGTGTTTATATATATGTATACATATATATATTTATTTATATATATAATATATTTATTTATATCTGTATTTATATATATATCTATTTATATATATATTTATATTTTTATTTATATATATATATATATATTCCAAGCGAGAGGGAATTGTGTTGTGGCTCGGTACAGAATTAACAACGAATCAGGCCGGAAAAAAGGTTCCATAAATGTGCGCGCGCGCGTAGGTATGTGTTAATATTTGAGAAATGATGTTACACAGTGACATGTATCATGTGATATTACTATGCTATGCATCACCCCTACGATCGACGGTCGTACGGATGAAAGCATCAGGTCAAAGTACTCTCCTCTTTGCGATTTCTTTATTGTCAACTGTTGTAGTTACACCTGCTTCACACTTTCTCTCCTTTTCTCTCTCTTTTTTTCTTGCTTTCAGTGTTTCTCTTATGCAGAGATCGCGTAATCATACAGAAAGATCACACATTCTCGCGATATGCAATTAATTTCGACTTGTCAAGTCGTACGGCCGTCGATACGCCGACGTTTCCGTCATTTTCTTTGATCGTCCTCCGTTTCTCTTCGTTTCACGATTAATATATTCGATCGTATGCACACGTAAGATTCAGCATATAAAAAAGGAAAGAAATAGAAGAAATATCGATAGATCAAAAGATCTAATACTTTTAGTATGAATCTTCTGAACTTTCTTGCGACACTTACGTAGACATTTGTTGGCTGCTATTCGTATGTTTCTCTGTCTGTGTAGACACGTGTTCGTTTGTGTTAATTTACTAGATTTATTTTCGGTGCAATACTTATGTCTCACGATGCATATGTATTGTATATGTTAAGCGGGTACATTTGTCGTACATTTATAAAACGCGATTTTTTTTGGGTGAGCGTGCGGACGTTCGTACGACAGAGTGAAGCAGTGAAATTTATGTAATCTCATAATTAAAGAGATTAATTAACAATTCGAGATAGATTTGTCTTGTTTATCATAATTCTTATTTATTAAAATTTGTCTTTATTTTTCAAAATTTTATTTTCGAATCGCTGAATTTAGTAGGCAAATTATGATTGTATCTGTAAGCTGTTTATAAGAAATTATAAGTAAATTAGTTATGTCATGTTTTGATTCGATTAAAAACTTGTAATTTTTATTTTAATAATAAAATGTGCTTCCCTTGACAATGATTATAACAATTACCTGAGGAAAATGAATTCTGAATGATAAAGAAAGTTTAATAACTTGTTTATGAAAAAAGCTTGATAATTATGAAGGAAGAGTGCTAGAGAGACAGATTAATTTCAAATTCATTCGGAAAATATAGGAGAAGTTAGAAAGTAATTAGTAATACGTTATGTATGTTTTATAACATCTTGATTATCTTTCCATCGTTTTGAACTGTCGGAAAACCGACAACTTCCGTATAGTTTTCACGGCGGAACACACTGTACGCAAACGTCCGCCGCTTCACGAATCAATAATAAATAATTCCCTCGAATAAACTCAGTCAATTACAATGTCAATCGAGAAAATAATTTATTAACAAAATTTCGAAGAGAAATTAAATAATCTGTTGATCGAACATTTATTGCATACATCGATGAAACGGGGAAAAAGGGATAGATTTACACCTAACGGAATTGACTGTTATTTCGTTACAGTAATGACAGATAATCGATTTAAATAACAATATTGGGACGATCTCGTTCATTTTGTTGTGAGAATATCTTACTATTCACGCCCGAACGATCCAATATGCCCTCCTATTCCTGCTCCTCTTTCTTTTCGCCTGTTTTCTTTATGACATTTTCTCGTAAAAAATAATTCGCCGCAGTACTGGGTCCAGGGACAATTTTCTGCGATCAGGAGCGGAAGACATCAACCTCGCGTGGACTCTTTTCTCTTCGCACGGACTCTCGTTAAGAAAAGATATATAGGAACAAAAATACGTCGCCACGAAACCCCATCTTCCGTGTAACGGAGGCCGTAACTCGTCGGGGTTTCCTTCGTTCTAGTCGAGCCCTTTGCGAAATTCCGATCTCGATCTTTTTACGGCCAATAATTCCTCTCCCGAAATCTTCTCTGGACTCAACACTTTGTTTGCACGAGCGAGAAAGTCGATTTCTACCGTTCGAGGATTTCTACGTATTTCGTCTAAAAATGAAGTATGATATGAAGAGAAGATAAGGCGAGAATATCAGGCAAAAAGCGCTCATCCTCGAGAGTTTTAATTTAATTGCACCACGTTTCTTACAAATATGAAAAATGATTTCCATTTTATATTGATACAGATCGATGCCAATGCGTTATCTGATTTTATCTTCATTAATACAAAATTATTTTTTCTTTTTTTTTCTAGTTATTTTTTTCTAGTTATTTCTTGGGATTTCCATTTAATTTGTCCAACTATCTCATTATTAAGTACTTATCTTCACAACGGACGGAAGAAAACATTTATATTTACTGAGACATTATTTTGTAAATATTTCAAAGCTCAACGTTTAATATTTCTGTATGCCTAGAAATATTTGTTACGAAATATTTGATCTCTCGACGCTAAAGAGGATTCTCAAAAAGTGATTACTTTTAGAAATTCTAAAAAGGCAAGATTTTTGTATCTCTAAAACTCTTCAATGAATAGTTCATAAATATCTTATTTTCTTTACAAATATCCTCTGACAGAACATTGACATCTGGTATCATAAAGAACTTTCTTATCTTATTGCTATCGATTTCGTGGCGCGAATTAGTTTTCTCCAGCGAGAACAAGCTCTTCGAAAATTTGCGCTCTTCGAACAAAAGCAGAATCGACGCTCTCGCATGCGTTATCTTAATTTCGATCGCAAGGGTCGCACAACCTTGATACCCTCGGATCCTGTTTACCTTGCATTCTTACCGGGCATTTTGTCTTTTGAACACTTGCGCGCGTATCCATCCGCAAACGTGGACGTGTAAATGAATTGTATTATAATGAATCATTTGGTACACGGAGAAACATTTTTTACAAACATGGCAATTTTTTGAAAGGAAGAACTTGATATGTCATCTATTGCGCAGTTTTTTGCATCAATACCGAATTTTTGCGCCCACTGGAAACGGAATTTGTTTCTTTGTAAAAAGAGTAATTATAGAGCATAAAGATTGATTATTTCAAACGTCATCGCTAGTGATTAACAAACGCGTGACACATATATATGCGATATAAGATTATTGTGCCTATATCGGCCAGCATATAGCAACGGTGTCCATTGAGTTCGCCATGTATGTGATAAATATATAATTATTATATCATAATTTATATAAGATTT
>Ga0157363_1001113_pt1 | contig 21892 bp, 17 predicted proteins | sample AttsexASBM1_FD_111477 | JGI IMG/M metagenome (GOLD analysis project Ga0157363, IMG submission 111477) | Fungus gardens microbial communities from leaf cutter ant in Ribeirão Preto, State of São Paulo, Brazil - Atta sexdens ASBM1 | ecosystem: Host-associated > Fungi > Mycelium > Unclassified ... | reverse complement strand
GCGATTGGCGTCCGTCTGGCGAAGAAAGTCGAAATGACTGAAATGCCAGAGCTGGTGGCGATTTTGCACAGCTTCGTGGGTCTGGCTGCCGTTCTGGTGGGCTTTAACAGCTATCTCGATCATGCACCAGGTCTGGCTCCGGTGATGGAAAACATCCATCTGACCGAAGTGTTCCTTGGCATCTTCATCGGTGCGGTGACCTTTACCGGTTCCATCGTGGCGTTTGGCAAACTGCGCGGCAAGATCTCTTCTAAAGCGTTGATGCTGCCGCATCGTCACAAAATGAACCTGGCGGCCTTGGTGGTCTCCTTCCTGCTGATGCTGTGGTTCGTACAGACCGACAGCACGGGTTCACAGGTGGTTGCCTTACTGCTGATGACCGTCATTGCCTTGGTATTCGGCTGGCACCTGGTCGCCTCAATTGGTGGTGCAGATATGCCAGTTGTGGTCTCGATGCTGAACTCCTACTCCGGTTGGGCAGCAGCGGCAGCGGGCTTTATGCTGAGCAACGACTTGCTGATCGTGACCGGTGCGCTGGTGGGTTCTTCAGGTGCGATTCTGTCTTACATCATGTGTAAGGCGATGAACCGTTCGTTCATTAGCGTTATCGCCGGTGGTTTCGGCACTGACGTGAGCGTAGGCGGCGAAAGCGAGGAAGAGGGTGAACATCGTGAAATCACGGCGGAAGACACCGCAGAGCTGCTGAAAGGTTCTTCTTCTGTGATCATCACACCAGGCTATGGCATGGCAGTTGCTCAAGCACAGTATCCGGTCGCGGAGATTACCGAGAAACTGCGTGCTCGCGGTATTAAAGTCCGCTTTGGTATCCACCCGGTTGCGGGTCGTTTACCGGGTCACATGAACGTGTTGCTGGCGGAAGCGAAAGTGCCTTATGACGTGGTGCTGGAGATGGACGAGATCAACGATGACTTTAGCGACACGGACACTGTCCTGGTGATCGGTGCCAACGACACGGTTAACCCGGCAGCTCAGGAAGATCCGCGTAGCCCAATCGCTGGAATGCCAGTGTTGGAAGTGTGGAAAGCGCAAAACGTTATCGTGTTCAAACGTTCCATGAACACCGGTTACGCAGGTGTACAGAACCCACTGTTCTTCAAAGACAACACACAAATGTTGTTTGGTGATGCGAAGGCCAGCGTTGAAGGGATTCTGCGCGCCCTGTAATTGAGTGCACAGGTAAAAAGAAGGGCGACCCTAAGTGGTCGCCCTTGTTGTTTTTAGTCGTCTTCATCTTCTTCGTCGTCGTAATCGATCGGCGATTTGAAGTCATCCGGTTTGATAGCCAGTAAATCACAGCGCAGATGGTCGATCACCTGCTCCGCGGTATTGCCTAAAAAGGCGGCTGAAAGTCCGGTGCGGCCAATCGTCCCCAGTACCACAATACCGGCTTCCAGATGTGAAGCGATATCCGGGATCACCTCCTCCGGCAAACCTTTCGCCACGTGGGTAAATTCTTCACCGATGGAGAATTTCTGTCGCAGCGCTTTCATCGCCACCAGATGCTGGCCGCGAATGGCATCGTTGTAGACGCTGGGATCAAAGTCAGGCAGTTCAATCGCAATATTGATGGGCGTAATGGGATAAGCACCGACCAGATGGACTTCGGTGTGATTGACCATATCGGCCAGCAGAACCGTTTCACGAATCAGCTTCTGATTCAGCTCATCATGATGGGGTTCTTCACTCGCCAGATTCACCGCCACCACCGCTTTACCGCCTTCCGGCCAGGGTTGGTCTTTTACCATCCAGACCGGTGACGGACATTTGCGCAACAGATGCCAGTCAGTAGGCGTAAAGATCACGGCCTCCAAGCGGTCGTGCTGATGGGCCATCTTTAAGACCAGGTCGTGCTGGTGTGCCAGGACTTCCTGAATAATCGCTTCATAGGGGCGATTGTGCCAGACCACTTTAATTTCAATATCGACCCCTGCCTCAATGTACGCATGGGCCTGCTGGCGGATCCATTCGGTACGCTGGCTAATGACACCTTTGCGCATGTTAGAGCGCTCATCCGGTGACAATAGGGTGGTCATTTCATAGGAGAAATCATAGATAGGCAGGAAAGCTTTGATTTTTCCGCCGATACGTTGGTTCAGATACACTGCACGACGCAGCGCGGGTTGGTCATCCTGCTGGGCGTCAATCGCAACCAGAATATTTTGGTACCGGGACATAAGGCAATCTCCTCAAACCAAAGCAAGTTGGATTAAAGATAGCCTAAGTTTGCGCAGGGCAGAAGGGGAAAAGTTGTTGCCGGATCAATTAAATAACAATTATTGACCCGGCACGAAATCACGCTGCTTGTTCAGTCTGACCAGCCAGTTCTGCCAGCAGTGCATGGTTCTCGATAGTGATATATTTGCCTTTCACCGCCAGCATGCCGCTTTTCTGGAAGCGGCCCAGCAGACGACTGATGGTTTCTACGGTAAGTCCCAAATAGTTACCAATGTCGCCACGCGTCATCGTCAGGCGGAATTCGCGCTGGGAGAACCCACGTTGACCAAAACGACGTGACAGGTTCCATACAAAGGCCGCCAGGCGTTCTTCTGCATTCTTTTTCGAGAGCAGCAAAATCATATCCTGGTCGCCTTTAATCTCGCCGCTCATCAGACGCATCATCTGTTGGCGCAGGGCAGGCATTTTACCGGAAAGGTCGTCGAGAGTTTCGAAAGGAATTTCACACACCATGGCCGTTTCCAGCGCTTGAGCGAAGCTGGGATGATGCGCACCCACAATGGCATCGAAGCCCACTAAGTCACCTGCCAGATGGAAGCCGGTAATCTGCTCGTCACCCTGTTCAGTGATGGTATAGCTCTTGATGGTGCCGGAACGGATGGCATAAAGTGATTTCAATTCATCACCGGCTTTGAACAGCGTCTGGCCTTTCTGAATGGGCTTTTTGCGCTCAATGATATTATCCAGCTGATCCAGCTCGTGCTCGTTCAGCGTGAAGGGAATACACAATTGGCTAATGCTGCAATCCTGACAATGGATGGCACAACCGCCTGACTGAATACGTCGAATGCTGCGTTTTTCCGGGATCATAGGGGTTCGCTCGATGATTATTGACTGCCGTCAATTTTAACATTTTTATTTGTTAAGGGAACTCATCCGAGCAGTAATTATCATCAATCCCTTACAAACGTCAGGTATTTCAGTATTTGCGCGTTGCTCAAGATACCAAGTTTATTGATCTGGCACGTTTTCTTTACATATTTACATCTGTTCACAGTAGGCTATAGCGCAAAAAGTGACAGATGTGATACCAAAATTCCTTTGCTACTATTTTGTCTTTGAGCGGCTTTTTGCGCTCAATAAACCACCAGGCGCGAGAAGAAACCATGAACCTTGACGATGAAGACCTTTTCCGGGATGCCATGGGCGATGTGACACCATTGAAAGATTGCGCCAATACCCAGTGGTTGCGCGCGCCCTCCACCAAAGAACCACGTGCTGCGCAGCGGGAAGATGAAGAGGAGAATTTCCTGACACGGGGTTTTCTTGACATCATTCCGCTCAATACACCGCTGGAATATAAAACTGATGGCATGCAGCAAGGCGTCGTGGAGAAATTACGGCAGGGAAAATATCCGCTGGACGCGAGTCTTAATCTGTTGCGACAGCCGGTAGAAACCTGCCGCCAATCGCTGTTCAGCTTTATGTTGCAAGCGCGAAAGCAGGGGCTGCGCAATCTGCTCATTATTCATGGCAAAGGGCGTGATGATGAGTCGCATGCGAATATCGTGCGCAGCTATCTGTCGCGCTGGCTGCAGGAGTTTGATGAAGTGCAAAGCTTCTGTGTGGCGCAACCGCAGCACGGAGGGGCAGGCGCGCTCTATGTCGGTTTGCGTAAAACCGACCAAGCGCGGCTGGAGAATCGTGAACGTCATGCCAAGCGCAGCCGCTAGCTAGGTGTGAAATTTACGAATGGTCGCCATCAGGACTTCAGTACTCAGGTTAAGGCTTTTACCGCTGCGGGTAATGATGCCAACGGGCTCACCTGGACCGGGTGAATTTATCGGTAAGGCTGCCACGGCATTGTGGTTTAAATCCTCTTTTATGGCGCCAGAAGGCACAAACCAGACGTAGTCATAACGCAATGCGAGTTGGCGAGCCAGTGATGTTGAGGACGTTTCTACACAGTTTGCCGGAAGAGAACAACCTTGTTCATCCAGCATATGTTGCGCAATGCGGCGAGGAGCGGTGCCTTCAGGTGAAATTACCACTGGCCACTGCATGGCACGAGATAACGTGACATTGTCACTGAGTAGTGGGTGCTCCGGGCGCACCACTAACTTAAGTGATTCCAGGAACAGTAACTCGTAGGTCAACCCGGCCATCATCTCGCTGTCTGCCATACGTCCGATGCCAATATCAAATTCACCCGCGCGCAGACCCGCAAGCAATACGTTGTTATGCAACGTGGCGACCTGAACAGTGGTATTGGGCTGCTGTTCATGGAAGCGATCAAGAATTTGCGGCAGCATGCCCATTGCTGCGGTCGTCAGGGCGCCAAGACGAATGATCACCGGGCGGCCGGATTGCGGCGCATTGAAGCTCTGTCCTGCATGGTTGAGTGCATCCAGCACCTTTACTGCATGGACCAGAAATTGTTCACCTAAGGTGGTCAGTTGCGCGCCAAGACGCCCGCGCTCAAAAAGCCGCGCGCCGGCAAGTTCTTCAAGTTCATTTAAGGTCTTCGAAAGCGCAGGCTGGCTGAGGTTTAAGGTCTCTGCCGCACGCCCAAGCGTCCCTTGCTGTGCAACGGCGACGAAGGTATGTAAGTGGCGCAAGCGAATGCGCTGATTGAACAGGTTATTTTTATCCATAACCTTTAACATAATGAGTTTTGCTGGTTAGCGGCAACGTGTAAAAAGAAATAATGTTAACTTCCCTGCAAAATTATCTTAACAAACCCGCTGGTTTGATAGCTTCTGGCTAACCTACTGTAATTCCTTACTTTGTTAAATGCGTGCTGAATGGATAAAACCGCTACCGTTGTAGTATCAATCGCTTAATGACAAAAAAATGGAATAATTCTCACTTACACTCAAAAATCCTGCCCGTTATTGTTAACGATGAGCTATCATTAGCGCCGTTTTTTTTACCAAAACTGATGATAGGCGATGAAAGTGCAGGAGTTAATCCGTGACCAGCGTTGAAGCCGTAGATGTCCGCCAGCTCATTAATCAAAGTGCACTCAGCAGCTGGCAAAAACGCTTGATTGTACTCTGTTTCATCGTCGTAGCGCTGGATGGCATGGACATCGCGTTGATGGGCTTTATTGCGCCCACGCTAAAAGCCAGTTGGGGCGTGAGCAACCATCAACTGGGCATGGTCATCAGTGCGGCGTTAATTGGACTCGCGCTCGGCGCGATGGTCGCCGGGCCGCTCGCCGATCGTTATGGCCGTCGCGTGATGATACTGCTCAGCGTAGGCTTTTTTGGCCTGTGGACGCTAGCAACGGCAATGGCGCAGAACATCGAACAGATGATGCTGTTCCGTTTCCTCACCGGTCTGGGGCTTGGTGCCGCCATGCCGAATGTTGGCACGCTGGTGGCGGAGTACGCGCCAGAACGCCGGCGCTCCTTCATTATCACCGTGGTGTTCTGCGGCTTCACCTTTGGCGCTGCATCGGGTGGCTTCGCGGCGTCATGGCTGCTGCCTCGCTATGACTGGCATTCCGTGATGCTCATGGGCGGTATGCTCCCGTTGATTGTCCTGCCATTCCTGCTGCGCGGTCTGCCCGAATCCGTTCGCTTTCTGATCAGCCGCCGTGCGCCTGCTGCGCGCATTCATGCCATTCTCGAACGTATGCTCCCTGGCGTCGTTCAGCCTAATAGTGATTATCAGTCCAGCGATCAGCCGCATGTTCGGCGCGGTGCCGTTGCGACGGTGGTCTCGCCACGATATCTGTTTGGTAGCCTGATGTTGTGGGGCGGCTATTTTATGGGCCTGTTCCTGGTCTATTTGATTGGCAGCTGGATGCCGTCACTGATCAATAAACTTGGCATGACCGTCACCGAAGCGGCTATCGTGACGGCAATGTACCAGGCAGGCGGTACCATAGGGTCGCTGTTCGCTGGCTGGCTGATGGATCGCATCAATGCCAATATTGCATTGGCCGTGATCTACTTCTGTGGCGGCATTGCGATTGTTGCGCTGGGGTTTTCGCCAGCAGAAGTTGGCCTGATGAGTGCCATCGCCTTCTTAAGTGGCTTCTGTTTCAATGGCGCAAATACCGGCATGAATGCCTTATCCGCCAGTTTCTATCCGACGCATGCGCGCGCGACCGGGTCGAGTTGGATGCACGGTGTGGGTCGCATTGGTGCGATTGTGAGTGCGTTTGTCGGTGCGGAACTCCTTTCTCTTGGCTGGTCCTTTAGCCAAATCTTCTTGTTATTGGCAATTCCGGCCGTGCTCACCACCATTATGCTGACGTTAAAGTACCGCTTTGGGGACCGCTCAAACTGAGTTGAGTGAAAGGGCGATCACAGTTCCACGAAATTCTCCCACGGCAATAAAGGGTTGATCTACATTAGCAACAACCCTTTAGCCCGAGGTGATGACCATGGAAAATTTTCTAACCAGCGATGCGATTCGCACCTTGTTTTCGCAAGCTATGTCCAGTATGTATCAGCAGGAAGTACCACAGTATGGTGTCCTGACGCAGTTGGTGACGGCGGTAAACGAACGCACGCTTGAAGCCCATCCGGCACTGAAAAATCGACTGGCGGCAGCGGATGAACTGGCCCGTTTGAGCGTCGAACGTCACGGTGCCATTCGTGTGGGCACGGCTGATGAGCTGCGTACTTTGCGCCAGATGTTTGCCGTAATGGGCATGGAACCTGTCGGTTATTACGACCTGTCACAGGCCGGTGTGCCCGTGCACTCCACCGCGTTTCGTCCGGTGAGTGACAGCGCATTACGCCGTAATCCCTTCCGAGTCTTTACCTCACTGCTTCGGCTTGAACTCATCGACGACGTCACGCTGCGCGAGAAGGCCGCTGCGATTCTCGCGGCGCGCGATATCTTCACACCAGCCTGCCGCGCATTGATCGCCAAACATCAGCAACAGGGTGGTTTGCACGCTGCTGATGCCGCTGTTTTTGTCAAAGAGGCACTGGAAACCTTCCGCTGGCATGCCCACACCACAGTCGATAGCAGCACTTACCGTGCGCTAAGCCAGCAACATCGCTTAATCGCTGATGTGGTGTGCTTTCAGGGCTGCCACATTAACCATTTGACGCCACGCACACTGGATATTGATCGCGTGCAAAAACTGATGCCAACGCGGGGTATCGATCCAAAGACCCTCATTGAGGGGCCGCCTCAACGACAGGTGCCAATTCTGCTGCGCCAGACCAGTTTTAAAGCGTTAGAAGAAGCGGTGCATTTTAATGACGGCACGCCAGGAACGCACACGGCGCGATTTGGTGAGATTGAGCAGCGGGGGGCTGCCTTAACGCCGAAAGGACGTGAGCTTTACGACCGTTTGTTAGCGCAAGCGGGAACCGGTAGCGACAATCAACTTCACCAGCAGCACCTGACGGCGGTATTTCGTGATTTCCCTGATGATGAGGACGCGCTGCGTGAACAGGAGCTGGCTTGGTTCCGCTATCGCTTAACAGACAAAGGTGAACACCATCGCCCACAGCAGAGCGAGAGTGTTGCACAGTTGCTCGCCGAGGGGAGATTGCAGGCGGAACCGATTGTCTATGAAGATTTTCTGCCGGTAAGTGCGGCTGGAATCTTCCAGTCTAATTTGGGGGATGTGGCACAGGCGCGAAGTGCCGGAAATGCGAGTCGTGCGGATTTCGAGGCCGCATTAGGGGCTGAAGTGCAAGATGAGATGGCGCTTTATCAGCAGATGCAACAACGTAGTCTGTCCCGTTGTGGTATTCATTAGGACCAAATAAAGCCGGTCTGTGAAGTGGCAATACCACTTCTGCAGACCGGCTATTTCTCTTTTATTTTTATTGCAGGCGCGAATCACGCACCAGCGTGTACTTCCCGGCACCCAAAAACATGATGGCGAGCGCGCCCAGCAGGTAAAGCGCCTCCGTTTCCAGAGACCAGGCACCCACATCCGTTCGATGCCAGATGGCGCCCATTTTTACCAGCAACGTCGCGACAATCATATTCACCGCGATAATGAAGGCCGCTGGGCGCGTCATTAAACCGATGATCACCATCACAGGTGCCACTATTTCCCCGATGTAAGCACCGTAAGCGATGAAACCTGGCATGCCTTTGACAGTCAGCATATGGGCTATCCAGTCGACGCCGTGCATCACCTTGAACTCACCATGAAATAACAGCAGACCACCAAAAGTTAGACGCAACAACAGTTTACCGAAGTCCGGGTGATCGCTCATCCGGTTAAACATCTGGTTTATTCCACCAAACATCCCACTTCTCCGTCTCGCCAGGTTAACTTGAAACCTTAAAACAAATCGGCATGCCAGGGTTAGCCAAAAATTTTGATGGTGTTGTTCAATGGATCGAAAGCTGATTCGGCTTATTCTGCAAATGCTTTCGGAACATGGACATTCGTGCAAGGCCTGCAAATAATGGAACGATGCATAAGCAGGGAACCCGTGATGAAAAATGAACGACGTCTGGGGATCATGACCGCAGAGGGTGAACTCAAAGGCATGATTGATGAGGATCTCTTTGTCTTCAAGGGAATACCCTACGCAGCGCCGCCTGTGGGCGCTTTGCGCTGGCGTCCTCCCCAGCCGGTGAAGCCCTGGCAAGCGGTGCGAGATGCCACACAGTGGGGTGATGCCAGTTGGCAGAACCGTGAATATTGTGTGGCTGTGGGCGGGGGTGATCCGGGACGATTTAGTGAAGATTGCCTGTACCTCAACATCTGGACGCCTGACATCGAACCTTCATGCCCTCTACCGGTTATGGTGTGGCTACATGGTGGGGGCTTTACGATGGGGGCGGGCAGTCTCGACCCTTATCGTGGCAAAGCGCTAGCGGCACAAGGCGTGGTTGTGGTCACGCTCAATTATCGCTTAGGGCATTTCGGCTTTTTTTCTCATCCCGCGCTTGATGCAGAATACCCGGCTGATGCCGTGGTGAATAATTTCGCACTGCTTGATCAAATTGCCGCGTTGCAGTGGATTCAACGCAATATTCCGGCATTTGGTGGCGATCGCCATAACGTCACTTTATTTGGTGAATCCTCCGGGGCACGCAGTGTTCTGTCGCTGTGCTGTTCGCCGCTGGCAGAAGGGTTATTCCATAAAGGGATTGTCCAAAGTGCTTATAGTTTGCCGGATGTACCCCGCAAAAAAGCACAGCAAATTGGAAAGCAGGTCGCCGCCCATTTTGGTCTGACCGAACAAGCCAGCGCCGAACAACTTCGCCAGTTACCCGCCGATCAATTTTGGCCGTTGCAGCGCCCGCTAGGTTTGGGGCCGGTAGCCATCAGTGGCGACGCAGTGTTGCCGAAACCGATGCTGGCGACGTTTATGGCTGGGAAACAACATCGCGTACCCTTAATGATCGGCAGCAACAGTGATGAAGCCAGCGTATTAGACTATTTTGGTGTGGACGCCGCGAAGGTGTTGCAGCAGATCCGCAGTAAAAACCGTTTCAGTTACCGCTTAATGAAATGGCTCTATGATATCCACGACGACACCTTGTTAGGCCGCGCGGTGGCGCGTGATATGGCGTTTACCGTGGTGCCACTGCTGGTGGCACAGTCACAGCACAATATTGGCATGCCGGCCTGGCGTTACTGGTTTGACTATGTCTCGGAAAACGCTCGCGACCTTTATCCTCACGGTACCTGGCACGGTAATGAAATCCCTTATGTTTTTAATACGTTGACCACGCTGCAACCACCGGCTGACCGACCTTATACAGAGGCGGATAAAGCCTTTGCCAGGCGGGTAAGCCGTTATTGGGTGACCTTTGCGCGTGATGCCAGCGAATTTAGCTATCAACTCACCGGGGAGACGAACTGGCCGATATGGCGACCACGTGAAGATCTGACATTAGCCTTTGGCCTTAATGGTCAACCTTTGCCTGTTCTCAAAGCGAAGTTCATGCGCGGGCGCTTGCGGTTGTTCCGCCTGATGATGCGCAGTCACGTGAAACTTTAATGATCGCGCTAATAGTGAAAATGCGTAAATGTTTTTTTAAGCCAAATCATCAGGCAACTTACTGATTAATTGATAGTTCTCCATTCATTGCCGTTAAGCAGCCAGCAATTAATTAGCTTATTAAACCGTTACATTTTCCTGATCCACTGCCGATAAACGCAATATGCCCTATTTTATTGGGCCTCCTTCGCGTTTCACACCAAGGGATTATGTATGGGTATCTTAAAAAACTTCACTATTCGCGCCGTTATGCTGACCATTCTGGGGCTGTTTTGCTTGCTGTGGTGCGGTGTTGGGTTATTCAGTGTGCACTCTCTCAATGCGCTCGGCGATGGGAATGAGATTGACCGCCAACTGGTTAATCAAATGACGGTATTGAGTAAAGGGAATGACCAATATTTTCGTGTGGTGACGCGTCTGTCTCGCGTGATGGAAGGGCGCGCAAGCGGCGCCGTTGTCAGTGCTGATGCCTTCGCACCGGTGCAGCAGGCATTGGACAACATGAAAGCGCAGTTAGCGCAATTTAAGACGATGGCGCCAGGCCCAATGGATAGCGAGACGGCCAACAGCGTTATTGCCAACTGGCAAAAGTTGCTGGACGAGGGTATTGCCCCCCAAGTGTCGCTGGCACAGCAGGGCACGCTTGAGGCTTATCGCACGCAGGCTAACAACGTGACGCCCGCTCTGAGCCGTGCCTTTGGTGCCAGTGCAGAAGCCTTTAACCAAGCGGCAGGAAGCAAACTGGATGAGACGCGCGTCAACGTCGATAAACTCACGAACCTGACCAAAATGATTATCCTGGTGGCGGTGGTGTTTGGCTTGGTGATCCTGCTGTTCACCGATCGCTATCTGGTGGCGATGCTGGTGAAGCCGCTGGAGCGTGTACGTAATCATTTTGCGGTTATCGCCCAAGGTGACCTGAGTCAACCGATTGAAGAGTTTGGTCGTAACTGCGTTGGCAAACTGGTGCCGCTGTTACGTGCTATGCAGGACAGCTTGCGTGATGCGGTTAGCGCGATTCGTAGCGGGACTGAAAATATTTATCGCGGTGCAGCAGAAATTTCATCGGGCAATAATGACCTTTCCTCTCGCACCGAAGAGCAGGCAGCCGCGCTTGAGCAGACAGCGGCAAGTATGGAGCAGTTAACGGCTACGGTGAAATTCAATGCCGATAATGCGCGTCAGGCCAGTGTGCTTGCGGAAACCGCCACCAGCACCGCGCAGCAAGGCGGCCAGTTGGTGGGTGAAGTGGTGACAACCATGCAGGGGATTTCCGGCAGTTCGAAGAAAATTGCTGAGATCACCAATGTCATCAACAGCATCGCCTTCCAGACCAATATCCTGGCACTGAACGCTGCGGTTGAAGCAGCTCGCGCGGGTGAACAAGGGCGCGGTTTTGCCGTCGTCGCCAGTGAAGTCCGCAACCTGGCACAACGCAGTGCAGGCGCGGCTAAAGAAATTGCTACGCTGATAGAAGATTCGGTTCAGCGTGTAGACAAGGGCTCTGCGTTAGTGAGCAATGCGGGCAGTACCATGAATCATATTCTTAAATCCGTACAGGACGTGAATGAGATCATGAAGCACATTGCCGCCGCGTCAGAGGAGCAGAGCAAAGGTATTTCACAAGTTGGTACCGCCGTGACAGAAATGGACAGTGTCACCCAGCAGAACGCTTCATTAGTCGAAGAAGTGTCGGCTGCAGCCAGTGCGCTTGAGCGTCAAACTGAAGAATTGCAGGCATCGGTGGCCAAATTCCGTTTAACGGAGAATGCGCCGGTAAGCCAGGCTGTGCTCCCGGTTAAACCGGTATTGCGTCGCCCCGTGCTGTCTGCAACATCTGTCGCTCAGTCTAAACCTGCCAGTGCCGACGAGTGGGTTTCATTCTGAGGCTGACATAACCACGCCACCAGTTCCGGCAGGAACGGTGGCGCATCCTGTTTTCCCCGCTGTAACAAGCTGTAGGCGGCCCCGGTTGCGACGTGTTCTGCAAACGGGGCAATCAATCGGCCAGTCGCCAAATCATTCTGGACTAGCGTGACATCTGCCACCGTCACACCAAAACCCTGTATTGCTGCGCTAATTGCTAAATCCATGGTGGCGAAGTGCTGGTTGCGCGCCATCGGCAAACTCACATTTTGCTCATTCAGCCACAGTTGCCAGTCGCGGGAATCATTGGTGGGGTGCAAAAAAGTGAATTTTGCGAGGTCACGAATATGCGTGGGCGGTGAAACGTGACTCCCCAGCACCGGCGTCAACTGTTCATCAAACAAGCGAATAGAACCGGCAGGTGGGGTGCCGAAAACAATCGCCGCGTCATAATTCTCCAGCTGCGAAGCATGGTCTAGGGTGGTTGTCAGCGCCACGTGGATCTCTGGCCGTTGTTGCTCCAACGCCACCAGACGGGGAACCAGCCAGCGCATGGCACAGGTGGGTGCTTTCAGGCGAATGGATGTATTGCTACGGCTTGCCTTTTCAGTGGCATTCACCAGCATGGCATAACCCTGCTGCAATTCGGGTAACAGGTTTGCCCCTTGCTCGGTGAGATGCAGGCCGCGCGCATGGCGTTCAAAAAGCGAGAATCCCAACCAGCTCTCCAGTGTCGCAATCTTTCGGCTAACGGCACCTTGCGTGATACATAACTCACTGGCTGCATGCGTCAGGTTAAGATGACGGGCAGTGACCAGAAAAGCATGAATGGCATTAAGCGGCAGAGCAGAGCGGGACATGGGGGAAACCTCAAGCTATGATTTTTAGTCATGGCTATTATGACAACAATTCGCTTGTAGACTCAAGCAACACACCGTTGAATAGATATCTACTTTACTTACGTGGTTATGCAACCTTGCGGAGCAACGATGACCCTGAACAGCAGTGTTAACATCTCTTCCAAACAGCCCGATGTCGGCACCACCATTTTTAGCGTCATCGGCCAGCTATCTGCGCAGCACAAAGCCATCAACTTGTCACAGGGTGCGCCGAACTTCCCCTGCGATCCGCATCTGGTTGAACTAGTCAGCAAAGCGATGCGCGAAGGTCATAACCAGTACGCGTCAATGACGGGGTTACCGGCACTGCGTGAGGCACTGGCCGAGAAAGTGCAGACGCTGTACGGACAGCAATATGATGCGGGCAGTGAAGTGCTGATCACGGGCAGCGCCAGCCAGGGCATTTATATGGCGATTTCTGCACTGGTGCATGCTGGCGATGAAGTGGTTTTCTTCGAACCGGCCTTCGACAGCTACGCGCCGGTGGTGCGTTTACAGGGCGCGACGCCGATTGGCCTGAAATTGCAGGTGCCTGATTTCGCCATTAACTGGGATGAACTGCGTGCCAGCATCACGCCGCGCACGCGCATGATCATTATTAACACGCCGCACAACCCGAGCGCACAGGTTCTGACGCCGGCCGACCTGGATCAACTGGCGGCTCTGACGCGCAACACCGATATCGTGGTGCTGTCAGATGAAGTTTATGAGCACATTCTGTTTGATGGACGTGCGCATTGCGGCATGGCAACGCATCCTGAACTGGCACAGCGCAGCGTGGTGGTCTCCTCATTCGGCAAGACCTTCCATGTTACCGGCTGGCGTGTGGGCTATGCGCTGGCACCTGCGGCCTTGATGGACGAAATCGTCAAGGTGCATCAATTTATGATGTATGCCGCTGACACACCGATGCAGGTTGGCTTTGCGCATTATTTGCAGAACCCACAGAATTACCTGCAGCTGTCGCCGTTTTATCAGGAAAAACGCGATCGTCTGTTGGCACTGATGCAGGATTCACCCTTTAAACTGCTGCCGAGTGCCGGTTCCTTCTTTATGTTGGCCAGTTACGGACATTTCAGTGACGAAAGCGACAGTGAAATGGTAAAACGTCTCATCGTCGATCACGGTGTGGCAACCATCCCGCTATCGGCGTTCTATATGGACGGCACTGACAATAAATTAATTCGCCTGTCATTTGCGAAAGACGATGCAACACTGCTGGCTGGCGCGGAAGCGCTGTGCCGGGTCAAAGGGTAATTAGGGGAAGAATAATGAAAAAACTTAACGCACTGTTTGTGGCTCTTGGCATGCTGACCTCCGCGCACGCGCTGGCGCAGGAGACCTTACGCTACGGTCTGGAATCACAGTATCCACCGTTTGAAAGCCGCAACGCACAGGGCGAGTTGGAAGGTTTCGATATCGAACTGGGTAAAGCCATTTGCCAGGTCGGCAATTTCGATTGTAAGTGGGTGGAGAGCAGCTTTGATGCGCTGATTCCGGCACTGCAGGCGAAAAAATTCGATGCGATTAACTCGGCGATGAACATCACCGAAGCTCGTGGCAAAAGCATCGACTTCACCAAGCCTATCTACCGCATCCCAACGATGCTGATCGTCAAGCAAGGCGAGAAACTGCTGCCTACCGCAGAATCACTGAAAGGCAAAAACATCGGTGTTTTGCAGGGGTCTATTCAGGAAACCTATGCCAAGAAACACTGGGAACCGCAGGGTGTGACGGTGACGTCTTATCAGGATCAGAACCAAGTTTATAACGACATGGTCGCCGGACGTCTTGATGGTACGCTGGTGATGTCAGCGGCCGGTCAGTCGGGCTTCCTGGACAAGCCACAGGGCAAAGGTTTTGCTTTCGTGGGCAAACCGGTTGAAGATGACACCATCCTGGGTTCCGGTATCGGTTTCGGCCTGCGTAAGGGCGATGCCAAGCTGAAGGGCGAACTGGATGCGGCTATCACTAAAGTGCAGACCGACGGTACGGTCACCAAGCTGGCGGCGAAATTCTTCCCAGGCATTGATGTGACTGCGGCGAAATAAAACCATCGCTCATTGATGTGGCTGTGGCGGAATAAAGCCACAGCTCATTGTAACGGCACAATTTATTGTGCCGTTACTCGCTTTTTACTTAGCTTATTTAGCCGCCAGAAAACATAACGCTTCGGCCACCTGATACGACTTCACAAATGACGGAACCGGCAAGAACTCAAAGCGTGAATGGAAATTGTGCGCCCCGGTAAAGAAATTCGGCGTTAACAATCCTTTTGCGGACAACGCAGAACCATCTGTGCCCCCGCGCATGGGGATGACTTTCGGCTCTACGCCAACCTGTTGCAGTGCAGCAAAAATCAAATCAATCGCACGACGATCCTCACCCACAGCATTGCTGATATTGCTGTATATATCGCTGATGGTTAATGCAACATGGCCGGTGGGATAAAGCGCGGCAATCTCATCAGCGACTTCAAGCAGCTGCTGTTTCTTCGCATCAAAGCCCTTCAAATCAAAATCGCGAATCGACGCTTTCAATACGGCACGGCTGGCATTGGCGTTGATATCGTTGAACCAAATATACCCTTCACGACCTTCGGTATGCTCTGGGGTGGCGAGGCGGTCAAATCGCGAAATAAAATCATGCGCCATTAGTAGCGGGTTAACCAGCACACCTTTGCCTGACATCGGATGGGCAGGCACGCCGGTAAACACCAACTCGGCAGATGCGCCGTTAAAGCATTCGTAAACTACCTCACCCAATTCGCAGCAGTCGATAGTCCAGGCGAAATCCACGTTAAAGCGGGTTTCCAGATCAAGTGCTTTGGCACCGCGCAGGCCAATCTCTTCGTCCGGCACAAACGCCACCACGATATCGCCGTGATCGCCTGTGAGGTTTTCCATTAGCGTCATCACCACGGTCACTGCCGCTTTGTTATCGGCACCGAGCACGCTGGTACCATCGCTGAAGACGATCTCTTGGCTGAGATAGGGTGCGATTTCAGGGTGTTCAGCAACACGCAGCCAAATATCCTGCTGACTGTTAAGACACAAATCTTCGCCAGTGAAGGTTAAGGTCTGCGGGTGGATATCCGGTGAAAGACCGACGTCCACGGTATCAATGTGAGTGATAAAGCCAATGCGCGGTGCCTCAGGGCGATTGCCGGGCTTCACTGCCGTCACTGTGGCATGCTGATCGATAACAATATCCTGCAAGCCTAATTCACGCAGCTCCTGTGCCAGAAGTTCGGCCATGGCATGCTGGGAAGGGGTGCTGGGCAGCGTAGTGGATTTGGCATCGCTTTGGCTGGAAACCGCCAGATAACGGTAAAAGCGCTGGGTCAGTTGGCGAGCGAGTTGGTCTGTCATCACAATTCCTTACACACGTCGAATAAATCATGTTATTTATCAATAGATACCGATACTGGCTCATGGAAGTCAATAAAAACGAGGTTAACGATGAAAAAGATGATGATGAAGTTCACACTCAGCGCACTGGGGTTAGCGCTGGCAGGTGGCGTATCTGCGAAAACGCTGGTGTATTGTTCAGAAGGGTCGCCGGAGAACTTCAACCCACAACTTTATACTTCCGGCACCAGCGTAGACGCCAGTGCGGTGCCCGTTTTCAACCGTTTGGTCGATTTCAAACCCGGTACAACCGAATTGATCCCTAGCCTCGCAGAGAGCTGGGATATCAGCCCAGACGGCACGGTCTACACCTTCCATTTGCGTAAGGGGGTGAAGTTTCAGAGCAACAAGTTGTTCAAACCTTCACGTGACTTGAATGCGGATGACGTGATTTTTTCCTTCATGCGCCAAATGGACCCTAAGAACCCGTACCACAACGTCTCTGGCGGAAATTACACCAATTTCGACAGCCTGGAGTTGTCGAAGCTAATCAAGAGTATTGAGAAGGTTGATGACAATACGGTACGCATCACCCTGGCGCACGCCGAAGCCCCGTTCCTGGCTGACTTAGGCTGGTATTTTGCGTCAATTCACTCTGCCGAATATGCCGATCAGATGTTGAAAGCGGGTACGCCGGAGAAGGTGGATATGGAGCCGATTGGCACCGGGCCTTTCGAGTTGGTTCAGTATCAGAAAGACTCTCGCATCCTCTACAAAGCCTTCCCTGATTATTGGCAGGGCAAAGCGAAACTGGACCGCATCGTCTTCTCCATCACGCCTGATGCCTCGGTGCGCTACGCCAAGCTGGAAAAAAATGAGTGCCAGGTTATGCCGTTCCCAAACCCGGCCGATCTCGACAAGATGCGCAGTAACCCGGATTTGACCCTGGAGCAGAAATCCGGGCTCAACACGGGTTTCCTGTCCTTCAATACCACCAAAGCCCCGCTGGATAACGTTAAAGTCCGCCAGGCGCTGGCGATGGCCATCAACAAAAAAGCGATTATCGACGCCATTTTCAAAGGCACCGGCACCGTGGCGAAAAATATTCTGCCACCGGACGTGTGGAGTGCGGATAAAGACCTGAAAGATTACGATTACGATCCGCAAAAAGCGAAAGCGCTGTTACAGGAAGCTGGTATTAAACCTGGCACCGAAATCTCACTGTGGGCGATGCCGGTTCAGCGCCCTTACAACCCGAATGCACGACGTATGGCAGAGATGATTCAGGCGGATTGGGCACAGGTCGGCATCAAAGCCAACATTGTGAGTTACGAGTGGGGTGAATACCTCAAACGCGTGAAGGGTGGCGAGCATCAGGCCGCACTGATGGGCTGGACGACCGCGACCGGCGATCCGGACAACTTCTTTGGCCCGCTTTATAGCTGCACCTCGGCGAACGGCGGCTCTAACTCGTCAAAATGGTGCTATCAGCCGTTTGAGAAAATTATCACCGAAGCACGAGCCGAGCAGAATCATGACAAACGTGTCGCGCTGTATCTGCAAGCGCAGCAGATGATGCATGACCAGATGCCAGCGGTGATGATTGCTCATTCGACAATATTCGAGCCGGTCCGTAAAACGGTCAGCGGCTACACGGTTGATCCCTTTGGCAAACACATCTTCTACCCGGTAGATATCAAGAACTGATCAGGGTTTCCAGTATTGACGTAAGGGTTCTTCTAGCGCGGTTAACTGCTGCAAGAGAAACGTAAGAAACACATTCAGGGCGGCACTGCGGGGCCGCCCTGATTGCGCCTGTAACTGCAGATTGCGCTGAGTTAATTGATCAATAGCGACAGAGCGCAGAATTAGCCCGTGCGCTTCGGCTTCCTGCAACACCGTAAAAGCGCTACAAATCGTGACGGCTAACGGGGAGCGTAACAGAAAGTGAAACAGCGTTGAGAAGTTATCACAGGTCAACACCGGCTCGACCAGATTACCGCTCATATGGCTGGCCAGTTCAAACAGCTGGCGCACCGTGGTATTTTGCTGCGGCAATGCCAGCGGGTAGGGGTTGATATCGCTCAATGTCACCTGCGGTGCATCAGCCAGTGGATGTGACTGATGCATCACCAGTAGCACCGGGGCGGGCCAGGAACCGAGCACATCCACTCCACGTTCAGCGTGCAAGCTAAACTGGAGCGCGACATCACATTCACCGCTGCGTAAGAGTTCGCCCACGCCTTGCGTACTCGCCACTTTGATATCAAACAGCACGCCAGGGTTCTCTGCGCGAAAATCGGCAATCATGCGCGGCAGCAGCGTGAAAGCTAAGCCATCGGTGCAGGCGACGCGAATCAACGTGCGACGCACCGCTTTCAGGCCTTTAATTTCCGCCAGCGCATACTCCATATCCAGCATGTTTTTACGCACGTGGTGCGCGAAAATTTCCCCAGATTCATTGAGCACCATACCGCGCGCATGACGCTCAAACAGAGGCACACCGACTTGCGCTTCCAGTCGCTGGATTTGCCGACTGATTGCCGATACCGCAACAAACAGCTGTTCGCTTGCTGCGCTCAGCGAACCACTGTTGGCGACAGCGAGAAAATAGCGGATTTCATTGCTTAGCATAGGGTCGCCTCAAACTGGTGCATGCCTCGAAAATGGGCAATCGAGCTTTGCTTTAAAAGCAAATCATACTCGATAAATTGATAATTGTGGCAAAGCAGTGTTTCGGCAAAGATGTCAGAACTAAAAATCCAATAAAAGATAAGCAAACATGACGGCACAACAAGCGGTACAACAGGCTACTGCCTGGTTTGATAGCGGGGAGTTTCATCGGATACTGGCGCGACGCGTGGCGCAGCGCACCGAAAGTCAGCGCCAGGATCGCGACAGTGAATTGCAGCGTTATTTACAGGATGAGATTGGACCCCAGTTAATTGCACTGGGTTTTACGCTGCATTTTATTGAGAATACGGAAGCTGCGCATCGTCCCTTCCTCGTGGCCGTGCGTATTGAAGATCCTTCATTGCCGACCTTGCTCAGCTATGGCCATGGCGATGTGGTCTTCGGTGATGATGAAAATTGGCGCGAAGGGTTATCGCCTTGGCAGTTAGTGGAAGAGGGTGACCGCTGGTACGCGCGTGGAAGTGCGGACAATAAAGGTCAGCACTGCGTCAACCTGGCGGCGCTGGAGCATATTTTCCATGCGCGCGGTGGACGCCTCGGTTTCAACTGTAAAATGCTGTTTGAGATGGGTGAAGAGATCAGCTCACCGGGTCTGGCGCAGCTTTGCCAGCAGCACGGTGATTTGTTGCAGGCTGACCTGTTCATCGCCTCTGACGGTCCGCGTCTGAATGCGATTAGACCGACACTCTTTCTTGGATCGCGCGGTGCGGTGAATTTCCGTCTGACGGTCAATGCCCGCGATAATGCCTATCACTCCGGTAACTGGGGCGGCTTGCTGACCAATCCAGGCACACAGTTGGCGAATGCCATTGCTTCGCTGGTTAACGCACAAGGCGTATTGCAGGTTGAGGCACTGAAACCTGACTCCCTCACTCAGCAGGTGCGTGACATCCTCAGTGATATCGACGTCGGTGGCATGCCGGGCGACCCTGATATCGATGTGAACTGGGGTGAACCTGCATTAACACCAACTGAGCGCTTGTATGGTTGGAATACGCTGGAAGTGTTGTCGTTTTTGACGGGCAATCCCGCGCGTCCCATGAACGCCATTCCGGGTGAAGCCACGGCGGTGTGCCAGTTGCGTTTTGTTGTTGGTACCGACTGGCAAAACCTTGCACATCACGTGAGCGAACATCTGGCGGAGCAGGGCTTTGGTTATGTGAAAGTGGAGTTTATGCGTGGATCACCGGCTACCCGACTGGATCCTACCGATCCGCTGGTGGATTGGGTGCTGTCGAGCATGGCCGAAACCAGCGGCAAGAAGCCCGCGCTGTTACCCAATCTGGGTGGTTCATTGCCGAATGAGGTTTTCTCGGACATTCTCGGTCTGCCGACGTTGTGGGTGCCACACTCCTATCCTGCGTGCGGTCAGCATGGTGTGAATGAGCACATGCTGAAATCGATTGCCCGCGAAGGGCTGCAAATCATGACCCGATTATTATGGGATCTGGGTGAGCAGGGTGAAGCGTTGATCGCTAAACACCGTCAACACGCGGGAGGTGCGGTATGAGCAGCTATAATACCGCCGCCGCATTGAGCGTCAGCAAACCCAATCTGCATAAAACCCTGTTTGCCACCTGTATCGGCAACGCGTTGGAATGGTTCGACATCGCGGTCTATGCCTTTTTTGCCAATTACATTGCGCATGTGTTTTTCCCTACCAGTGATGCGTCCGTTTCAATGCTGTTGACGTTTGGCAGCTTCGGCGTCTCTTTCCTGATTCGCCCGCTGGGTGCCATTGTGTTGGGTAATTATGCCGATCGTCACGGCCGCAAAAAGGCGTTGTTGTTATCCATCAATCTGATGATGCTGGGCGGGGCAATCATTACCTTTATGCCTGGCTACGAAAGTATTGGGTTGATTGCCCCCTTGCTGGTCCTGCTGGCGCGTCTGATTCAGGGCTTCTCCGCTGGTGGCGAGTTTGGTAGCTCGACGGCATTTCTGGTCGAGCATTTCCCCGAACGTAAAGCCTTTATCGCCAGTTGGCAGTTCGCCACTCAAGGTGCAAGTACCTTGATGGCTTCAGCGTTTGGCTTGGGGTTAACACAGATTCTCACTGAGAGTCAGATTCAGGAGTGGGGCTGGCGTATTCCCTTTGCATTCGGCCTGCTGATTGGTCCTCTGGGGATTTACATACGTCGCCACGTGCATGAGCCTGCCAGTTTCGAAGCACAGCAACCTGAAGCTGCCCCTCTCAAGCGCCTGTTTGGTCGCCAGAAAGAGTTGATGCTGCTGGCCATTGGTCTGATGGTCATCTCAACAGCGGTCAACTATATGCTGAATTATGTGCCAACCTATGCGACCAAAAACCTGCATTTGCCTGGTTCAGCTGCCTTTACCGCAACTTTGTTGGCGGGGGTGATTCTGACGGTGGTCACACCGATTATGGGGCTGTGTGCGGAGCGCGTTGGACGTGTACCACTGATGTGGGGCTCGCTGATTTTGCTGATCGTCACCATCTATCCGGCCTTCAATCTGGTGGTGAGTCACCCTACGGCAACCACGTTGATTATTCTGGTGTGCTGGATGGCCTTGCTAAAATCGATTTACTTCTCGACGGTGCCTTCAGTGATGGCTGATCTGTTCCCAATCGGTACACGCGCCAGTGGAATGGCGATCAGTTATAACGTGGCGGTCACGGTGTTTGGTGGTTTTGCGCCGTTGATTTGTACGCTGTTGATCAACGCCACTGGCACCAGTTTGGCACCGGGGTATTATTTGATGGCAATGTCGGTGCTAAGCGGACTGGCATTAATTCGCAGCCAGAAGCGCGTCAGTTAACGATCGGAGCGCACTTTAAGGCGTGATGTGCATAGTTTATAACGCAGTCTGGTGCCGCTCAGGGGCTGGCTGTCCTCGCGCCGCTGACGCGGTACCTTCACTTCACTCGTCCGCCTGACGGACCGGTGCAGACGGGACTTTCCCTGTCCCGGCTGCACCT
>Ga0157363_1001112_pt1 | contig 21894 bp, 10 predicted proteins | sample AttsexASBM1_FD_111477 | JGI IMG/M metagenome (GOLD analysis project Ga0157363, IMG submission 111477) | Fungus gardens microbial communities from leaf cutter ant in Ribeirão Preto, State of São Paulo, Brazil - Atta sexdens ASBM1 | ecosystem: Host-associated > Fungi > Mycelium > Unclassified ... | reverse complement strand
CGCGCGAGATCATTATCTTGCAATACATCATCGCGCTATCTTTTCTATCTTAATTGTATTTAGAGCTGTAAGTATATTCGTAAGTTACAAAGGTCAGGGAAACTTGATCTTTGGGATCGGATTTCGGACTTTTGCGATCAATATAAAAACAATCAAATACGTTCAAACCCAGTAAACAAAAATGGATTGAAATAGATTGGATTTCATATTAAAAAATTTGTATACGTGTAAAAATTTAAATAAATTAAAATAATAATTATTGGGTTGTCCGGAAAGTTCGTGCCGCAAAAGATTTAAATAAATGAAATTTAATAAATGAAATTAAAAATTTATATCTTCTGCGTTTCAATTTTCCTTCAAAATCGGCACGAACTTTCCGGACAACTCAATTGAACTTCAATAGTTAATATTTTAAAACTTTTATATATAAAATAAGCTAGCTGTATAATGAAGGAAACATATTAATATGAAATGTATATAAAAGTGATTAATTGCCCAGCAAACGAGAATGGAAATTGAAATTTTTTTCTATTCGATGCATATTTTAATAGCGAATACTTTTTTTGGATTTAATTGAATTCAATTGAATTCAATTAGATTCAATTGGATGCAATTAGATCGAAAAACTTTCAAAAGATCGATTCAAAAGATTTAGATATTCACAATTGTGTTTGTGTGCACAGAAAAAGCTAATATTATTTTTAGATTAAAAAACATAGAGATATGCTTCATGCAATTCCTATAAATGAATAAAAATGCATTCAGAATTGAAAAGCATTCATTTTAACATTCGTGAATCAATATTTCTGAAAATCTGAATCCATTTCAATTCATTCTCGTTTGCTGGGTGATTAATTAAAAATAAATTATTTATTTGTAACATTTATTGTACATATTTATAGTTCTTTTTATATATAGTTTCTTTTTATATATAGTTCTTTTTATGTTTCTTTTAACTATTAAATGAAGTAGAATTCATGATATATTTTTACGGCATAATTGTTTTTTAATTCAGTTGAATTAAAACAAAAAATTTCTTATTTATAATTCTAAATAAAGTAATTTTTATGACGCATTTTTAAATGAAACGCATTTTAAAATGGATTTTTTATTTACAATTTTGAATTCATAGTCCATTTTAAAAGAAAAACTTTTTTATTCAATTGAATGAAAAAACTGCATTTCCTATTCAGAATTTCGAATTAAGTATTCATAATGCACAGAAATGGCCGATATTATTTTTAGATTTAACTAAATTGAAAAACTGTATTTCCTATTCACAATTTTGAATTGAGCAATATTCACGATACACATATAAAATATATAAAATAGCATATATAAAATATTATTCCTATAAATGAATAAAAATGCATTGAAGATTGGAAAGGAATAGACATTTGTTTCATACAATTCCTATAAATGAAAATAAAATAAAAATATATTCAGGATTAAAAAGGATTCATTTTAACATCCATATTTCTGAAAATCTGAATACATTTTAATCCATTTCAATTTAATCCATTCTCATTTGCTGAGAAGAGAAAAAATAAGTTGAAAATTCATCAATTATAATGGAGCAATTATTCATTTTATTTATTGCATTCATATCATTATACTTTTTTCACATAACAATCCCTTCCTCTTTCCTCGAGGTTTAAGATGCTAGAATAAACAATTTATAAATAAACTGTCGGAAGCAAAAGTCATAAAAAGAATTTAAACGCGTTCTGGGAAGAACAGTTGGTGAGGGAACAATGCCTTTTTTATCACAAAAAATGAATCATATATTCTGTTAAAATCGCGTCACTCGAGAGCATCGTATTATCATCGATCTCGCGTGGCGGCAAAACAGGCAACGGCGGTATAACTCCCTTTATATCGAGCGTTCATGAAATCACGGATCATTCTTTCTTTCGCGCGGCTATTTAACGACTCCGCGACGTGATAGCCGCGTTGTTGCGTCGCGCGCGCACGAATCGAACGAGTCGTCTGTCCGCTGTCGCGTCGCCGTGGACTGCCGTGGAGTCGCGTGTCGCGTTGTCACTGTGATATCAATCTGTATACTGCTGTGTACCAATCCACCACACCACGATCGACGGCCCCGTCGAGCGCGTTGACGCTGTGCACGGATACTGCCGACGCATGATTCTCTTGGACGAGAATAACAGTCGCGGCGCGGTGACACGCACGTCGAACGCGCGAAAATGTCCCGATAAGATAGCCACGACGATTCCAGGATTTCCAGGGCGCGTCGCGATCCTTCCTCAGGTGAGTAATCGTGCAAAAAGCATTTTGATCATTTTCTTACGGATGAAGAAATGTTGGAGTGTCTAGCTTCTATCTAACCTCTAGGTTATCTGACACCATCTGACAAAAGGTCTCTAGTTCTAACTACTTCGATCCTTTGTCCTTTTATATAACCATTCATTATCCTCTTTTTTTTTCTTGAGAAACTTCTAAATATTTAAGAATGTCAACTAATCTTTTTCTTTAATGAACGCGTGTTCGCGCGAAAATTAAGTCTACATCCTCGTGATTCTCGATTGAATCATCTGTTCAGCTTTGCGTCATGGCGTTTCTTTTTATTTGCTTGACGACTCTTTATTATTGGTGTTATCGAGAAATCGCGCTACGATGTCGATACGATTTGTAATAAAAAAGAAATCACTGTGTTACAAGGTCACTCATTTGCTGGATAAATCACTTCCCGTTTCTAACGGTACAGGTGTCGACTCGTCTGTTATGCAGGATAGATGCGAATCGACGACACAACCATGTCCTTAAGAAACATCATCGAGTGGACATCCTCCGACGTGAAAGCGTGGCTCATAGAAAATGGTCACGAGGAATACGCGGATTTGTTTTACTTCCATGAAATCGACGGGAAAGTACTTTTGACGCTGAAAGAGGAAGACTTGAAATCTAGTATTTTAAACATAAAGAAGATTGGTGTTATAAAAAAATTGTATCTAGCCATAAAGCAACTGCAAAGGGACAATGTCGCCGTTCTATTCGACCTGGGATATGTGGATCTGTTTCCTTCGACAAATTTTTATACTCATCATCAGAATAAGCACGAGGTAAAAACATGATTCTCTTAAAGGGAAATATTTAATATTCATTTTAATTCAAGAAGGTAATACTGTTATGTTTAATATAATTTTACTTTAGATGCCCAGTACTGGTACGAATAACGAAACATCTATCGAGAACGAATTCTATTCAGCCTCGGTATCAGAGGATGGACACGCTTCTCATTTGCCACCCGAAATCTGGAAGACACTCATTAGTTTGGGATATTTATTTATTGTCACATGGATTACTGCCTTTGTAATGGTTATCGTTCATGACAGAGTGCCTGATATGAAGAAGTATCCTCCATTGCCAGACATATTTTTAGACAATGTACCTCATATTCCTTGGGCGTTTGATATGTGCGAAGTTACCGGTACCCTACTTTTCGCGATATGGCTTGTTGTGCTTATATTTCACAAGTATAGGTAAGAAATGTGATCCATTTAAATAAATGTGGCAAATAATGTGATTTGTTAGTGCGAATAATCTATTAAATATGGACACAGATTTATTTTGTTACGGAGATTTTTTGCACTGTCGGGTACAGTCTTCCTGCTAAGATGCGTGACGATGCTCATTACTTCGTTGTCAGTGCCAGGAGCACATCTACAATGCCAACCACGGAAAGTCCCAGATGATGATTGGTCAAAGTGAGATACATACATTATAAAATTACATATCACATTCTCTTTCTCTAAATACAAATAATGCATATTTATATCTCATTTTAGTTCCGCTTATGTAGAACTGTACAATAAAATAGCAATGGCTTATGTTATTTGGCGAGGTGCTGGCATGTCCATTCAAGGTGTCAGAACTTGCGGGGATTACATGTTTAGCGGACATACAGTAGCATTAACAATGCTTAACTTTTTCATTACAGAGTGTAAGTAATTAGTATACATTATTTCATAATTGAAGATTTTAATATTTATGAAATGCTCTTTTTTTTATTGCAGATACTCCAAGACATTTATATTTTCTGCATACTTTTACATGGATGCTTAACATGTTTGGTATTTTTTTCATCTTGGCGGCGCATGAACATTATTCCATTGACGTTTTCGTCGCATTTTATATAACTTCGCGATTATTCCTTTACTATCACACATTGGCGAATAATCAAGCATTGATGCAGCGTGATTCGATCAGAACCAGAATCTGGTTTCCGTTATTTAGCTTTTTTGAGGCGTCTGTTGATGGTATTGTTCCTAATGAGTATGAATCGCCGTCCTTGATAGTTTACAATTTAGCAGGCACGGGAAAGAACATCTGGCATTGTGTACGATCTCGGATTTCTCTCCGAAAAATGCAGCGCAGCATAAACGGCAATTTAAGTAGCACAAAAAAGGAATACTAGGAATACTGTCAACTGGTATATATTTTATCTTTTTTAATTGTTATATTTGATTGCTAATAATTAATATGTTTAAGATAAATATGCCACATAGAGAACACTTCATTAATTTTTTTAATTCCAGTCATACAATACACAAAAATATACATACGTAAAAAAAAAGAGACAAAACAATAATATTTCTTTAGAATGGATCTTTGTGTCTAAGAACACATAAAATGTATAAGTTTCGAAAAAATGAAAGTGATCTTATATTGTATATTTATCTTTTCAGAGCGTTAACTGTTTATTTGACAAATTTGTTTATATGTTGGAATAATATTGAAAAAAAGATTATTAATTCTAAATATATTTATTTTTGTGATAGAGGATTGTTGATACCGAAAGAGATTGAAGTAATTTATGATACGATTAATTAATATTACGTAATATTTAACTTTTATTATCACACAAATAATTTATTAAGAAATTTCCAAAGACAAAGCGTAGCATATAGTACTTTACTAATTCAACATGTATTTTCCAAGCATGTTGTATCGTCTAAGACTTTCTTATTTTTTTAAGTGTATGTATATGTACATTATATATATCATACACACACACACACACACACACACACACACACACACACACAAATGTATACGTGTGTTTGTGTGTGTGTGCGCGCCCACATAATTTGCTCATAAGTACTTTTGTTTTTTTTTTGTGATACAAGAAGAAAGTTAAGTTAAAGTCTATATTGTGATGGCCTGCAGGGATGTTAGATTTTATCAGGAATGTTGAATAATTTTTTATATCTTTCATAATGATATTTTAGAATTTCTAGATTAGACATCTTTGAAAACGCTTATTTGTTTGCTAACAATGAAACGCAATGTTTTAAGAGTAAATGTATATGTTATATATTATTATGCATTCCTGATATTTGATAAAATTAATAATTTAAGTCTCCTGTTTACTTATTGTAATCATATTGAAGTCGTGTGATTTTTGCATTGTACATATAAATAAATAAAATGTTGCATATATTGCTACATACGTTTGACATAGCTATACATTGATAAAATATATTGACTGTCTTTTCGATTTAGATAGAAATAAATAGAAATAAATATCTTGGTTGATTATCATAAAATACGTTTTTGCTAGAAATGTAAAACATATAGATACGTATGCAAAAAGAGGAATGATTTTTTACTACCGAAGAAAATTTATGATTTTAATACAGTTGCAGTAAGAAAGCAGGAGTCATATTTACAGATGTGGTATTATCAAACAGAGGCTGCTGTTATCGTAATTTTTAATGTAAATTCGTGCGTAATATCTGTATGATATGATTGTATGAATAGCTTCTATATGTCACATAGAAGCTATTGCCAATAGTATAATAGCTTTTTAATATTACATCCATATTTTTTACTTATATGATAAATAACTTAATCTTGTTGGCATTAATGAGTACCGATTATTGATAACTCGTTGATGATGCCTGAGATTGTTGGTGTTTATTACTTTATATACTTCCAAAAACTATGCAATGTGGTAAACTTTCTCTCTTATGCTAATATCGACCAATATACCGACCAGTTTACAAGATAGTCGGATTTACAGACGATTGAGAAAAATAGCACGAGAATAAAAGACATCAATATTTCAATAAGACTTTTATTGTACTTTTATTAATTATAATTATTATACGCTTGCAGTATCATTTCCCTTTATCTTTCTCAAACAAAATTTTCAAGAAAAAATGCACTATATTCGAACATTCGTGTTCTTTTTAATTCGCGCACGTACACGTAATTACAAAAAAAATTATTAAAATTTCCAAAACCATCGTTTCAAGTAAATTGATAACAATTAGATTTAAGAAAATTTAAAGTAAAAAATAGGCAAATCATAAGATTGTAACGAAATAAGAAATGGCCGTTTCGCTAATCGTAAATCAATTAGCGCTCACAAATAAAGTACAGACTGCAGAGAATGAAGTGGAATGAAGTGCAGTTATGTGCAGTTCCACGGCACACCATAATATGGTGTGTGTGTAAATGATATGTAAACAGTTAAATACGCTTCACAAAAAGATAAAAAATTGTAACATTCTCATTTTTTTCATGAGTTGGAAAACGTGTTCAAATTAGGAGAGAATAATATTAATTTCTAATAATTGAATCTAATGTAGTTCTACTAGTCAACAGATTATAATAGGTTAATCCGAACGAAGTTAGGTTAGGCTTGTCTTCAAATCAAGATTGAAAAATAATTCATTCTAATTATCAAGCTATAACTATGGCTGTATCTGCTTTTATTCGTTCACACTTTCGACATTTAATTGGTGTAAGCAACAATGCTGTTGCCTTATTTCCAAATTCCGCATGGTATTCGGTATGTTTGCAATTCCTTTGTAATGAAGCCATCGTGCTATTGCAATTTTTCTCATTTCGATTATGTATAAATTATTCAATTGCTATGTTAAATATTTTACGGTTGCAGAATCGTATTAAATCACAATCTTATACAACATCTATCAGTGAAATCAAAGATACAATTAAAACTAAAACAAAGAAATCTGAGAAAAAAATAAGCAAAGTTATGATGACATATTTACAACGTGCAAAAGAACATGGTAGTTACTGATTTTTTGTGTATATATATATTTTTTTTTTTAAATAATTTTATAAAATATTGCTAATGTTTGATATTAACTTTAAGACCAATAGTATATAAACAATATTTTTCTATACATAAGTTATGTATAAATTAAGTTATATTGTTTTTTTTAGATGAAATCATGAAGAAAGAGATCTTAGAATATAAGATAGGGATAAGACATCTGGCTAATATAATGGGCGAAGATCCGGAATCTTTTACTCAAGCAGATATTAATGTATGCAATTATATAAAAAAATCATGCTAATTTGAAACAGCGTGAGTTAATATCTAAAGTCTCATGTGAGTGTTTACTTTTAGAGATCAATCCAATATCTATTTCCATCAGGACTATTTGATCCTAAAGCTCGACCAATAATGGAACATCCAGAAAAGATTTTTCCAAATAAGAAAGCAGCAGAATTTGATGAAACTGGGAAACCCTTCCATTCTATGTTTTATACCTCAAAGCCAAATTATTATGAGACACTATATGTAAGTTTTTATAATAACTATTATAGATATATGAAAGAAAGTAACTAATATCTAAAAATTATTTTTATTTACAGAACATTGTCGATAAGATCAAGTCTCTGAATGATATTGAAGATTCATTGATAAAGCAAGGAATATTGCCTATGGACAAAATGTATGTTGAATATTTAATTTATATAAATAATATAATTTATATAAATTTATATAAATGTGTATATGTATATAGCTTGACATATAATTTAAAAAATATCCTGCAACATCAAATATAAATATTTTTTTAAATACATATTTTTAGCGATCTAGTAAGTTCCTCGTGGTTGTCAAAGAATAATATTGAAAAACTATTTCTTGAAAGTATTAACGATTTTGAGGTAAATAATATTAATTAGCTATAGAAAACTTAAACAAAATTGTAACACATGATTTAGCACATGATTTAACTCATAAATATATAATAATCTTTTCAGTACAATTATCTCATTACGTCATTAGAACGACTATGTGATCATCCACTATCAAGACGTGCATCAGATTTCATTTTAAAATATTGTAGGACACATCATACCCATTTTAAAGAGATAGTACTATTACCTGTAAGTATCTATATAATGAAAATAAAATTTCAATTAATGTAAAGATTTATTATTACATGTTAAGTTGGAACATGACAGCACAGGAAGACCATATGTCACAGTCAAAAGTAAGTAAACACAATTTTAACATTCACAGAAGATTAGCAAGTATATATATCATAAAACTCATTACTGTTAACGATTTCAGATTGCATGAGGAAGTCTGCAAGAGGTGAAGTAACAATTTGGGGTAATGGTTCTGGTAAGATTGTCATTAATGGACATGACATCTCATACTTCGAAGATTTTCAGCATCGCCAACAGGTAAGTTGTTCCTTGCTTAAATCCTCGTAAGAAAAGTCGGTACTAAATTTTCATTAAATAATTACCAAGTTTTTATGTAAATCTTCGGAAATTGTAATACGTAACATAATTCGGTTAGAGATAATTTCTACTATTTATGTTAAAATATATAGAAAAAAAGATAAAATAAGATATATAGTTTGTATGCACTTTAGTTCATTCTTTTTTTAAAATGATATTTTAACTTTTCTAATAGCAATTTTTTCTTATTTTTGATTCAAGCGAATTACCATGCAATATTTTTTAGTTTTTAAGTTGATTATGGTAATAGAATTTCAATGTTTTCTTTGCTGCATATTCAGATATCTGAACGATTATAGGTAATAATATGCTTATTCAAGAAACTTAAAGCTCGATGTCCACGATGCTAGAAATCGCCCCAAGATCTCGGACAGAGAAAAAATTAACAAATCACATTTGAACAATTTGTTCACATGACTATTGCGATTAATCAATTCTTTCTTCATCTGAGATCTTGGACCAATTTCTAGCATCGTGAACACAAGTGAACACACATAAGAATAGAATACTTATATGATACCATTAAGTATTATCAAAGTGAGAGCTTGCAAAGAACTCTTAAAAATATCTTAAAATTGTTTTACGTGTCAATTTTTGACATTCTGCTTATTGGATAACTAAAAAAATTACAAAAATTGCAAAATGAAGGACTTTTTGATTCGGTTTGCTCTGTCCACAAGCGGTATGTCAAATAATTTGCGATATCCTATATAATGTTTCGTTTTTCATGAAATTTTCGAAAACATGTTCCAATACATACATAATACTATTACATCACATTTTACACAAATGATTCTAATTTTTTTATCAATGCTTTTGCGCATATGACATTGTCTACTAACTACGCATATGACATTGTCTAATAACACTCTATGTGGCTACGCGATAGCGTCTCTAGCGTTATTTGTGTTATTCTGTCCTTGTTTCACGTCTAATAAATAAATGAAAATAAAATGACATAAATAATGCTAATAGCGTTTTCCTGAATGCACCTTCTGTGTGCGAGGAAGGAGATGGAGCGAGGGAGGAAGGAAGGGGGAGAAAAACATTCCATAGATACATTGCCACATCATGATTTTTAGAAAAATGGCATTAGACCAAAAACAATAAATTCTCAAAATCGTTATTTTTCTCAAAATTGTGACATGATAACCAAATTTTGACAACGGATTTTTGCTCCGCAATAAAAATACGTCGGACATTATTTATATTTGTAAATAACTTTTTTAATAATACGTAAATAATTTTTTAAATCTTATGATATTGTATTTATTATAACATTTTTCAATTGAAGTTTAGATAATTTCTTTTAAAACTAGCCGTGATTTAAACTGAATAGCTTAATAATTATTATATATAAGAATATCTTTGATACAATTTTTTAAAGATTCTGGGGATATGACCCACTAGACCTGAAAGGATTAAAAAAAATATATTCATCTCGAAACAGAAGAATCATATATTTGGAGGATGAATACAGCACTGAAGAAGAAATATATTTTTAATATCTTTTTATGATATGTATTGTGAAGAATGTGAAGCATGAACAACATGCGATGTCCTTCATGGAAGACGATCTTTCCGTGCGCATTTCTGGTAGCCGGTTTCATCCGATATTTGTACTATCTAAATCTCATTCGTTGGTATAATCGATACGGTGGAGTTAGTCGGATGCTGCACTCTCTCGCTCTCAGTGTTAACCGGTCTGGCGAAAGAACGAAGTGATGCAATTGGGACGATTATCAACGTCCTTTACTGCGCTTCATCTTATGTCATAAATACATAAGGTACTTCTTCATTTTAAAACTTCCGCTATAATGCCGATCACATAATTAATACGTAATAAGTGTCATTAAACTAAGTTCGAGATTTTTTGCAAAAGCATTGACAGTTTATTGACTACTAACAGCGGCTCACTATTAATTTGATTAATATAAATCTGACACAAAGGACATCTTTCTCATGACGTTATGTTTACTTATGTATAATTGAAACTTCTATTTATTTTCACGTTTAATATCTATTTATGCCTTGTTGATTTTACTTTTATTTAGTTTCACATTTAATTTTTATTTATGATACAAATTTTTTTAATTTATCTTTAATAGATTTGTATTTCTATATTTTCATATAAATAGTTTCTATTTTTTGGTCTAAATATAATAGCGGAAATATTTAAATTTCTTATAATTGTTTAGTATTTAGATAAATCAAATAGATAAAATCTATTTTAATAATAAATTCGTATAAAAGCTTGGCTAAATAAGCCAAGCACATTATCGATGCAAAAGAATATATTGTTATAAATAAAAAAATCTTCCAAATGCTTCGGTTCTCAATGGAACCATCTTCAGTCAATCATTTACATATGTTCTTTCATCTATGATTTATGCGTCGTTAGATTAACATAAAAACTTGTCGCCAATTATGTCATGCCAGATCGTATTCTATTTTTGTTAAATGCGTAAACGAACAAAATGTTATTGCAGAGATTTATTTTCGTTAGATCCATAGGTTTTTTTTTGTAATGTGTTTATCAATATTATCATCAATATACGATCTGTACGATATCTTTTTGTTTCTCATAAAGTGGAACATAATTACTGCCAATTCAATCAGATAACAGATTACTCTCCATGATTATTTAAGCAATTTTCCAATTGCAAGAGTCATGCGATATGCTTTGTGTCGGATTTCAATGTTACAATGTTAAAGTGTATCGTCAAACTTTGAGTCGTAATTTTTACATTGAAATAGAAAAAAAAGAAAATGAAATGTACATTTCAAAATTCATATTTCTTCCTATGTTATTAATCCTTTAAAAAATTAAGAAATCATTAATAAATATTACAATTATTTAATCTTCTATATAAAATATACGAGTTTTAGAATATTGAAGAATAATATTCTTTGAACCTCTAATTTGGCTCATATAGTGTTTTTTTATTTAGTATTCGGAATGTAGAATCACGTAGAAAAGAAATTATGTTCTGAGGGAATCATTCAAAGTTATCGTTATTTTTCTGTGAAAATCGAAAAATCTGCAAATCCTCATATAAGCCATAAATTGAACTACACTACCAATTTTGGTCTTTTTCTATTCTTTTTATCGTGATCTTAAGAGAAAAATTTTTTATTGATTATAAAGTATTCTATAAAGTATCTATATAAATTTTGTACCAAATAATGAATAAGTAAAAAGATGTTTTATTAAAGTCATCATTTTCATCTTCATTTTTATTTTGATTTTTATCTTGATTTTTATCAAAATTCAATCAAACATTAAAACAACTTCTAAGTTTGTTTATATCGTATTCTCCAATAGGTTTCTACCATAGCTCTTACTCCACCGCGCTTGTTGGAGTGAGTAAGAATTATATTTATATTCAATAAAACTGTATATTCAATAAAAAATAACATTTTTCTTTGAAGATCACGATAAGGACGTAAAAAAAATTGATGTTTTCAATTTATTTATATTTTATTTATATGAGAATTTATAGATTTTTCGATTTTTATTGACAAATAACGATTCATCATAACTTTGAATTCCTCGGCGCATAATTCTTTTTCTACGTGATTCTACATTCCAAATACTAAATAAAGAACACTATATGAATTAAATTGAAGGCCTAAAGAATAGTGTTACTCTTGAGATTAATTTAATCTGTTTTGTTTGATTTTAGATTCATAAAAAACCATACAAAATATTGTATGCTTTCACTTATTTCGACAGAAAGACTATTTGACAAATATTTATATAATTCTGGCATTATATTTTAAACGTCGTATTTTTCTTTTCTTAATAAATTTGGGTAATTATTAAAAAAATATTTGTTACATGTTTTTACATGTTTCGATTATTAAATATTAAGACTTTTGAATAGTGTTAAATAGATAATATCACATTTATAGGTAATTGAACTTAATACGACAACACAGGAGTTGATAGTCTCAGTAAATTCGTATCATATTCTCGTCGAAAAAGAAATGGAAGAAACTGAAGAAAGAAAACCAAAAACTGTTCCAAATATGTTGATACGTACGAGTATGGCTTCCTTGTTTCTAACTCGGCTAAAGACTAAACGCTCATCGTCTAAGCAAGATGACAATGAGCTCGAAAGTGGTCAAGTTCAATATGAACCGTCATTACCCAATGATTCGATAAGTCCTTCCATGGAAGATTACTTCATCATTAGTGAACATACCACTTCCGATGAAATCGACCGTACTTCGCTACGCATCAATGAAGATCTCATTAAAAATATTCTCGCGGAACACAAAAGGCATATGGGTTATAAATCACAAATCTTGGAGAATCTAGAATCAGGCAAAATGGATGAAATAAACATAAACACGATTTTTGACATCAAATCTAATGAAGTCAACATCTTATTGCTACAAGCGAGTTTTTTAGGTCGTACGAATCTCATTCATCATTTGTGTAAATGTGGAGCCAATATTAATTACACCGAACCTAATCATGGTCTTACTCCCTTGCATTTATGTGCCTTTCGGAACTGTCTGGATGGAGTCAAATATTTGATAGAACAAGGCGCGAGCCTTGATACCAAATCGAAGCACACGGCGTTTCATTACGCCGCTTTTGGAGATGCCTTCGACGTAGCTCAGTATTTCATGCAACGAGGTATTAGTCAGCTATCTCCGTATGAAGCTGAAGAAACTGTATTGCATGTGGCTTCACGGACTGATGCCTTGCGCGTACTTTCTTTAATGGCACCGAACAATAAGGAACTGAATCGTTTAGATCAGGACGGATATGCTGCTATTCATCATGCAGCCAACGGCGGAGACAAAGTTTGTTTGGATATACTTCTGAAAGCTGGTTGTCAAGTGGATTTACTTACCAGAAAGAGCGACACTGCTTTGCACTTGGCTGCGGAAGTTGGTTGCGCGAATAACTTGGCTCTTTTGGTCAAAGCGAATGCTAATCTTCAACTGAAGAACCATCGAGGATACACGGCCTTGCATTTAGCCGCTCGTTCGCATTCTCTGGAATGCGTGGAGATTTTACTGAAAGGTCGCGCAGATCCTAACGTGGAAGATAACGAAGGTCGGACACCTCTGCATCTGGCTCTAGGTAAATCTCTGATGACCGACGACATCACTGAGCTCCTGCTGAAATGGCGGGCGGATGTAAATAAGGCAGATAAGTATGGTTATACGCCTCTACACATCGCTGCATCGAACGAGTTATCACGATGCGTGAATCTATTGATAAAACATGAAGCGGACCTTAGTGCCAGGACCATCGGTGGTAACAGTGCCCTATCCATCGTTCTGCGTAAGACCCCAACATCCCTGGACGTGTTCGAACGTAGACTGGACAAGTCTCTAACTTTGAGCCGACAGGGATTTATCGCAGGCAAGCTCGAGTTACAACTGGACTTCCGTCCGTTGCTTCAGCATCGACGTTCATCCGAGACCGGTTATCTGAATACCTTTGTGAAGGAGGGCTACAAGGAAATTCTGGAACATCCTTTGTGCCAATCTTTCCTTCATCTCAAGTGGCATAAAATTCGAAAATATTACATCGCCCGATTGCTTTTCTATCTGATATATGTGTTGATCCTTACAAGCTGGGTGATAGCCGCCCTCGCTCATAACTGTTACAATGAATCAAAGGGTTATTACATGCACAATAAGCCATTGTGCTCGAGCGCAACTGGGATTTATGGATTTTTTTATAAACACCCTACACTACTCGAGATTCACTGGTACGCGCTGATGATGCTCACCATACTCGAGGCTTGTCGCAAATTCGCCGTTATTTTCAGTTATCGATCTGTTAGACAATTCTTCACGCAGGTAGAGAACCTAGTTGACTGGTGCGTAATATTGAGCGTGTTTGCCACCTCTTTCGTGTATACGGGAAAAACATATGTCTGGCAAAGGTATTTAGGTGCCTTCGCCGTACTTTGTGGTTGGAGCAATCTGATGCTGATAATCGGACAGCTTCCTGTATTCGGTGCTTACGTTGCCATGTTTACTAGTGTGCAGGCACAAGTGTTTAAGCTACTTCTGGCCTACGCCTGTCTGCTAGTGGGCTTCACGGCGAGCTTCTGTGTGATTTTTCCATATTCCAATTCCTTCAGCAGTCCACACATAGGTCTTATTAAGGTCCTCGCGATGATGACCGGCGATTTAGGCTTTGATTCTTACTTAATCTCATTTGATAAGAGTGGCATGTACGAGAATAATGAAGGAGCTTCCTGGATTTTGCTACAAATTTCGGCCCAACTCTTTTTCGTGTTGTTCCTTCTATTTGTCACGATCGTGCTGATGAATTTATTGATTGGTATAGCTGTACATGATATCAAGGGTCTTCAAAAAACGGCCGGTCTTGCAAAACTCGTTCGCCAAACAAAATTGATCCATGATGTTGAGACTGCAATTTTCTTGGGATTTATGCCGTCGAAACGCTTCATCAAATGCATGCGTTGGACTACGCTACTCTTGCCACCACCTTTACGAGCCGTTTTGACTGTTCGTCCACTTTCTCCCAGAGAGAAGAGATTACCACGTGATGTTCTTTCGGCTGCTTACAAAATAGCCAAGGAAAGAGATGGACAGAACAATTATGCGTCACGCAGAAAAATTTATAGCGCAAAAGCAGATTTCAAAAGCGACATGACCATGTATCGTCGTGGTTTCGAGGATACGCTGCAACACGATTGTGACAAATTTAAAGACGAAATCGCAGAACTCAAGAAGATTTGTGAAAAAAATCATATTCTCCTTCAAGAACTCATAAAAGCTCATAGTGATAAAATAAATAAATAAAATTGTCAAAACGAGGAAATATCCTTGAGTTGTAAATAATATTTCATAAATTCACAAAAATTCATGTTCCATTTGAAATTTAATCATGGAATAATGATAAGAGATTCTAAAACTTGAGATTCATGGAACGTAGCATTATGATACATCGTGAATAATTAATTATCGCGAATCCTTGCTTCTATGCCTTGTGCCTTTTATATATGTGCCTTATATATTTTCCAACAAACATTAAATCTTGTTTATGAGATATAGCTTTTCTGTCATACAAATGCGATTGTGTCCAAAATATCAGTTATTTAATTCCGTCCATTTTCATATATAAATTTTATATAAAAAGCATCAGAATGGCTTGCATAATTTTATGCATATAATAATGCTACGTTTAAACAAAATATTTTATTTTAACACAGTAATTGTATGAAATATTTTCTTAGGAGAAACACTTCATTTACTTTAAAATATATGCATATATGTATTTTTTCAAGTTTAAACATTTAGTATGTATCTAAAGTAACATCGATTTCGTGACGCGAATGTAAACATATGTACATTGATGAGACCTTACAGAAAACAGGACAGTTCATTTATATTTTTTCTAAACATTCGTTTTCATTTTTAGAAGTTTTTGTGAGATATTTTGACTTGTCAGAAAAATTTCCTTCTTTCTAAAGAGTCAACATATAAAATTTATATATAATTATTATTCAACTGATGCAATTTGATTTAATATTACGTCTGGTGCTTTCTAATATATTTTGATATTAATTTTCTTTACTCTTAATTCTTTTTTAAATAGATTCTGAAGAAAAAGAATTTTATAAGTATTTTCTTTTGTTTTTTAACCACATTATTTGAATTGTAAGTATAGCTATACACACTTGCGAAGTTTTTACCAAAATGAATTGTTAAACGCATAAATAAATATTTTTATATCAAGATTAGAATAGGGAAATTTTAAAGTTGTCTTGTGCTGGTCAAGTTTCACTTTGAAACTTTGAATAAAGTCAAAAAATACATATTAGATATGGGAAAAAGTTCGTGGCGTTTTTTAAATGCCATCTAACGGGAAAAACGCCACGAACTTTTTCTCACATCTAATATATAACATTAATGATATGCGTAGACAGTCAAAACCGGTTCTCGTCTATTGAAAGTTCAACTGTCAGAGATCTAATAAAACGTTGAGTTATAGATCTATTTCTTGGAAGAGAATTTATTGGGCAAAAATTTTAGAGACTCTGTAACTGGAACTATACTTTGTGCCTTACATACAAAAAAATTAGCTGAGAAATACATAAAAAATAATTATTTAAAAAATGCATTATATATTCCATCACGTTATGGAATCGATCATTTCTCGTACTTCAAATAAAATCACCGCGATGTAAAACTGTTTCATGTCTCGAATTCGACTGTTTGAAAGTTACTTTTTCCTTTTTTATTAAAGTAAGTATTAGCATGAAATATTCATTTCATATGTAATGTTTCATATGTAATGTATCAACAATTTATCAACAATTTAGGTAGTTAGCAATTCGAAAATCTCTCTTGGTAGAGATCTTGCAAATGTACTTAAAATTAATATAGAATTAAAATTACGAATTGTGATATCATATTCGCAATCATGTGATGGTGAAAAAAATTTGTCTAGATACTCGCAATTTAGATTCGGGAAGCTATGAAAACAGGAGTATAAAATATTCTATATAGAAAATCAAATATTAGATAAAGAAAGAGATAACGCGTAATGAAATTAAACAAGAAGGACTAATGAATAACAATTGATTTATTTACTCACTATTTCTATGTATTTTTGAGACGCTAAATAAAAAATGAGTTTATAATTTAAAATTATGTTTATTATAAAAATTAACATAATCAAAAAATAATTTTATACTATTCCTGTAAACATACATTAGTTGTCTATAATTTAAATAATTTTCTTTGTCTCTCTGCGATCTTTACTTTGGAAAAATTCTATTTTTTTAATAATTAGAACATTTTACTTTGATAAAATTTAATTTGTTTATAATTTGTTTTTTCTTTTTTCTTATTTTTTTTATTCAACCTTCGTCCATTGATTTTCAACAAGAAAAAACAATTTATCATTGATTAAAAGTACAAATATCTGTTTAACAATATTTTTTTAACGATAACATATGTAAATAACAATGTCCTAAAAAACTCAAGTGATCTTTCAATGATACTTTCCAACCTGATCTAGATTAATCAAGAATTTAAAAGAAGAACAGCTCGTATATATGTGACTATACGTAAAGTAGATCTCTGCTCTATATTTTTTTATTATGTTTATGTATTTTTTGTTTATATATAACGTCTTGCCCCTCTGCTTATAAATTCCTCTTCCCACACGAACGGCAGAGGCGTATGCAGAGTACGTCATGCAGTACGTGTAGTGCGATCGTACAAACTAGTTAAGCTGTAATGCTCGCTGAATTGTCAATTGTACATTGCATCTTGAGCTGGCATAATTTTTACGATTAGAAAATGCGACCGAAATCCTTCTCGGACTGCTTTTGCATTCTAGAGTCGAAAACTCGAGGTTTCTTCAGTCAATCTCTAGGTTTTTATAAATACGTACTTCAAAAAGTAAAAGCATTAAACGAAAAGACGAAGTGACGGTACGTCATACGAAGCCGATAGCAAGAGGAAGAGAAGAGTGTGTGGTGACAGTGAAAAATGTTAACTCATCATACTATCTGTATTACTTGAAGTTCTTACACAGCGACAGACACAGACCCACTTGGATATTTGATAACTTGCATTCGTCAAGTTGATAGAAAAATTAATATTGAGTCTTCAGAATTGCACTTGAAGAACAGAAGAAATACTAGTACAAGAGGAGCAACAATACTATTAACGGCGCAAATTGAAAAAGAGATAAGATTGCTAATGTATATGTGATAATCACTTGTAAATGTATAGTATATTGACAAACTTGAAGATATATAATATGCTGCATATTTTGCAATACAATATTTTTCTAATACGAGAGAAATTTAACGAATGTAATATCCAGCGGGAAGAGCCTTAGAAAAGAACAACCTTTACTTATCTCTATTCTCTGTATTTGCGTCTATCAAATGTATTCTGTTTAAGAAGATATTAATCATAAGTTGTCCGAACGAATGCAAGTTATTAAATTAATGATTAAATCAGAGCAACTCGGATATAAGGCACTCGATTGCGTCCGGGACACAACGTGGCACAACGATAATCTTCTCTTAAAGGTCTAAATGAAACGATTTGTAGGCGGAATGTGATAACTGAAAAAGAGAGAACAAGAGAGAAAAAGATAGGATTGAAGAGATGATGACGCGGCTAAAGTAATTAGGATGCATCGCGAAACATCACATAATGATATATGAATACTTAGTGCTTAATTACGAAATGGGATTTACATTGGAAAATTAAACATTGTACAACATAATATACCTATTAGCCAAAGAAAAATAGAAAAAAGTGACAAGATCAGGAGATACACTAGTCTTAGGTATAGTTTATTGTCTATACATACATATTTATCATCTATTTATTATAATCGATCTGTAATACGAATTCTCGTGCGCAAGAATGTAAAAAACTTGAGATGACAGAAAAAAATAGCAATGATAAAATTGTTTAAATCGAAAATAATTCAAGAAAAATAAAACTATGTGAAGACATGCTTGAATTTTTCACTAAAAGAAATAAGAATAAAAGTGAAACTGAATAGTAAATTTCCAGCCATAAATAAATAGTAAATAATTCAAGCGAGTATGTATGAGAATGATCGAAATTCGTTAGGAGAGAGTATCAAAGTAAAAAATCTCGAGACGAACAGTCTGGAAACACCGACTATTTTGAATGATGAGGAACATTTTTATTCCAAAAGCTTCAACAGTCATCACAAAAGCGATCCTCTGTCTGTAAGATTAGCTCCCACTTATAGATCATTAAGATGTGCATATGCAGAGGATTATCCGCAAAAAATTGTGATCGATGATGCAATATTCGATAAAACTATATTCGATAATGATCAAATCGAGATCGACGCCGGTGTACCACCACCAGCCGATGACTCTCTTTTTTTTGACAATCTGGAAATTCTGGAATGCTACAAGAATCATTACGTGAATGGTGCCAAATTGAGATCGGCTATATGGTCTATCGTCGACACGATGGAGACGAGATTACTACAGTACATGGAGAAGAGTCACACGCTTCCGAACGCGTGTAAAAGCGAGAATCTACGAAACGTTGCTTACATCTGGGCGTCCTATCGTGGTCTGCTTCATCTTCTGCCGGAATTGGAGGACGCCGGAGCGCGTTATGATTACGTCGAACCACGGACCGGTGTGAACGCTATCCTCGCAGCTTCATTGGGTGACAAAGTCACCTGCGTGGAGTATCTGATCGCGAAGGGTGCCAACGTGAATTACGAGAGTCCCATCATTCATTACACACCTCTTCATTTCGCAGCGCTCGGTAATAGCTGGCATGCCGCAGCTACATTACTGGATCATGACGCCAAGCTCAATTATGTCTGTCAGGAAGTAGTCGAGCCAATTCTGCATAGTGCCATCCGTGCGAAGGCGGTGGAGACGGTGAAGCTGCTGCTCGAGCGTGGTGCCAGTGTTGTCGAGAAGAATCACTTGGGCCAGACGCCGTTGCACGTGGCCTGTTTCGTGCAATCGATACTATGCGTCGAGCTACTTTCAGCCAGCGCGTCCAACGTGAACGCTGTGGATAGGGAGCACAGGACACCCCTACATTTCGCCGTGATGAGCACAGACTCGTCCGTTGAATTAGTACAGTTATTGCTGAAATGCGGCGCTTTGATAAATGCAGCCGATCGGACAGGATTCACGCCTCTTCACATTGCTGCATTGAACGAACAATCTCAATGTGTGGATGTGCTCATCTGGGCGGGCGCTGACATCAGCGCGACCACGTGTACTGGATTATCCGCTCTGAATATTATATTGAAGAAAATTCCTGAGTCTCTGCACGTGTTCCGACAGCGGTTGGACGCTTCCATTAGACTGACTCGACCGGTATCACATAATCGTGAGTTTGAAATGAGACTGCACTTCGACATTCTCTTCCCCAGCGGTAATCAATGCGAAACCAGCTTCATAAATACTTTTGTACAAGAGCATCGAAAAGACTTATTGTCACATCCTCTAGTTATGGCCTTCCTACACCTCAAGTGGGAGAAAATTCGCAAGCTCTATTTGCTGAGAATACTTTTGTATTCTATGACAGTGATATGCTTGACTACTTACGTACTGACTGCGTTAGCGTATAAATGTTACAATCAAAACGAAGCCAATAGCTCCAAGATATGCGGCAGCAGACGATCGTCTGACTTTTTCTTTCGAAAATCAATCATCGAGATTGAATGGTACCTCGCGCTGGTTCTGACATGCATCACTATACCAAGAAAAATATATGGCTTCATGGTTTATAAATCGGCATTACAGTATTTTTCCAGCATTGACAACGTGTTGGACGGTGTGGTAATTGTAAGTGTATTCGTTACATCCTTCGTATATACTGGGCGTACTTATGACTGGCAGAATTATGTCGGCGCGTTTGCCGTTCTTTGCGCCTGGACCAATCTAATGCTGATGGTGGGTCAATTACCAGCCTTCGGTACCTACGTTGCTATGTTTACGCACATCCAGTTCGAGTTCGCCAAACTTTTGTTAGCATATTCGGGCCTGCTGATTGGTTTCACTATCAGCTTCTGTGTAATATTCGCCAGCGAACCCGCGTTCGGCAATCCTTTCACTGGGTTGATCAAAGTCTTGGCTATGATGGTCGGTGAATTGGACTTCGAAGGATTCATCAATCAGATGGATGATAAACCGGGCGGCTCTTTTGTCATTTATCATCCTATTTTATCAGTTTGTTCGCAGGTTCTCTTTACACTCTTCATAGTATTCGTTACTGTGATTCTGATGAACTTGCTGGTCGGTATCGCCGTACATGATATACAAGGTCTGAGGAATCATGCGGGGCTTACGAAGCTAGTAAGGCAGACGAAAATGATCCTCTTTACGGAAATGGTATTGCACAACACTGCAATCCCATATACCTTCCGGAAATGGATGTCGGATCACAATATTGACGTTGAAAACAGGAAACAAGTTCTTGTGGTAAAACCGCTTAATCCTCTTGAGAAACGCTTGCCTAAGGATATAATGAAAGCCGCTTATGAGATAGCACAGAAGAATATTCCCTCGTTTATAAATGACATCAATTTGAGTGATCGTGCTGTTTGGTTGAAACAACGACACAATGAGTTCTCCGATGTCGCTCCAGAAATGACATTTGAGAAACTGATTGCTGTGATGAAAGTGAATGAAGATGCTATAAAATTGCTAAGAGTACAGTTACTAGAAATGAACAAAATGTTGGAAAACATCGCAACAAAATTGATGAAAGAAGAACATACTACTTCGTTATGATTTTAATAATTTAATATTGGTACGATCCGATATTTCAACTAGCAATTCACATTATGTAATTTATATGTATATATATATATAT
>Ga0157363_1001111_pt1 | contig 21901 bp, 6 predicted proteins | sample AttsexASBM1_FD_111477 | JGI IMG/M metagenome (GOLD analysis project Ga0157363, IMG submission 111477) | Fungus gardens microbial communities from leaf cutter ant in Ribeirão Preto, State of São Paulo, Brazil - Atta sexdens ASBM1 | ecosystem: Host-associated > Fungi > Mycelium > Unclassified ... | reverse complement strand
TCTATATATATATATATATATATATATATATATATATATATATATATCAGGATTATTCGTTGACTGTTTCTTCGAGAGCTTTGAAAAGATTATGAATTAAAGATTATGAAAATAAAAAAAAACCGGAAGAATTTCGAATATTCAATGGATGGAGATTTACATTTTATCTTATCACTGCCATTCGATTGCAGCTACTACTGCCAAGGTTGATAACACACCGGTCTTCAAAATTAAGGCTTGGAGGAGCAAGGGAGTGACCTTGCCGGAAATCTTGGAGCTATACAAGGGCATCGAGGTGGATCTCAATGTCCTTCCCTTCTGTAGTCAGTACATACCTATGGAAGTCATTAATCATCCTCGTCACCGAAGCATATGTTATCATCCGTCCTTATTACCCAGACACAGAGGCGCGAGCGCTATAAGTTGGTGAGTTCTTTTCACTTTGATCACCACATGTCTTTGATTCTCTTGGAAATTTTCCAGAGATCGAGAATGCAAAAATATTTTTATAGAAAGATCTACAAGGGAATATTTTTGATCTTGTAAGAGTGGGAACTTCACGCGCAATTAATCCGAAGAAAACGTAGAGTCATCACGAAGACATAGAGTTATAGTTAAATAACGAATTTTACATTTCGGACTTACAATTAGTTATTCGACTCCATTGATTAAGACTATAACAAAAAATCTTTGTCATCTGTTATCTTCGAATAAGCCATGAGTATCGCGAATGATGCGAAATAAAATAATTTACTTTAGAAGAATCAAATCGTACACAATGTCCAATATCTTTTAAGGATTATGTTAATCGTACATCGTACAGTTAATTTATTTTTAGATTTGGCTCATGTTAAAGTTGACAAGTCATTCAGTCGCGATATCATGTCTGTCGATATCGGCGTGTCGCAACAACCGGTTTGCCGCGGTTTTCGTGCTCTAGATTATGAGGCAAAACTACTTTCTCGCTGAAAACGCGCCGACGATAATGATAACGATAATAAGAGACCACGCGCTCGCCATATGATCCCTTCGAATTACGTGTGTGTGCACATATCCGCGCATTTTATGATTCTTTGATCTATGAATCGATGATATACATTTTACATTACCCCTTCTCATAATTAGTCTCTTAATTTTTCTTGTTTATTCGTCAAATAAATTAAAGTCGCATTTCCTTCTAATGCCATTATTTTAATCTCGGTTCAACTAACTCTTCATCTTTTTTCTAGTTCTAAGAATTAGAACAAATCATTATAATGTCAAAATGACCTCAAAATGATCATTAAAAGTCATTTTTCAATCATTTTCGATTCATTTTAATATCATTTTGACGTTATCGGGATTTGTTATTCTGTTGGGTGAAGAATAAAAATTGAACTGAAATTGTTAAAGTTAATCTAAATTAGCAGAAGTGGACAGAGGAATTGAAAAAATTATATAATATCTTAATCAATTATTTTTGCTTATTTTTGCTTATTTTAAACCAATCTATCTCGCATTTCAGGACTTTGATTCAAGGAGATAAAACCGCAGGATTCTCGATTTTCTGGGCGGACGATGGCTTGGATACTGGGCCAATTCTCCTCCAAAAATCCTGCAAAGTAGAACCGAATGATACGGTGGACAGTTTGTACAATAATTTCCTCTATCCGGAGGGTATCAAGGCCATGGGTGATGCCGTGAACCTCGTCGCTAAGGGAACTGCGCCTATGGTGCCACAACCAGCAGAGGGTGCGACTTATGATCCTTTGCTGAACAAGAAAGAACTTCAGAAGATCGACTGGACAAAGCCGGCGAAGGAACTACACGATTTTATTCGTGGTCTGGACAGTACGCCAGGAGCTTGCACGATGTTGGATGGCGAGGAAGTGCGACTCTTCGGGTCATCTTTGTGGAGCGATAAACAACCAGAAATCGAGAAGACGGTCGATTTCGAGGAGCAAAAAGGAATCATTCATCAGAGAGGTTTGCTGATCAAAGCTGTTGACGGACAATTTATTAACGTGGAGAGAATCAAAACTGGAACCAAGACTATTCATGCCAGCAAATATGGGCAGGTTAATGATAGCCAGGTTGTGGAGTTTACGGAAGAAGAGTTAAATATCACCAACAGCCTGCGTCAAATTTGGATAGATATACTCAGAATTGATGTTGACGAAGACACAGATTTCTTTGCTTCTGGTAAACTTAAAGATTTTTTTATAAAATGTCAAATTTAATTTATATGTTTGAATATAAATTTTCAATATAAATTTTTATTCATTGGATAATATCTATCAGTTAAATACACAATTATTATGTTAATAAGTTGAAGATTTATATATTGTGTAATAAATGTTAATTTTGATTTTTTGTTCGCTATTGCTATTATTTTGTAATAAATTAACTATACGTGAAGCTTGAATTAATCTTACGAAATTTTTGTCGCAGGTGGAGGTAGCATGGACGTGGTACGACTTGTTGAGGAAGTCAAGGATAATTTCGGCGTTAGTCTGCAGAACATCGATGTCTTCATGGCACCGGTCTTCAAAGAATTCGCTACAACGGTTATACTCACCGCTCGGGGAAATTTAGCCGCAAAGGAGATCAAGTACGACGCGATAGAGATACAGGTGAACAACATAACTCTGAGATTTCCCAGACAACTCTTCATCGACGGCGAGTTCGTTAACGGTCACGGTGATCCTGTCAACACGATAAATCCTCATGACGAAAGTGTAATCTGCTCGATAGAAAGCGGAAATGCCGAGGATGTCGATCGAGCTGTCAGGGCCGCCAAAAAAGCCTTTGAGGAGGGTGAATGGGGCAAAATTAGCGCCAGGGAGCGTGGAGCTTTATTGTTCAAGTAAGAGACTAATCATTCCGTTCAAATAAAGATTTATTTCCAATTCTTCATGTTTCTTCTATTATCTTCTAGATTGGCGGATTTAATGGAGGAGCACAAGGAAGAATTGGCTACTCTGGAGACTCTGGATTCTGGCGCGGTCTATACTCTCGCTCTGAAAACCCATGTAGGCATGTCTATCGAGACCTGGCGCTACTTCGCCGGCTGGTGCGACAAGATTCAAGGTTCAACCATACCTATCTCGCATGCCCGTCCGAACCGGAATCTTACGTTCACGCGGCGTGAACCGATCGGCGTTTGTGGTCTGGTCACTCCATGGAACTATCCGCTGATGATGCTGTCGTGGAAGATGGCGGCCTGTCTAGCGGCCGGTAACACCGTGGTAATGAAACCGGCCCAGGCATCACCCCTAACAGCTTTGAAATTCGCCGAACTGTCCGCACGTGCTGGAATTCCACCCGGTGTCATTAATATCGTCTGCGGAGTCGGCAGAGCCGTCGGAAACGCTATAGTGGGACATCCGTTGATCAGAAAGCTGGGATTCACCGGCTCCACGCAGATCGGTCAAACCATCATGAGATGTTGCGCCGACAGTAACCTGAAGAAAGTGTCATTGGAGCTTGGTGGTAAAAGTCCCCTCGTCATTTTCGAAGACGCAGACATGCAACAAGCGGTCAGGATCGGCATGGGCAGTGTGTTCTTCAATAAAGGAGAAAACTGCATCGCCGCTGGTAAGAGACTATTTCTTATATTTTCTTTTATTTTGAAATCCAAGCAAAATAAACGGTTTTTTTAAATAATCATACAAGATATAGATAGCATAAAGTTAAATATTTCAAATATATACACTCGTTAATATAAGAGATTATAGGATTTAATCTTCAAATATAATTAAATTGTCTATTATTAATTTTTTTTCGTCCCAAAGGACGACTTTTTGTTGAGGAGACTATCCATGACGAGTTCGTGAAACGTGTGGTTGACGAGATAAAGAAGATTACCATCGGTAATCCACTGGACAGAAGCACGGCTCACGGGCCGCAGAATCACAAGGCTCATTTGGACAAACTCCTCGCGTTCGTGCAGAGCGGAGTCGAAGAGGGCGCGAAGTTGGTCTACGGCGGCAAAAGATTGAATCGTCCCGGCTGGTACTTTGAACCAACCATATTCACGGACGTCGAGGACAACATGTACATTGCCAAAGAAGAATCCTTTGGTCCAGTAATGGTGATCTCCAAGTTCAGCTCGAAGAACATCGATCAGATGATCGCGCGGGCGAACAACACCGAATTTGGTCTAGCCTCGGGGGTTCTTACCAAGGACATCAGCAGAGCGCTCAGATTTGCGGAGAAAATCGAGGCTGGCACAGTATTCATCAACACGTACAATAAGACGGACGTAGCAGCACCGTTCGGCGGTTTCAAGATGTCTGGATTCGGCAAGGATTTGGGACAGGAGGCTCTTAACGAATATCTCAAGACGAAGACGGTCACCGTCGAGTACTAACGATCGTTATCCGAGAACATTGTAATATATATATCCATATGGTATCATATGGATGTGTACACTCTAAATTTCTTACAGTGAAATTTTACTCCAAGAGAGTGAAAATGGTCACTTGTTTTTAAGGGTGGTTGTATTTTCACTCTCTTGGGATTTCACTGTAAGAAATTTAGAGTGTAATGACGCATATCGACGCATATGTGATGTTGTATCTAGGTCTTACAAAGTTTCTTTAACAAAAACTGAACGAGTCTTACGTTTAAAGATAAAAAATTAATATACATTCGTGCGCCACATTTCCTCGTTTCCTCTTTACATACTGCATATATTATTTATAAATTTATTTACAAATAAATCTATTATAAGTTAAAAGGCCGATAAGATTAAATCAAATAAGAAAAAGAATCCTATTTTCAGTTAAAGCGGATGCTGAATGCTTGATAATACAAATTCGAATACAAATTTATATATAAACGTTATCAAGCATTAGCATCCGCTTTAATTAAAAATAAGATTCTTTCTTTTATTTAATTTATACAAATAAATTTGTTGTTTCTAACTTTTTTTTCTGCCTTTATTAATCAAAAACAAATAATCGACTTTCTTTAAACAAATAATTAAGCTTGTTTGCTTCATTTTTACGATGAAATCTTAAAATCTCATAGATCTGATAGACATCAACGATGTATTTAATCATTTTACAATGACCATTCTTACATCTTGTTGCAATCATCGAAAAGAAAAATCACTCGACGTGGGAAAACACGTTTCAAGTCAACGAAACGAGAGAACGAAACCTTTACGAGTTAACGAAGGGAGATTGTGGATCTCGCTCCCACGCGTAGGGGGTGTACAAATAGTTTTTACAGCGGTCGCCTTCTATCCTCAAGTTCCAGATGTTGCGTGATTTTTTGTCTCAGAACACACAAGTGTGTGCTCCGCGCGTTGCGAGTAGGTTCATTCGCATTCCTATAGCGTTTCATCTTGTTCGACCTTGTCTCTTCGAACGACCAATCGCAAACGATCATTCATTAACATTTTGAACACGAAACTGGAGATCTGGAAGAAAACGACGCGAGTGATTTTTTTAAAGACAAGCCAAAATATTTCAAAAATTAGATTTCATAATAATTAGAGTATTAGATTAATGAGAATTAATTTTAAATTGTTTAAAATTTTTTTCTTTATTAGTTATTTAATTATGTATTAGTTCCGCTTTTATTGTTACTTTTTAAAATTTATTTACAGACAAATAATTTTTTATCCATTTAACAAAATAAATCAGAAAGAGAAGGGAGAATAAAATTAACAATAATTATATAAATGAAAAAAGTTTCCATAAATTTTTTAAATCCGTTAGAATAGAAGAAAAAAATAAACCTAAATGAGCAAGGCAAATATTTGTCGATTGTAGATAGAAAACTTCTGAAACGTTTAGAAGCGTAAATGTGTTACTTATAATAGTTTCCGGAGGTCAGCAAATGGGACCGCTGCTTCGTCTTTGTATGTGAACAGGCATTGTGCTCTGTATGAATCATCAGGGGACGGTTCAAACGATCGGGTGCAACGCGGGCGCAACACGTATTCCATGTACCTGAGAGAGGTCTGTGAAAGGGTCTGCTGTGAAAATTCCCCCTGTGTAGGTGCGCACGGTCAATAACCCAGTCGACGAACAGCTGTTCCTATAAGTATGTCCCTCCCTTTCTTCCCCACCACCACTATTTCTTACCCTCAGCCACCCTTCGATCTCAGATCTTCATTCTGGCAAACGAAGGCCCTCTCTAGAAACCTCATGCAGTTGTAGTTTTTAATTTGTAGAGAACGCTCGAGTTTTCTCGAATATTTCTCAATATATAAATGTTAATTTCTTGGATAAAAGAGAAATTTTATATTAGTCCCAATTTTAATTCTAAAATATTATTATACATACTTAAATACTCGATAAAAAGAATGGAATAATTGTTCTATTTTGAAAAGAGAAAAAGAGGCGCATATGTTATCTGTGAAATTAATTCAGAATCGGATTTTTCGTCACGTTTGATTTTCATCAGAAAGTCTAAATTTTATAGACGAGAGCTCAAATAAAGAGTTCTTAGCAACATAACGGGCTTTGGGCCTAATTTTGAGTGTACGCGGGGGCCTAATTCGAAAGCGTGTGCAACCGGCACGGCTGGTCTGGCCCAGAATTATTCATCGTAGACAGGAAATGCAAATTCCATCGTGTCCCCTCGTGTTATAGGACAGTGCTCTTTGACCTTACTTCGATCCCTTTTAAAAGCGAGAATTCTCGCCTTTATGAAAATTTCGTCTTCGGACTTTTCATGAATGCATTTATTTCCACACACGTTATTTATGTAACACAAATAATTATAATAATCTAACGTATGTATATCTATATAATGTACGATATATTTGTAATTAATTAATTTTTAAATCTAAACAACTTTCTTCTTCATTCTATTTGCCTTAATTCCGGATATAAATATATATTAATTCTTTATTTATAAAACGTAATGTTATTTAATCTTTAAAAAATAAGAAATGCTACTTAGAAAATTACTTTTCATTAAGTTCATAAAGTGTACGTAAAAATTCTAGAAATACAATACAGTAGTGTTAATAAAAATCATTTTACCACTTTTTATTATTACAAATTCTAAAGTTTTTTTCACGATGTATAATACGATGTATGATACGTCCAAGTTCAAACTTTGTTTTTACCCAATTTTGGTATATTTTACCTCGAGATTCTATTGTATTTCGGGGATCATAGTATGCAACCTCGCATGTTGCAATTTACAAAGTTGAAAGAAGATCCCGGACCCCTTGACGGAAGGGGGATCCAATGAAAGTTCCCGAGTCTGTGCCCACGGGCACCACGTGTGTGCCCGTTTTCTTTCGCTCTTCTTCTCTCATTCTCTCTTCCTCCCGATGACAGTTCCCTTTCCGCTCGCGCGCGCTCTGCTCGTGCGGATTCCGCTCGCAATCAGTCGTTCTCGAGATGCCGCGTGTGATGGTTGTCAGGTCGCGTAGTGTGAGCGACACTCATCGTGTCGTCGTGGAACGAAAAGTATATTGCGATATGTAACATACTGTATTATTATCATTGTTGGAAAGGGAAAAAATATTGCGGCCGCGATTCCCCGCGAGTATCCGCCGGTATCACGTCGGGCGGAAACGAGTATCTTCCTCCCGCGGGACGCACGTTTCACGTACTGGGTGTTGCGTGTAAGTAACGTATGGAATCCTCGACGAAGTGCTTGGGACGATGTTATAAATTGATATTCGAGAATTTTCTTCCTAATTTTGTAATACTGAATCTTCTTTTATAAAGGATACATGGATAGTATTTTGTGATTATCTTCCTTAATTTTTAATTGACGTATGCATTTGTATTGTGCATTTAATATAAAGAGAAATTTTCTTAGTCACACTAGAGATTCAGCATTGCGAAAATATGTTGCGTACATGATCGCCGCGTGTGAGTGGATTATAAATTGAACAGCAGTTTATCGTGATGGTTGCGTAAACGAATATTAAAAAAATGTTATTCAAAACCAGGTCGTGTCATCGGGACTTGCGTTGATTCGGCTGCGAGGAAAATAAACTGAAACGCGCGGGTGATGAGTCATTTCAACAATGCGCTCCGACTGCGATTTCCTCTCTCTCTCTCTCTCTCTCTCTCTCTCTCTCTCTCTCTCTTCGCACTCTGACCCTTATCGTTTTAATCAGAAAGTATAATGGTAAATTCAACACCAAGAACAGCTTTGGCATAAATAGAGTGTACTAGAAACTCGGTCTTAACTTTTTAATCAAGATTACGATTAATTTCAATTCGTTCGATTTTAGAATTTCATTTATCGTATTATTTCTTAGCATTCGTCATTATGTCTGTATTCAAAAATAATAATAGTTTAAGTCACAATTCCGCGAAATAATATATGAAAGCTTTTTACATACACGTTACATCTCTCCTCCGTAAAACTTTTTCATCCTTCCATTATTATTTAAAATTAAGTTTCTAAAATGATCTATTTTTCTTTTATTTTTCACAACGCGTAACAATTGAAATATATAAAACGTATAAAGTGTGTGATAACAAGATTTCTTCTATTAACTCTACTTGGGAAGAAATTTGTTGTTATTCTAAGAGTTTCTTACAATTAGAATTAATAATTCTAACAATATTTAAGGTATAACAGTATTTAACAGGAAGCTGGGAAATCAAGGAACATAAAGAAAATTTTTACAAATTTAATAAACCGAGGCATAAATAATTTTACCTACAAACTCTATGATCACCGAGGCCGATTTGTGCTTTCAAACATACGCGAGACAGATGCGTGCAATTTGTATAAAACATCTCGCTGTGTCTCCTGGGGAGAACTTTCGTTCGTTCAATGGGGACCGACGGTTGAGAAGAGTACAAAAAAGACGCTAGTGTAGGTCAAAGGTTGAATGACGAATCCATGCTGCGGCCGTTAAAAATCGATCGGTGAAATATTCCATCTTGATGTTTCCCAGAATTCTTCAATTTGTTGAATCTGATAATATATCTAAAAACGAAATTTTCCTTCTCACAAATATATTTTTTTAAAAATATATTCTTAAATAATTTTGAAAAAAAATATAATATACATATATTTGTTTTCCAAAACAAGTTTTGGAATCGTTTAAATAAAATTAATAAATAAAAATCAAATTATTTAAAAAAGATATTAAATTTGTATAAACGTGGATATTTATTCTTTTGAGTTGATATTAAACCACTTTTTGTTTCGTTTTTCGATATTACTTTGAAAAATGCAATTATCAAATTGGTATCAAAGAAGTATTAATTAATTAATTAATTATAACACCTTTTTATCGCAGATATTAGAAGAAGAGAGTAAGTCTTTCTAATATGACTGAACGTAAAAAAATTAATTATTATCGTCAAGATTATTTTAAAAAATATGCGCCTATTTTATTTTTTAACGAGTATCATATGAAGAAAAGAATGTATAGTTGCTCTTCAGGATAAACTTACGTATCTTGGTCTAACCGCCCCTTTCCTGTTTCCTCTTTTCACAAGCTTGCCGGCTAATCTCTAGGCCACAGCATCCTGTGGGTGGAATCGTTTGCGTTATAAAGTTCCCCGGTCGAACTTGGAAATCATCAGTCTGAAAGTGCGCCTTCCACCGCTCGCAACTCATTGCTTCAAACATGTATCTCCGCGTATCACGTTGACAATAATGTTAATCGAAGTGCGCTCCACATAATGTAACAGTGAAAAGTGTAAGGCAAGGCACTGTAGAGTTAGAATAAATTAAATTCGTGTACAAATTAAAGAAATCGTATAAATTAATCATCTATTGGTTGAAAGATAATATTCGATCATGAAGTAAATTATAAACAAGAATAGCATTTGTGAAACATTAGAAGTAAAAGTTATTCTTATGAGAATGAAATATAATCAGATAAATACCAACGGGAGAAAAAAGATACTATCTTGTAATCGCTAATATGGTTTGTAATTTCAGTATTTCCATAATATGTAAGTGGAACGCGCATAAATATTTATTATATATGACATAAACTATGATTAGTAAAGTCAGTTACATTTATAGCGCAAAATAGTGTCGGCAGCGAAGATATCAAACGTGCGATTACGTTGCGGCTCGTCATCGGGCACTTTGCTTCTTTTTTTATGCAAGCTGCCTTTTGAAGGGCAACACTGTGATCGGGCATACTCAGCGAACTACACGAAACGTATAGCATAGGAAATTTTAATTGCAGAAACACTCTAACGTATCAAAAGCACTCGATAATTTTTTGTTTTCGTTTTCTCTGTAAAACACAGCATGTATCTTTTTCACTGAAAATTAATATCAGATGAAACAAAGATTTGTATTGTGATGCGTGATTGATCACATATTATTAATAAAATATACTTAATAAAATATTTTCCAGTAATTGTTTCAACATACCTGCAATCTTCTCCTCAGAAGTACAAATCTAAATTAATCGCAATACCTTTCAACCAGGTCGTATTTCAACGGTAAGTTTTGTAAAAAATATCGTTATAAGAAATCTTCTTCGCAGCGGACAGTAATTTATTCAACTTTTTGGTACACATCCATTGGTGCGACATCACAATTCATGTAAATGTGTTAATAATTATTCCTTGTTAATATTAGTATCTCGATATTTATTACGATCTTTTCTTATGCACGAGCTTATACATTTGTGGAAATGTGTATGTTGCTTCAAATTTGCAACGAATGTCAGTTATCATGTCATTCACACGATTTAACTGTATTATAGTTATATCTTGTTCAATTCATTAAATCAAGTATATCACTTTATTTCGCTATTTAATTCTTGCGTGTGATTATTCTCTGTAATTACACGAGTCTTGACGATTTATACATTGCAGAATGATAGCTGTATTAAAGTGATAAATAAATTATGCTACTTAACCTGCAGATCGATTTGTATAGTTATATTATATTGCCTAACTTTAATGCCGATGATAAAATGATATGGTAATAGTAGAATAAGGTTAATAATAATAGAGTTATAATAATTATATTCAGGTAACTTTAAAAACATTACTAAATTATGTCTATAAATATAAAAGCAACAATGTGATTTAATTAAATGATTTTTTTTTTTATAAGAATGGATAGTTATCAAATTAAGATTCTGCACATTATTCTATGAAATATAATGTTAACTTAATCCAACAGTAGAGTGATCGGTTCTATTTCTGTATCTTTATTGCTTCAGATTTTATCATTTCACTTGGATGTAAAATAACGATTCTTTTCCTTTTCATCTCTCTAAGATGATCGATATATCTCTCGTTCACTCCTCTTTGTACAAATCACAGATTTTTGTAATAAACAATTAATGCGCTGTCCTTGGAATCTGCAACGCAGGTTCGGGGCAAGTACAGCTCGCTATTTCTCCCTTTTTTCTTTTTTATCTAAAAATATGACATGCGACTTCGACGTACTTCGCTTAAAATCTGTCCCCTATAAAAAGTCAGTCTCATCGTCTATAAGGTCGCGATAGTGTCTTAGTTTCCCTAGAGGTCTATGTACACCATTTGCGGCGAGGATAACGATGGTGATCAATTGTTCAAAATTGAACACTCCTCGAGATTCACTGGCGCTAAGCTTCTATGTTAATCAACAGACCTTAAGTACACGCGACTTAAAATTTTGATATTGATTCTCCGAATGTATATACAAAATATTAATAAAAATGACATTAGTGAATAACTCGAAATATTTACTTAACGAAATTAACAAAAGCTAAATATATAGTTGCTAATGGTATTTATTCCAAGTAGTTTACGGCTTTACATATATATTTTTTTTCATGTATTCTTCTATGTGATATTTTTCTCTCTCTCTCATTCACTCACTCTCTCTCTCTCTCTCTCTCTCTCTCTCTCTTCAGCAACATTATTTACGAATCTCGTAAAACGCTACCGAAGCGTCGGATGAAATTAAATACATCATGCAACGTGTGCCGAAGGTGTGCCCATAGGACTGCGAAAGAATACGCAATCTTGTTCTAATACTGCTCTCAAATATTAAAATAAATTACATTCACACCCTGTTCTTCCACGCGGCACTTGTTTAAAATTCTCTTAATCTAAATTAACGACACACGTTCGGATCACGCATTCTCGATCTCATGATAAACTAGAATGATTTGGAATTCGATCGTAGATCATAATTATAAATATGCCTTTTCGGAAGATCCAATACCCAAATAAAAACGACTACGAACGAGAAACGAATTTGAGAATTAAAAAAACATTTTTAAACACGACATAAAAATTATAATTTAATACAGTACTAATAATAAAATGCTTTCAAATTTTTATTTTGGCGTCCCCTTTCATATATGAAATTCTTTCATTATTATATCTGATTATACATAATTGAATAATATATAATTATATATAATATTATCATATTTGCGGTATATAGCAAATATGATTATATAATTATCATATTGCGATTATAATTATTTACATTTTTTTGCAGATATTGGATTTTCCCGAAAGAATTTTTTGTTTCATGCGCCCTATTTGATAAAAAAAAAAAGGAAAAAAAAAATTGTATCTCACAAATGTACAATTTTCGCCGCAGGATACCACCGATATCCAGCGCCGCGTCGAAGGGAAAACGTTGTCGCGTGTCCTAAAATTTCCCCCCAAATTCGACCTATGATAAAATTCTGTCTTATAATTAAATGTCTTGTAAAGTCTCAAGAGTTAGAACTATAAAAAAAAAAAAATAAAATTTACAACACATAGAATTCTTATTATTTTTTTTTGCATAACGGATCCTTCTGAACCCTTCAATACCTCGTGGTCATAAATTTATCATTTGAGGTACATTATTTTTAAACTTTATATCATATTGCATAATTATATTAGCTGATCATTGACTGGAACGAATTGGAACGAACGTTCGAGCGATCGTGAAGCTAGAGCAACATTTGATCAATTAAAAGGTTGAATTTAATATTGTGAGATTGATATTGATTCGGTGCGTATCACGTTTCATTTAACTTTACTCGTGTAATGTAGGTCTGTATTGTTCTTTTTCGAAGAATTTTTAACTAGTGCAATAAATTAAAATGAAACAATTATACCTATCTCACTCTAACTTATTGTATCAATGCACATCAGTTCAGAATTTGGAGTGGAAAAGGAACAGACCTTATGTGATTTATTATAAATACACATTAAATTCCGACGTATTGTTAGAAAAAAAGACTGTTATAATTTGTAGTGTTACATATAAGAGCTTCACGATCGTGCACTGGATAAAAAGAATAAAACCAGGTAGACAGCTGAACGGATAGCAGGACACTTGCCAGAGATAACAGGAATTTATTCGAAAACGATTCCGATCAAAGTTCAATTCTTTCTCGATTATCCTGTTATGGCTAGTATCCGAAATGATAAAGATTTCCAAACTGTATCTTGTAATCAAATAGAAAGTCAATTTCAATCAGAATTGTTTTCGAATAGATCCAACGTATGCAGTTGATGAAATTGAATAGATTAATGATGCATGACATCTCGAGCATCATCATCTCGACTCCTCTCTCGCTATCCAGTTTTTCCGCGGTTATCGCGAAAATACAAAATGGCCCACGAAAATGTAGCTCGTTCTTAATACCAATATCGATAAAAATATTATTATTAAAATATGTACAGCATATTTTAAAATGCTAAACAACATTCTTCAATAACATGCATTAACAAACGTTAAAACATTTTTTTCAAAACGTAATATTTCTAACTTTTCTCCATTCATAAAATTCTTATAGACACTGGTATTAATACACCGAGCTATCTTCTCGTGCAATATCATCTTGTAAATAGGAAACCGGTCTAACCTGGTTCTATCTGACCTACCTCCAGCTCTCGGCTATGCTACGAGCGATCAAACTCGTGAACTTTTTTTCGAACGAGATGAGTAGAGAGGGTTTCAGCCAGCGATCAATGTTGCAGCGAATGTAAGCGTATCTCCATTACGGTCTTCATTGTCATCGTCATTGTTATCGTTATCGTCATTGTCGTCGTCATTGTCACATCGCGATGGTCACCAAAAGTGCGATTGCACGTAACCGCCGCTACCGCCGCCTCCCATTCCGATCGGATTAAATCGATGCGGATGTATCTTCTCCATCCGCATGGCACCCGGACCACCGCCACCGCCGCCGCCGCCGCCGCCACCGCCGCCGCCGCCGCCGCCACCGCCTCCGCCCAGGAAGCTGCCGCTATGGGGCCCACCACCACGCGGCCCAAAACCACCAGCCCGGCTCAACATTCCCGGACCACCGCCGCCAACACCCATGCCCATTCCAGGACCCCCGATGCCCCGAGCTCGTCCGCTGCCGCCACCGCCGACTCCGATTCCGCTCCCTCCTGGAAAATTGAGAATGCCTAAGATGAAAGGGCATAATTAAAATTGTTCTCGAAACGCGAGTCTCGATACCGACGTTCCTCCTCCGTATCTTTTTTTTTTTAACGCAATTGCCATTTTAAATGGAACAAAGATATTCCATTATTTTTTAATTAAATTTGCTTATAATTTAAATTAAATGTACTTTAATATATTTAGGATAAATAAATTTTTCCATAAAACGGTTTTTATATTTGACTTTCAATTTTTCGGGAGATATTAGAGAGGCGAAGGAGAAGCGTATTTAAAAAAAAAAAAAAGAAGGTAGTGTGAATGACTTAGACTGGATATATGTCGGTTTCTAATATTTTAATCAAATTTAATGAGCGACCGCGGTGAAGAAACTTGCGATTGCGGCAACGAGAATAGGAAAGATGTAAGATATCGATTAGAAGATCTCTGGAGGATCATTAACGATGTGTTTCTATTTTCACTTTTGAAACGTCAGTCCTCCAGAGTGTTACTTTTTGTCCTGATGATTTGCTTTTTCGCGAAGGAAGCTTCGTCGTACTTCAACTCCGATTGTCGAAGGCATAAAAAAAACTCCATCGAGATCGGAGATAAGCGAAAAAGGATATTCGCGCACAATGCTTGCGATCTCTGATTTTCAACACTTAATTTTAATTAGCGTAATCCCCGCGGGAAACGAATTTGTACAAAAGTATCACAGAGAGCCTTTATTTCTGTGTGTGTGCGTGTGTGATATAGTTTATTTTTTTCACTCTTTCGCAAAACTGAATTTGTCGAGAGAGTGTTTGGATGCGCTTAAATTCGATTCAACGTCACGCGAGGGATCTATCGATTATACATCATCAGCACAAAAAGCGGCGGTTGATACAATAATTCACATTTAATGTTCAATACGTTTAAATACAAATATCCGTACAACGAGATACGAACATTGATCTGTAACTATACTGTGTCATAGTTGCGTGTTTCTATGTATTTATGTATGTATATACTTAATCGCTGTGTGTACAAGTATCGCATTGTTGTAAACACTGATGTTATAACGAGATACTAGACTCGCTTAACGACGATAACTTTCGCTAATTTAGAGTTTCCGTAGACTATATATGTATTTTTATGTCATAACGAACAAGAGAAAAATATGATGAATGTATCATCAAGAATGTCGCGAGTGTTCTCAAACGAGGCCGAAGAAGCCGAATTTTTTTCCTCTCTAAATTGAATTTTGAGTGTTCCCAAACTGTCGCATTTTTCTTCTGTCATCTTGTAATTTGCAATTGCATTAAAAAATATGCAATTTACTAAAAACTAAGTATAGTATTATATTCGGCACTAAAAAGTCAAAATTTATAAATTAGGATTACTCCGGATAAGTAACTTTATATTGAAATCCATGAGGAAATGTTTCTTTCATAAATTTATTATTTTTTAACCAAGACAAATGCGACAATTTTATAAACACCCCGCGTATTGTTTACCAGCCATTATTTACTTAGCCATAATCAATATTGTGCAACTAAAGTACGACGCTATGAAGAAGCTGTTTTTTCGATGTATCAGTTTGCTGTTATTTTTCGGACATAATTATATCTATTGTGTATCATACACGGCTAATACTATATCGAAATTAATATATCGGCATTAAAAATTAGAAAGAGAGGAAGAGAAGCTTCGCTACTAATCCATTTGTTTCGTCAGTATATTTTTTCTTTTTGCAATTCTCGTTAGTATTTCCTTATCCTTATCACAGCCATCGTTAGCACTACTGGACTTCGGGATTAACCATTTCGCACATTCTTCGATCCGTTAGACCTTACAATTTACTACTTAACAGTTAAAATTTAACCTAATTACAATTGCATCTTTCGATTAGACGCCAAGTCGAGCTCGCATTTCGGATATCCAGTCAGTCAAAAAAAAAAAAAAATGAAAGGCAGAATCGATTTTAACATTAGAATAATAGAATTAAATTTTATTGATGCAAATTAGAAATTATTTAGTTGCTAACTTTTCACGTTTGATATTAAATAATTATCTATACGTCGACGTTTAATTTGTATATTTAATTTTTACATTCGTCGATAGATTTTTTTATTCGAATTAAATAATATCACAATACTTTCGCCAATTGGATTATCTCTAAACGATGGAAGTTTCTCTCATGGCGCATGGAAAGATGCCTTATATTAATCTATCTACCTTATTGAGATGAAGTTTTCAACGTTTAATCAATCTTCTTATCCTCTAGCAGCAATCGTGCTGTGCAACATATTGCGTATCGGTTCAATCAATCGATCGTCGAAGATCATTTAAATCATGTGGAGATTTTTAATAATAAATATTAACGATCAAATGTCTCAAATATTTAAATAGAGAGAAAAAAAGGAAAGCACACACGTTTTACACGAAGCTTCGACAAAAGTTAAACTATGTAAAAAAAGGTATCAAAGAGAAAATAAAAAGTATCAAACAATGAAGTTGATGCACGCTTTTTCTTCTTTCTGCACGATACTCGGCGTATAAACTATCCGTGAACGCGGATTGGCGTTTAAAAATGTAGTCCATCGAAGCTCGCAGCTCCGACGATCGATCGGTCAGTAACCGAAGCGGGTCAAATGCCGGCGCATTCGCAATATTAAATTCCTAAAAGTTCCGACATCGCTCGCCCTTACGCGAAGCAGCATCTAAGTATCTTACGTTGAGCAAGGTGGATCGTGTCCTCAATCGCGTTATGTGATTGGGATTTCAACCCCTAACTGATCATCGGCAACCTTCAGACGTTTACAATTTTTCTCTATTGACTTCCTAATTAGCATGTCTACTAAGTATAATTCAATCAATCAAGATTTGAGAGACATTTTTATGCGGTCTTCTCGAAATCCTTCGAGAAAAGATTATCCCGCGATTATTATGTAATTAATTTTATAATTATCGTATATCAAGTAAACGCCAGTTAGGGATGGAAATGATTTTTCGCAAACGCGATCTACGACAAGACAGAAGAAAATGAAGTGTGATTAGATACGTGGAACAAAATAATTTACTCGCAACATAAAGCATTGAAAATTATATGAATCTGATTGTGAATGGCATCTTCGACGAAATCAGATCGACATCAGCTTTAGGCAGTTATTTTTGAACTATTTTTGCAACCATTGACAAATAGCTTAGATTATTTAATATACGATATTGAAATAATAACACACTTTATAAGTATTACTATTAAAGACTGTATATCAATATTCTTATTATAGTAAAGACATCTTATTTTATATCATTTCGTGGCGATAAATGGTTGCATTATTATTATTAAGGAATCTCGCGCAATTACAGAATTTTGAATGAGAGAAATTACCCGTACTATTGTTATGTCCCAAATGTAATCGCATTTCATGTCCTTCTGTTGCACGCAACTGATAAGATTGCGATAAATCCACGGAGAATGGACGATTGTCAGGGTCGAAGGACATACATGTTACTTCTAGCTCTCAGGATCCACCTCTCTCCGGCTCTCTCATCGCCGGGTCGATTAAAGCGTCGTTTAAGATTCAAGAGAGACGAAAGAGTCTAACGACGAGAATCGTTAAAGAGACCGCGAGACGATGCAAGGTTCTAGCCTACAAAAATCGAGCGATAACTTGTCTATCTCTCAATATCGTATATTGTTAATTAGCTAATTATTGGTTCCGCCAAATGTATTCGGTAGCATGACTCTTCGCAACGCATCACAAGCCGATACGATCAAATGGAAGGCCGTGTGCTTCGTACATTGATATTCGTTTGCATCTGGTAACTGATATATTAAAGCACCGATAGTATGTGCGCGATAGTAAGTGCTATAAAAATTGATTTAACTACTTGAAACTCTTCAACATTGATTTTAATATCTTTTCACAACGTTTATCTTGTCTGATTCTAACAAATATTTCGTCTTTCTAATCTTATATACAGATTTGGAATTTCGTTTCGATTTCCAAGTTAATTTTAAATTAACCAAGTTAATTTTCAAGATAGAAACATACAACAGAAAAGCTGAGAAAGAATTTTTTCGGAAACGTAAATTAATTTTTTTTATTTTAATCTGTTCCTACATCTTTCCTCTGTGCTTAAAAATTATTTTCAAAATTTGAGACATGTGTTATAGCTAAATCAACTGTTATACTGTCTTAATGTACGTTTCATTTCGTTTTTTTCTATTCGAAAACTGCCACCGAAAACATAATCGGACGCATCCTCAGCTTGAGAAAGCATATGTGTGTGATATTTTTTGACTAAATTTTAGAAAGATATTGATCCCTACTAGAAGAAACGATGTTTATTAATTATTCATTTGATCTGCAAATTTTACTAGATTGTAGTGGCTATAACTACAAGGTCTGCTGCACATTATTTTGTCGTTATGTTGAGAATTAATACTATCTAAATAGCAGACAATTGAGAAGTTTATTCTCGGATTTCGTTATTTTCTAAATAGTCAAGATCAATCTCGCCTGATTATTCTTGTACGTATTACGTGTAACATCTTACGAAGGATGGAACGCTGTATCTCTAATCCAAAAAGGATATTTAAAAAAATGCGCTGTCAAAATCTATTCAAATTACGTATTAATTAATCGACCTTCGCAGTGCACGATAACAATTCTACCGTGGTGTTTTGGAATAACAAAAGTCGCATAGATTTAAAATTATGAAACAGATTTATATACGTTGCAATTGTTAGGGCCGGTTGTTTCATCTTTGGATAAACTATGTGGAAATTTACTTACTGGATAAACAAGAGTAAAAGAGTAAGAGCATAAGAGAGTAAGAGAGTAAGAGAGTGAGCTGAAGTTTATCAAAAAGTGGAACAATCCAGCCTTAAACTCGTTGAATAATTGTCATTTATTTTGAGCAAAAATCATATTGCGATATTTGATGTATAATGACTCTCGATATAATTGCAGTTATATCAAGAAATTACGATTTTTTATTAAATAGAATCACATCTCTCTTCAAATTTCTTGCCTTACGAATACAAACGCTAAGATCGTTGACCTAGATTTAATTTGAAAATCATTTATGAAACTTTAATAAGGCTTCTCTAAAATAAATATAATATTTTCAATCCGCTAATATACAAAATCAATTGAGTCTTTCCGAGACTAAGAAATAGTCCTACAGTTTACTTCTCGTCTGTGTTTGTTTGTGTTTGTCTTATAAATTTATACATCACACTTCTGGAATACACTCGATATTCTTCGATATTTTTGCTAACGTCAACTTAAACGCTAAAATCAACTTAAACTTTTGGAAATTACGTCCTAATTGCATAAAACGAGATACAACATAACGTAGAATTAACGCAATTTATAATAAACGATTCGGCGAGCGCAATTTACACGATTAACAAACAATTTGCTATCTAAGACTGTCGCTATCTGGACCGCCGAGCAGAGAACGTTCCTCGCACGATTACAAATCACATCGATAGAACACATTGCGAGTAGGTTTACGTCTACAATCCCAATTCTGTGAATTGAAGTCGCGAAGCCTTCGTTTGATTACAACTGCAAGGACGGTCGCGTGTGCGTGTACGTGACATTCGGAACGTTCAACGACAAGGCGGTAACAACAATAACAACAACACTTGTCGTCTTTCAGTATAGATAATGAGCATAGCGCTGATATTTATTCCTCGTCGAGTACAGACGCTCTCCTTCATGAGTCAAGAGGCATGCATAGAAATGAAAACGTCATTGATTAGGTCTTTCATATAAATTCCATTTTTGCGCGTTACAACGGCTCGATAAGGACACAGCATCATGCACTTGGATTGTTTACTAAAGCATAAAATCGCAATCAATCACAGCCAAATCGCTAGATACAAATCGTATTTTCGCGAGCGAGCTTTCATATCCTCTTTTTTTTTTTAACGAATTATTAATATCTGAACGAACAACTAATTGGGAAATTAATCTTCAACTTAAAATATTCGTTTCTTTTAAGAAAGAAGTATTAAATAATTCCATTTTCCTTCAAACAGCTAAAACATAACAATCGAACGCTTGACAATATGTAATTTACAAATCGCCTAACTTGCTTTGGATTCGCTTAAAATTAAACAGGACTGGAATAGAATTACCAGTGGAAGACAGAACATACACATGTTTGTGAAAACAAAATATATATTTCGGAAATAATATAGGTATGTATATATATATATATATATATATATATATATATATATATATATATATATATATAACAAAATTGTATCGTACAGAAACTTAAACAACGCCTTAGTCGCGCTAAAGCACAAACAGCATCAGCTATATGGAACATGTTTAATCGGCGGATGCGAAGCTACTGTGTGCTCGATATAATATTGTACATGGGCAACGAATAGTACTTTTAACAACAAAGTATCAAGCAAAAAAAACGAACAATAGCAGCAGAGCTAGAAAAAATAACAGAAGATAGCGAATCGTAAATAATTGATCCAACTAGCCAGCATCCAAACTGAAACTTTCTATCAACGGCATTTTATCTCTTTTTCCTTTTTTTTTTCTGTGCGGCAATAGAGTGTCTCCCGGTGTGTAAGGTGTTTATATATCGCAAATGCCGCGCGTGTCACTGACTAGCCGTGTCTCGTGTACATAATTGTACCACGCGTACCTCTCGTCATCAGATCACACACAAGACTCTTCTATCACAAACACTGCATTCTTGCCCGCTCAGTCGTATATACAGAAGGGTCCTTTAAGCGGCTTTGTCTTTTCTCTTTTTTTTCCTCTCATTTTTGCTCGGAAACCGTCCAAGCGAGACGGAGTCTTTTTTTTTCTCTTATATTTCGAATCATGCGCTTTGAAAAAGCAGAAATAAAAGAAGAAACGAAGACGTGTAAAGAAGTAAAGAAACGCGGGAAACCGTGTCTCCAGTCGTTCGATGCGAAGAGATCTCTCCGCGTTTTTTAACGTGCAGTCGTGTGTATAACATGTCAGAATATAAACACCCTTTCGGTTCTCTGTATGTACAAAAGGTGTTTAATGCGTTAAGTCGTGGTGGTCTGATTTAGATGCAGCCATTTTATCTGACAAAACATTTCAACGTTAGACAAACAGTATGACATAAGGAAAAAAAAAGAAAAAAAAAATACAATGTGTATCTATAAATAGCAACCGCTGTAGAGTCAACCGTATTCGTATGTCTACGCTGATATGCACGCGGTAAAATTCAAGATCTTTATCCGAGACAGAGGAAAATATGTTAAATGTGTGATGCAAGGCATCTTTAAAACACGGTGATAATAACGTGAGTCGCGGCAAGAAGCACATTGCGCCATATAAAAATGATCTACATTAGCAAATCTGAGAAATGTATCAAGATACGAGAAAAACGAATATACGCTCGATCAAAAAAATCGTTTGACATGTATCAGGCAAATAATATGATATATATATAATAATCTTTCGATCAAACGAAATAATTGTAATAAACATCGAGTTTCAACTAGTGCTCTCCTATATAGACTAGGCATATTACAACAATCGTAATAGAGATGCAATTATATATATATATATATATATATATATATATATATATATATATATCTATTAACTATAAT
>Ga0157363_1001110_pt1 | contig 21905 bp, 18 predicted proteins | sample AttsexASBM1_FD_111477 | JGI IMG/M metagenome (GOLD analysis project Ga0157363, IMG submission 111477) | Fungus gardens microbial communities from leaf cutter ant in Ribeirão Preto, State of São Paulo, Brazil - Atta sexdens ASBM1 | ecosystem: Host-associated > Fungi > Mycelium > Unclassified ... | reverse complement strand
GGTTGTCTTACGATGAAGCGGGAAGCTTCCTCATGCGTCAAGCAGAGGGGGTCTCACGAGCAGCACCGGGAAACAATCTGTTCAGTCCTGCGGCACTTGCGTCACACCGGCCACGCTCCGTGATCAGGCCAGTAACCAAGCGGGCGGGTGTGACGTCGAAAGCCGGATTTGCTGCGGGGCTGCGTTCCGGCGCTACGCGGACGCGGCTCTGGTTTCCGTGGGCATCAAGGCCCGGAACGAAAAGCACTTCGTCCTGACTGCGCTCCTCAATGGGGATTTCCTTCACGCCATCCTGAACGCGCCAGTCAATGGTTGAGGACGGGAGGGCAACCCAGAACGGAACATTATTGTCACGGGCCGCAAGCGCCTTGAGATACGTTCCGATCTTGTTGGCGACGTCCCCCTGCGCCGTAACGCGGTCTGTTCCCACGATGACCATATCCACGCGGCCTGCCTGCATGTAATGACCCCCCGCATTGTCTGCGATGACGGTGTGTGCCACGCCGTGACTGCCAAGCTCCCAGGCTGTTAGGAGGCTTCCCTGGTTGCGGGGGCGGGTTTCGTCCACCCAGACATGCACCGGAATGCCCTCGTCATGGGCCATGTAAATTGGAGCGAGGGCTGTTCCCCAGTCCACGGTTGCAATCCAGCCTGCGTTGCAGTGTGTCAGCAGATTAACTGTACCCTGACGGCCTTTGCGTTCCCAGATTTCGCGGATGAGTTCCAGTCCATGACGCCCAATGGCCTCATTAACCTGTACGTCTTCGTCGCAGATCGCATCGGCTTCAAGATAACCAGCCTCGACGCGCTGTGACGCTGGGAGCGGGCGTAGGTGGTTGACCATGCGCTCAATGGCCCAGCGCAGGTTGATAGCTGTCGGGCGGGTCTCGACCAGTGCGGCGGCGCTCTTTTCCAGTGACGCATCGGAGGCGTCGTTCTGGAGTGCGAAGACCAGTCCATATGCGGCCACAGCGCCAATGAGTGGGGCGCCACGAACCTGCATCGTGCAGATTGCATGTGCGACGGCTTCCTCGTCCCGGAGTTCAAGCTCTTCCAGATTCCAGGGCAGGCGTGTCTGGTCAAAGATCCGGATGCTTTTCCGGTCATCGAGGGGGCGCCAGACGCTGCGATATGGGGTGCCGTTGATTTTCACCGAACGTTCTCCTTGAAGACGCACTCAGGACATGGGCGTCGAAGCGATATATTGGATCGGGATGTGCGCGATCCTTCGGCCCAACTCAAGGGTTGGATGTATGAATACCTGCTTGACGGCATGAACCTGATGGCGTTCGACTATGAATGTAACTTTTCATGTCGAATTTTCTGGATTCGAAATCAGGGAGGAACCTGTGGCCGACGTCGATACAGTCAACTCGCGTGATGACATGAGATCCAGCCAGTCCGCAAAAAAGAAGGGGGCGGAAGTGCGCGATCCCCAGCCAATGACCGCGTTGGAAAAATATCGGCGTTTGAGGGAAGAGCGTAAGGTTGTTCGTCGGCAGCGGCTCGCGAAAGAGCGCGAAGCTCTATACTCCCCTGACATTCCCAACTGAGCATAGAATGTTTCCGGCGGGGGCACTCTCCAGTACGGAGGCGTCTATTGCTGTGGGAAGTAGGGTTAGTGGTACGGGCTTGCCTGTCAGAAAGCCCTGAACGATTGGGCAGCCTGCTTCCCGCAGAAGATCGAACTGTTCCTGTGTTTCGACGCCTTCGGCCACGACCCTCATCGAGAGTGTGCGTCCTAAGGTCAGAATGGAATCGATGATGGACTTTACGTGGGGCTTGTCGGTCATCGCGTGAATGAAGGAGCGGTCGATTTTAACGCAGTCGAATGGGAAGGTTCTGAGATAGCTCAGGCTGCAGTATCCGACCCCGAAATCGTCCATAACGATTTTGACGCCCAGATCCCTGATTGAAGCCAGGGTGCGGAGAATATGAGCTTCGTCATGCAGGAAAATCGTTTCAGTTAGTTCGAGTTCCAGTCTTTCCGGGTTGAGCTGCGTCTCTTCCAGTATTCTCGAGATGCAGTCTTTGAACCCGCTATCCACGAACTGTAATGCGGAGACGTTGATCGCAACGCGGACATGGTCTGGAAGAGTGTTTGCCTGGCGGCAGGCCTCACGCAGAACCCATTCGCCTATTGGCAGGATGAGGCCACTTTCTTCGGCAATGGGGATGAATTTGATGGGCTTGATGACGCCCCTTGTCGGGTGTCGCCAGCGGATGAGAGCTTCGACCCCGTTTGTCGCCCCTGTCTGGGTGCAGAATAATGGCTGGAAATCTAAGGAAAACTGATTTTTCTCTAGAGCATTCTGGAGGTCTATCTCGAGACAGGAGCGCTCAATTGCTTCTGTCTCCATGATATATTCGAACCGGCGTGCAGAGCCCGAACCAGTTTTCCCGGCCAAGACCATCGCGCGTTCGGCATATCTCAGGCCAATCGCTGGGTCGGCGGTATCGAGGGGCAATACGCAGTACCCGATATGTGTTTCAATTCGAAAATGATGTTCCGCGCAGAAAAAGGGATCACTGAGAGCCGTCTGAATGACGGAGGCAGGAATTTCAGAATCGTCGGGAGCAGGGCAGACAATTGCGAATTCGTTATTTCCGGAGCGGGCTATAAGGCTGCTGTCCGGGAGTGTACTGACCAGCCTTTCTCCAATCTGGCAGAGAAGATCGTTTGTTGTAATGTGACCATAGCGATCTCTTAGGGTCTGGAACCGTGCTATGTTGAGGGCAAGAAGAATAATTCGGGAATTATTTTGCTCTGCGCTTTGCAAGGGATCCAGAGCCATTTTCTTGAAGCCCAGCCGGTTGAGCAGCCCGGTTACAGGGTCTGTAAAATGCAGTGGGTATTCTTTGTTATCTATGGAACTGATGCTGGAATTGTCTGTTCGCTTGATCGCCAGCGCGCTGCAGCACAGACCATTCCATGTGATAGGTGTTAACCTGAAGTGAACGGGAATGTGCTGCTGTCGGGAAAGGTTGAGCCGTCCGGTGTGAATATTACCGTCTGGCTGAGCAGCAGAAGCCTCGGAGAGTAGGGTGGAAAGATCGGGGATCTGACCGGGAAGTTGACCAGTGATCTGGAAGAATGATTCGTTGGCTTCGAGTATCTTGTCTTTATGGACGATCGCGATGGCTTCCAGGGTAATTTCAAGAAGGGAGCCTATATTGTCTTTCACTGGTGATGACTGGAAGCCGATATTGAATAAGGAGCGTATCTAGTGTTTGCGACCAGATCCTCTCATCTTATTCTTCAGCTCTATTAGCTTCATGCTTAGCCCAGCCCTTCTGCGACAGAGCAGATTGCAAGCACAACAGTTAAGAAAATGAAAATATGCACAGCCGATATAGGGATGCGACATGTCAAAGCATGTCACGTTCTTTGACGTGAAGGTTTCCGCGGTTCTAACGCTCCTTCCTCCCCGAGAATCATTCGCTTCGGGGCATGCCGGAGCGATTGCGATACTGGTGAGCCGACTCGCGCTGCCTGAAGATATCGTTACAGGAATGCCGATCAGGGGAATGGCTCTGGATGGTGGGCAATTCCGCCCGCTTCGTCTTTCGGCGTGGGGTTTCTTCAGAAATCTGCGTTATCGTCGTGCATGCCTGAAAATGGTGCGTTCAATCCGGCCTGAGCTTGTGGAGGTTCACAACAGACCGGATCTGGCAGCGTATTTGAGCCGTTTCTGTAGGGTTCGTCTCATTCTGCATAATGACCCCTGTTCGATGCGCGGTGCGAAAACGGCTGTAGAGCGTCAGTGGCTTGCACGGAGGGTTCTTGTCTGTGGCGTGTCTGAATGGGTGAAGGACCGCTATTGCGAAGGGTGTGCGGCTGTCCGTTTTGAAGTTCAGCCTAACTGTATTGACCTTGAAACATTGCAGGTGCCGCTCTGTACAAGAGAAAAGCTGGTGCTTTTTGCCGGGCGCGTTGTCGCGGATAAAGGCGTGGATGCGTTTGTCCGGGCATGGGGTGCGATCCGGCACCTTTACCCTGAGTGGCGGGCTATCATCATCGGAGCAGACAGGTTTGGTCCTGACACTCCCGACACGCCTTTTCTGCGGAATTTACGTCCTGTGGCCGAGAAGGCAGGTGTGGAGATGCTGGGCTATCAGTGTCACGCTCAGGTCATGCAAGCCATGTCGAGGGCAGCGATTGTGGTGGTCCCGAGCCGCTGGGCAGAGCCGTTTGGCATGACTGCGTTGGAAGCAATGGCCAATGGTGCGGCGGTGATAGCCGCGCCGGTCGGTGCGCTTGAGAGCGTGGTAGGTCAGAGCGGCCTGATGGCACATCCGGATCGCGAAGGTGAACTGGAAGGGGCGCTGTGCCGCTTGCTGGATGATAGCGCTTTGCGGGACAGCCTCGGTGAGCGGGGCCGCAAAGCTGCGATCCGGTTTGATCTGTCTGCTTCCCGCCTCAGGCTTGAAGAACTGAGACGGGAAGCCATTGCGTTCAGTCGCGCTCGGGGGGCGCCATGAATGTTGGGTCTATGGCATTGGGCACGTGGCGGGCGAGGATATCGTCCACGGCCTTTTTCTCGTCGTCGGTAAGGGACCAGCCGAAAGCATCATTGATGCCTGAGACCTGTTCAGGCTTGCGAGCGCCCCAAAGTGCGATCACAGGGCCCTGATCCAGCACCCAGCGAACAGCGAATGCCATTACGGATTTGCCGCGCGCATCTGCCAGCTTTTTAAAGCCGTCCACTGCGGCAAGATAGTTTGCAAAGTTCGGGGACTGAAATTTGGGATCAGCCGAACGGAGGTCGCTTTTTGGGAAAGTCGTCTCGCTGTTCATCTTTCCAGTAAGGAGCCCGCGGCACAGTGCGCCATATGCAAGGACAACGGCGTCATGTTTCTTTGCGTAAGGCAGGATGTCTTTCTCGATGGTGCGTTCGAAAAGGTTGAACGGTGGCTGGATTGTGGAGAGAGGAGCCACTTCGCGAAAAATATCCATCTGGCGGGGGGAGAAATTGCTCACGCCGAGTGCGCGGATCTTGCCCTCCTGATGTAGCTTCTGCAGTTCGCGGGCTGCATCTTCGATGGGTGTTTTGTCATCGGGCCAGTGGATCTGCTCCAGATCGATTGTCTCGACGCGCAGACGGCGCAGGGAATCTTCAACTTCCTTGCGAATGCGCGCAGGGGTTGAATCGCGGAAGGGTTTCTCATCCTTCCAGTTCAGGCCGAGTTTTGTAGCAACAACTGCCTTGTTTGGCTTTTCAGCCAGTGCACGTCCGACGATTTCCTCGGAATGCCCGAACCCATAGACGGGCGCCGTATCAATAAGGGAAATACCTTCATCGAGAGCGCGGTGAATGGTGCGTACAGCGTTGTCGTCATCGGGGCCGCCCCACATCCAGCCACCGATGGCCCAGGTGCCGAGTGCGACACGTGAGACTGGGGTATCGATACCGGGAATATGAATCGTATCGGTTGCCATGTCTCTCTCCGTAAAAATTGCAATATTTCTGAACAGCGCATCTAGTTAAGGGTGGTTGCATGAATTCTTCAATGCAGCCATCCAGAAAAATATGCGCTCTATCCTTCCTGCTTTGTCACGTATTGGAGCCTTGACGGCTCTTGTTCTTCCGCTGACGCTGACGCATCTGCGTGGGCTGGCGGAAGCAGACCTAGATATTCTCGCGGTTATTTTCTTGCTCCGATCGGGAATAACCGGGGCCACGAATGATGGCTGGGGATGGGTGCGTGAGCCCTGGGTTCTTGCCACTTTTGCGTGGTGGGGCTGGCAGATACTCTGTACGGCAATGGTCTCCCCAGGGCACGGAGCGCTTGTGCAGGCAGCTGTGGCGATACGCTTTCCTCTCGCGGCAGCCGCGCTGGGATGCTGGATTCTGCGAGATGCAACCACTCGTCGGCGCGTGGTCTGGATCACCTGCGCATGTGGGCTCTACATCGCGGCGCAGATTATCGTTCAGGCTGTCTTTGGTCATAACCTTTTTGGAAACCCTCGTTTCCCAGACGGGGTTCTGACGGGCCCATACAAGACACCCAGGGCTGCGGCGCCGCTTTCACGGCTGCTCTTGCCCACGCTCATGCTGGGCTGTGCCTTTATCGCGGCGCGCTGCAAAAGTCGCATAGCCCGGTTGGTCGGGATGTCGGGCGTTACGGTCGCCGTTGTTGCAATCACTATTTTGGCTGGGCAGCGCATGCCGTTTGCGTTGTGCATGTTCGGCATTGCGATTTGCGCGTTGTTATATTGCCCCATGCGTCCGGCAGCGCTCGTCGGGGCGTGCGCCATCCCGCTGCTGGTGCTCGCGGTTCGTGTGCTGTCTCCAGGTAGTTTCTCCCATCTGGTGACGAGGGCGCAAGAGCAACTCGCGCATTTCAGCCAGTCTCCGTATGGCCAGATTTATACTCATGCTGTTGTGATGGCTCAGGGGCATCCGCTGCTCGGTCAGGGGTACGATGCCTATCGGCATCATTGTGCCGATCCGACGACGTTCCATGGCCTGTCATGGCTTTCACCGGGAATACCTGATGGAGGGTGGCAGAGCCTGTGTGTTCAGCACCCGCATAATCATTACCTACAGGCGCTGACGAACGCCGGGGTCCCCGGTCTGATCCTGTTCTGCATGATGATTATCTGCTGGCTGATAGCGCTTTGGCCTCGGAAAGGAGCGCCCGCGGTGGCGATTGGCCTGTTTGCTGCGGTGTTGATCCAGGAGTGGCCCATCGCGTCATCTTCTGACTTTTTGAACCTTCCATTGGGCGGATGGGGCTTTCTTTTGCTGGGCCTTGGGCTGTCATTTCGTGGGGTATCGGAAAAGCACGGGTTTCAGGCTGGCTAAAGCAGCCCTATATCGGGTGCAGAATACGGAGGCTTTCAATGTCCAGCACCCCTGAACCGGCTCGCACCGGTACTGTTCCCGTTACTGTTTTGACCGGCTTCCTGGGAGCCGGAAAAACGACGTTGCTCAACCATATCCTGAGCGCTGAGCACGGCCGGAAATATGCGGTTGTCGTCAATGAGTTTGGCGAACTCGGCGTGGACAATGACCTCGTGGTAGATGCCGATGAGGAAGTGTTCGAGATGAACAACGGCTGCATCTGCTGCACCGTTCGCGGAGATCTGATCCGCATTCTTGGCAATCTTCTGCGTCGTCGTGGCCGGTTTGACGGAATTATCGTCGAGACGACAGGCCTCGCGGACCCGGCACCCGTCGCACAGACTTTTTTCGTGGATGAAAACATTCGCGAAAAGGCCAGACTGGATGCTGTCGTGACCGTTGTGGACGCATTCAACGTTATGCAAACGCTGGATGAGAGCCCCGAGGCGATCAACCAGATCGCATTCGCGGATGTAATCATCCTCAACAAGACGGATCTGGCCGACGAAGCGCGCCGGGCTGAAATCGTTGCCCGTATTCGCAAGATCAATGCGGTCGCGCAGATTCATGAAGCACAGCATGGCGGTGTGAAGCTCACGGACATTCTGGACCGTGGTGGCTTTGATCTGCAGCGCGCGCTCGCGACGATGCCGGATTTTCTGGAGAACGACCATCATTCCCACGAGGAGGGCATCACGAGCATGTCCTTCAGCGTTAAGGAGCCGCTGGACGCGCAGCGTTTTCAGGCATGGATCGGCGCAGTTCTGCAGGAGCAGGGGGCTGATATCCTGCGTGCGAAAGGCATCTTGCACTACAAGAATGAAGACCGCAGATTTGCGTTTCAGGCTGTGCACATGATGGCAGATGGAGACTTCATCGGGCCATTTCGCGAAGGTGAAAGCAGGGATTCCCGTCTGGTATTCATCGGACGCAACCTCAACCGTCCGCAGTTGCGCCGTGGTTTTGAAAGCTGCGTCGCCCTATGAGCCGTGAACTTATCGAAGATCGCGGTGCACAGCGTCGTTTCGAAAGCCCGATCATTCAGGTGGTGTCTTCCCGTGATGGCAAGACACTGGCTGCGCTGACTGCGGACGGGGAGATCGTGCTCGTTCCCCGCAGCGAACTTCGCAATTCGGATGCGTGGACTGTGGTGCCCGTACATGATGGCGCATTGTGTCTGGCACAGGATTGTTCGGAGAATGCCTTCCTGAGCGGTGGTGAAGACGGAAAGCTGGTGCGCATTTCGGCTGATGGTACGGCCGAAATCCTGCATGATGGTCGCCGCTGGATTGAGTGCGTTGCCAGCACTCCTACGCATCTGGCGTTTTCTAGCGGAAAGCAGCTTGAGGTCCGCAATGCTGCAGGCCGCGAAACGCTCAAGACCTTGGAGCATCCGTCTACAGTGACGGGGATTGTGTTCGATACGAAGGGCAAGCGGATCGCGGCTTCGCATTATAATGGTGCCTCGCTTTGGTTTGTGCAGGCTAAGGTGGACAATGTCCGCCCGTATGAGTGGAAGGGCAGCCATATTGGTATCGCCATTCATCCGGGTGGCGATGCACTTGTCACGAGTATGCAGGAGAATGATCTGCATGGCTGGCGCCTTGCCGATGGCCATAATATGCGCATGAGCGGCTATCCCAAGCAGGTCAAGTCGATGGCGTTTACGCGCAATGGCCGATGGCTCGCCACGTCTGGCGCTGATTCGATTGTGCTCTGGCCGTTCTTTGGTGGAGGGCCAATGGGCAAGCCGCCGATCGAGATTGCACGTCTTCCGGGCTTTTTCGTCAGTGCCGTATGCCCAAATCCCAAGGAAGACATCGTTGCCGGTGGTTTCGAGGATGGCACGTTGCTGCTTGCTGAAATCGGTGGTGGAGATCAGCGCGTTCTGCCGGTTTGCACGGGACAGACTGACAATGGTGCGCGGGGGCGTGTGACGTCCATAGCGTTTACGCCGCAGGGCGGTGCATTGATTTTTGGTACCGAGGAAGGAACACTCGGGACAGTGGACCTTTCCGCCGCATCCTGATGAAAATGGCAGGGGTTGTGTCACTGTTGTGGCGTAATCCCTGCACTTGATTTCGTCAGATCTATCAAGGTTCCGACTTTCTGTTCTGGATTACGATGATCCGACCTTCTTATTTTGCGGCTGTTTTGTTGACCTGCGCGACTGCGTTACCTGTATTGTCGTATTGTGCGGTCGAAATGTATTTCGTGCCGGACCCCGTTCCGGAACATGTATTGCCAGATGGCCGACAGTTTCTTGCGGGCCCACCGGATCGGCAAAGCGCCGCGTTTCAGGATGATCTACGTGTTTTTCATGCGACACGTGCGCTGAAGGATTCTCCTCGCTGGAGGCTGGCGCGGCTGGACGCTGATCATTCGGATACCGCCCTGGCCAGGGATTTCTCCTGCGCGGCGGGATTTCGGATTGACCTTGCAGAGACGCCGCATCTCGTTCGTTTTCTCAGACGTTCGCGACACGCGATCCGCCGACGTGTGACGGAGGAAAAGCACCTTTGGCATCGCACGCGCCCGTTCGTTGGAAATGATCTCCCGGTGTGCGTGGGAAAAAATACAGATCTGGACGGTCATGCCTCCTATCCATCAGGGCATGCTACCGCAGGCTTTACAATGGCGTTGCTACTTGCGGATCTGCTCCCGGACCAGCGTGAGGCGATCATGACGCGTGGGCATGTTTTTGGAGAGAGCCGATTGGTGTGTGGTGTGCACTGGAAATCAGATGTTGAGGCGGGATTTCGCAACGGCATGATGTTCATGCAGGCGTTGAAAACCGATCCAGCTCTCAAGGGCGATCTTGAAATGGCAAGGCAGGAGCTTGCTCAGGCTCGGCTGAAAGGGCTGCGTCCTGATCCTGAGGAATGCGCGCTGGAAGCAGATGCCGCGCTTCACCCTGTCATTCCACGACAATAGGCTGGGGCTATAAGCGCGCCGGGGGATGCCGCCGTCAGGCTTCCGGGGTTTTTTCGGGGGTAGAAGGTAGAGGTTTTGAGGGCATCTCGGTCTGGGATCGTGGTGTTGTGGTTGCAGGCCGGTCATTGGCTTCCATGAAGCGGTCTGCCAGTGCGCTGTATAGCGGCTGTGGGCAGATCATGCGCGAAACGCCGAAAGCCAGAAAGGATGTGGCCAGCAGAGCAAGCGTGACCTGCTGGTTGTCACACATTTCCATGACGATGATGGTGGCTGTCAGCGGGGCCTGAACAGTTCCACAGAAATAGGCGACGGTTCCCAGCAGGACTACGGCGCCGGGCGTGGTGTGTGGCAGAAACTGCTCCACCCAGCCGCCAATTCCAGCGCCGATCGAGAGGGAAGGAGCGAACAGGCCGCCCGGAATGCCCGAGCAGTATGAAACGATGGTTGCCAGATATTTGTAGATGAAAAACGATGCGGGGTAATGCTCGGTTCCGGCGATGATGGCGCGTGCCTGTTCGTATCCGGTGCCGTAGGTGGCGCCCTTTGAAAACAGGCCAATGATGGCAAGTATCAGGCCGCATAGCGCTGCGAAGGCGATGGGGTTCTTTTTGGTAAAGCGGCCTAGCAGTCCCGGAATTCCGTAAGAAACGCGGATCAGGATTGCCGAGAATGTTCCACCGGCAAGGCCGCCGAGGATGCCGCATGTCAGAACCGCGATCCATGCTGTCCCGATCGGCACATCGACATCCGTGTGACCGAAATAGGTGTAGTTGCCAACGAGTGCGATTGCCGTAACGCCCGAGAGCACAACGCCTGTGAGGGTTGTGCCGGATGTGCGCTGCTCGAAGGAGTGTGAGAGCTCTTCAATTGCGAACACGATCCCGGCCAGCGGTGTGTTGAAGGCAGCTGAGACACCTGCGGCACCTCCGGCAAGTATCATGCTGCGACGCGCGGCGATGTTGGACTGGCCCATCATGCGCGAGAAGGCGTGCATGATAGATGCGCCGACCTGAACCGTTGGCCCCTCACGGCCGATCGATGCACCGCATAGCAGGCCGATCGTTGTGAGCACGATCTTGCCAAAGGCGACCTTGAGAGACAGGACGCGGTCCACGATATCGAAATTGCCGATATGCAGTGTGGCGATTGTCTGCGGAATGCCAGAGCCCTGCGCGCCTTTGAAAAAGGTTCGCGTCAGCCAAGTGGAGAGGGCGAGCCCAGATGGTATAATAACCAGCATCGCCCAGCGGTTCCACGTTACGACATGCTGGCACATGGCCGAGGCCCAGTTTGCAGCCGCAGCAAAACCCACTGCGGCAAGCCCTACGCACACCGCACCTACCCAGTAGACCAGCGTACGGCGCCATTGCGACGTGGTGACCCGGGCCGACCGGCGCAGATACATGATGCGGTTTTTGCGCCGCATCGCGTGCTGGGAAGAAATATGCCCCGCAGGAAGTGGGCGGGGTGGGATATCGGCGGAGGTGTTTGGTGTATCAGCCAAGGAGATCGTCCAGAAGGATGGTCGGCAAGGGCGGAGCACGCCAGGCCAGAGCTCCGTGTGTTCCTCGCTCCTGCCAGCATCGCGCGCGCCGGGTCAAGGAAATGTCGCGGCATTTGTGGTGGGAAGACGCGCCGCTGGCTGACTGTGCTACCTGGGAGTGCGCTCAGGAAAGGACCAGAACGCCGCTGTGCTTTGCCTTGTCCGGTGGCTCGACATGGATGTGTATGGATGTACGGCCCAGCTTTTCGCGAATGGCTGCTTCAATCCTGTCACAGATGTCGTGGGCATCAGAGACCGTCATTTCGCTGGGAACCACCAGGTGAAATTCCACAAAGGTGAGAGGGCCTACCTTGCGCATCCGCAGGTCATGAGCCTCCAGCGCGCCGTCACCATGTTCGGAAATGATGGAGCGTACGGCCTCTACCATTTCAGGAGCGGGAGCTGCGTCCATCAGGCCCGACATGGAGCGGTGCATCATCCCGAAGCCTGCCCGTAAGACGTTCAGGGCCACGAAAATCGAGAGCAGCGGGTCAAGCTGTGGCCAGTTCAGAACGGGAATGAGCGCCACACCGATGACGAGTGCGAATGTTGCCCAGACATCTGATTGGACATGATCTCCGGCGGCCTGCAGGGCCTGGGAAGACTGGCGTCGTCCAACGGTGATGAGTGTGCGCGCCCAGGCAAGGTTGATGAGCCCCCCAAGTGCATTGAGTGCAACGCCGCGCAGAGGCGCATGGACGGGGTGGGGATGCCACCAGTCATGGATCGCGATGACGAGGATGCCAACAGCCGTCAATACGACGAGCACCCCTTCGATAACTGCTGAAAGATATTCTGCCTTGCCGTGGCCGTATGGGTGGTTGTCGTCCGCGGGGAGTGCTGCAATCGATATGGCCCAGAGCGTGCCGGTGGCGGCAATGACGTTCAGAATCGTCTCGATGGCGTCAGACAGCAGTGCGTCTGAACCAGAAACGACATAGGCGGTATATTTCACGCCAAGCACGAGCACGCTTACGGCGATGGACGCACGGGCGACCTTTATCCGGGTAGAAGTCATGAGTTGTTGTCAGCAGCCTGCAGCACGGGCGTCGCAGGCTGAAGTCCCTGTTTCAACCTGGAAGGTAGGATGAGCAATTCCGAATTTCTGGCGCATAACGGTTCCTGCTTCGGCAATCAGTGCATCAGAGGAGATGCCTGAACCCGTGTCGTGAAGCAGATGAACGGTCATAGCGGTTTCAGTCGTGCTCATAGGCCAGATGTGCAGGTGATGCAGGCCACCAACCCCCGGCAGGCTCAGAAGCGTCTTTTCGACAAGTGTTGAGTCGATATTCGCGGGGACGGCATCAAGCGCCAGTTCCAATGATCCGCGCAGCAGGGACCATGTACCGAGCACGATGGACGCAGAGACGATGAGGCTGACGATTGGATCAATGATCGCATAGCCTGTGAAGGAAATCAGCAGGCCCGCGATCACCACTGCAAGTGCCATGACGGCGTCTGCTGCCATGTGCATGAACGCGCCGCGGATGTTCATGTCACTTGATGCCCCACGCAGGAAAAGGAGCGCAGTGCCGCCGTTGATGGCGATGCCGATAAGCGCCACCCACGTGACGACATTGCCTTCCACGGCCTGATGCGAAAAGAGGCGCAGGACCGCTTCCCAGACGATCGCGCCCGTCACCAGCAGCAGGATGCAGGCATTTGTGAGAGCAGCGAGAATGGTGGAGCGGCGCAGACCATATGTGAAGCGTGCAGAAGGCGCGCGCTTTGCAAGATGCTGTGCGAGCCATGCTGCTCCCAGGCCCAGAACGTCTGAAAGATTGTGTCCTGCGTCGGCCAAAAGGGACATGGAGTGTGCCCAGACACCCCAGAGCGCCTCCGCGCCGACATAGGCCGTGTTCAGGAGAATCCCGATGGCGAATGCCGCCCCGAAATTTTGTGGTTCGTGAGTGTGGCTGTGTCCGAAGCCATGAGAATGGCCGTGCCCGGAGCAGGAGCCATGATCGTGGCCTGCGTGCTCATCGTGGCTATGGTCATGTTCATGGTGGTGCTCGGCATGATCATGAGCGCCGTTGTGATGTTGATGCGTCGTCATATCCGGGCACAGCTGTGAAATGGGGAGCCTAACCATAGCCCATACGGAGGACACGACCCAGAGTTTTCCTGCTGACCAGTTCCCGCGACAGGCAGGGCATGCTTTATTGGAGGTAGAAAATATCAACTGGGAGAGCCATCATGGCCGCTAAGAAAATCCTGATGATTGTCGGTGATTTCGTTGAAGATTACGAAGTCATGGTACCGTTTCAGATGCTTCTGATGGTGGGGCACAAGATTGATGCCGTGTCTCCCGGGAAAAAAGCAGGGCAGCAGATCGCCACGGCCATTCATGATTTTGAGGGCCATCAGACCTACACCGAAAAACGCGGCCATAACTTCACGCTCAACGCGAGTTATGAAGGCGTGAAAGCTGACGATTACGATGCGATCATTATTCCAGGCGGACGTGCACCGGAACAGCTTGGGACGGATGAGAGTGTGCTTGCGCTCGTGCGGGCATTTGTCGAGCAGGGCAAGCCCGTCGCTGCGGTCTGTCATGGACCGCAGCTTCTTGCGGCTGCAAATGTGATCAAGGGACGCCGTATTTCGGCATATCCGGCCTGTCGTGCGGAAATGATCCTCGCGGGGGCCGAGTACGCATCCATCGCCATGGATGACGCCATTACGGACGGTCAGTTCGTTACAGCTCCCGCGTGGCCTGCGCACCCGGCATGGATTGCACAGTTCCTCAAGGTTCTGGGAACACGCATCGAAGCCTGATTTTTCATAATATCGGCTGTTTTCTGCGCCATGGGGTGTTAATCCTCATTGGCGCAGGGCTTGGTTGGTCGTAGAGAAGAGGAATGACGAATTCCTCTTCTCCGCATGACGAGCAGCAAGATATCCTCAACACCGGAAGCGGTCGGATCGAAGGCACGATAGAGCGCCTTTTCTTCGCGACACGCTGGATTGCGGCGCCGCTTTACATGGGCCTGACCGCAGGCCTGCTGGTTGTGGCGATCAAGTTTTTCCAGTTGCTGATCAAGCTGATTCTGACCAGTTTCAATCTGGATTTCGATGATGTGTTCGTTGGCGTTCTGGATCTGATCGATCTTGTCCTGTTGGCCAATCTACTACTGATCGTCATGTTTTCCGGATATGAGAATTTCGTTTCTCGCCTCGATATCCGCAATCATACGGATTATCCGAGCTGGATCGGGCATGTCACGTTTGGGGACATCAAGATCAAGCTGATGGCCTCTATCGTTGCAATGTCCGCCATTCATGTCCTTGCCGATTTCATCCGCGTTGATGATACCACCACACGCGCTCTGGAATGGAGCGTTGGCATTCATTTGGCTTTCGTGGTTTCCGGCGTTCTGATGGCTGTCATGGATCGCATCATGGAAGGCTCGGCAGACACGACTGCCGCGAGCACGCCGGATGCTCATCACGCTGAAGCAAAAGCACAGACCGAAGACCACGCATGATCCGCATTACTGAACTCCGCCTTCCTCTTGATCATCCGGAGGAGGCGCTGCGTGAGGCAGTGCTCGCGCGTCTCAATATTCCTGAAGCTGATCTCACGGGCTTTACGATTGCCCGCCGCGGGTACGATGCGCGCAAGCGCGGACACATCGTGCTCGTTTATAGTGTGGATTGTGAAGTGGCAGACGATGCTGCGGTGCTTGCCGCACATGAAGCCGATCCGCATGTGCGTCCAACTCCCGATACGGCGTTTCACCTTCCAGATGTGAAGCTTCCCGAAGGGATGGCCCGTCCTGTTGTGATCGGTGCCGGGCCTTGCGGCTTGATGGCTGCGCTGACGCTGGCGCAGGCCGGGCTGAAGCCAATTGTGATTGAACGTGGAAAAGACGTTCGTTCCAGAACGGTCGACACGTTTGCCTTCTGGCGTAAAGCGGTTCTCACGCCCGAGAGTAACGTACAGTTTGGCGAAGGGGGCGCGGGGACGTTTTCGGACGGCAAGCTGTGGTCAGGTGTTTCTGATCCGCGTCATCTGGGCCGCCGTGTGCTTGAAGAATTCGTTCGTGCGGGTGCGCCAGAGGAAATTCTGTTCGTATCCAAACCTCATATCGGTACGTTCCGGCTCGTCAGGATGGTCATGTTCATCCGCGAAGAAATTGAGCGGCTGGGTGGTGAATACCGTTTCGATACACGTGTGGATGGCATTGAGACGCAGGGAGAGGGAGATGGGCGTCGTATTCGTGCACTCAATCTTTCAACAGGTGAGGTGCTGCCTGCAGAGCGTGTAATCCTCGCTATCGGGCATTCAGCACGCGACAGTTTCGAAATGCTGCATCAGAGTGGCGTTGCCATGGATGCCAAGCCATTTTCGATTGGTGTACGCATAGAGCACCCTCAGTCCATGATCGACACGGCCCGTTTCGGTGCGCAGGCTGGCCATGAGCTTCTGGGCGCTGCCGACTACAAGCTCGTTCACCATGCTTCCAACGGGCGGGGTGTCTATTCGTTCTGCATGTGCCCGGGTGGACAGGTCGTTGCGGCAACATCCGAGATTGGTCAGGTCGTTACGAACGGAATGAGCCAGTACTCGCGCGCGGAACGCAATGCCAATAGTGGTATTGTTGTGGAAGTGACGCCTGACCGCGATTTCCCCGGAGACGTGCTGGCAGGTGTGGCTTTTCAGCGCAAATGGGAAAAAGCGGCGTTTGTGACTGGCGGGAGCGACTATAAGGCGCCTGCCCAGACAGTTGGGGATTTTTTGGCGGGTCGCCCCTCCACGGAACTCGGAAGTGTTGTGCCGTCATACAAGCCGGGCGTTACCCCAACAGATCTTTCGCGATGCCTCCCCGACTTTGTGACTGTTGCGATCAGAGAGGCGCTTCCGCGTTTCGAGCGCAAGATACGGGGCTTCTCGATGGACGACGCGATCATGACCGGAGTTGAAACGCGGACATCGTCACCCATCAGGATGCGTCGCGGGCAGGACGGTCAGAGTTCCACCCTGCGGGGTCTTTTCCCGGCGGGAGAAGGGGCAGGCTATGCCGGTGGTATTCTCTCCGCCGGCATAGATGGCATTCGTGTAGCAGAATGGCTGGCAGCCTCTTTGCAGGCTGCCTGAGTCACGCAATTGGGAGTTCGTCTCCCTCCATATGCTCGCCGGGAAGGTGTTTCGGCTGGACCATTGCGATACCAGCCGTCACGGCACTTGATCCGACTACAAACGCTTCTGCGGATATGGGCAGCATTCTGGTGCTGGGGCCGAAGACGGGGACGAGCCAGCTTGCCAGCCCCTGACCCAGCGAGCCGAGGGCATATGCCAGCCCCATTCCCAGGCTACGGGTATCTGATGGAAAGCGCTTGGCAAGGTAGTGGGGCACCAGTGCGAAGATACCTGAGGCCGCAGCGCCCATAATGACGGCAGCCGCAAGCAGCATTGACCATGTAGGCGCGCTGAGGAACGGCCAGATGGTCAGCACAACGACGCCGATCGCGGCAAGCATGACCTTCACGTCGCCAAAGCGCTGTGCGAGCCAGCCGCATACCAGTTTCCCGCTTAACGAGCCGAAGCAGTACAGCGTGATAGGCCAGAAAACCTGTCCGGGAGTGAGGTGGTGTGCGCCTCTGAGGATGGTTGGATAGAATGTATAAATCGCGGCTTTCTGGAATTCGAGAAAGCTCATGAGTGCAATGGCCTGAAACGCTGCAGCATTCATGACAAATTTGGGGCGGACCGCTTGTTTGGGCGTACCTGCAGTCTGACGCGTCTGGCGATTTTGCTGGTTACGCAGCCATACGGGACTTTCCTTCACGCCGATGCGGATGAAAATTGCCAGAAGGGCAGGCGCCAGGCCTATGAAGAACAGAATTCTCCAACTGTAATGAGGTAGGATCAGCGCCTGTGCGGCGGCGGCGACGAAATATCCGACTTCGTAGCCAGACATCATGATTGCGGATGCTACGGGGCGTGTTCTGGCTGGTACACTTTCCATGAGCAGGGCGGCAGAGGCGGTCCATTCACCACCAAATCCTATCCCGAACATGAACTGAACAATCATGAGCATATAAAGACTGTGGGACAGGCCGGTCAGGGCAGAAAACACCCCAAACCAGACGACACCAAGCATGAACGCTATGCGCCGTCCGTAGCGGTCTGAAAGCCAGCCCCAACTGGTATTGCCTACTGCGCGACCAATGGCCTGAGCTATCAGTACGGTGCCGAGTGCGCCAATCGTACACTCCAGATCATGGGCAATATCAGGGAGAGTAAACATCAGGGAAGTTTGGTCGAAGGCGTCCAAAAACCATCCGAGAAATGACGCGAACGTGACCTGCCAATATGGCAACAGTGCACGGAAGGAGTTTTCGGACGCTTTCTCCGAAGCAGGCTGGGGAGATGAAACCGTCATCAAGAAATGTTTCCTGATAGGAGGCCCTAGGGAAAGGGCGGAAAAACCTTCACAGGACGTGCTCGCCTGCATGGTGTGGAATCAGTAGCAAGTTTGTCCGAATTGGTGGAGCCGGATTAATGCGGAGCGCTGCTTTTTTGATACTTAGGGCCGAAAATTGGTCGTGCAGAGGGAAGAATGACGCGACGTTAAGGGTATATTATCTTTTTGTGACCCATTCTCCGGCAAGACAAACCGGGAGGGTCCAAATTGCAAGATCTAGGATATGGAGCTGTTCATGGACCAGCGGGCTCCATAGGTGAAGCAGGGAGCGCATCCGCCTTTCGGATCAGTTCTGTGAAGGACGCTGGGGAAGGTACGAGGCGTCGGCCTGCACTCTCCGCATCAGACGCCGAGACGTTTGCCACAACGCTTCGGAGCCGCCGTGCGCGCCAGAAAAGCGCCCTGCCACCCCTTCGCTGGTTGCCGCGTATCCAACGCGGCAAAAACGGCGAAGAAACTCTGATCGGTGCTCAGGTTGATATGAGCCAGATCTGGCTCTCTGTACCAAGGCGTACGATGCGCCGGGGAAAACGCAAATCTCTTGTCCAGCAGCGGCGGGAATTTGACGCCGAACTGCTCAAGGCCGCCTGTGTGCAGGCAGCAACCTGGCCTGAAAATACGAGACTTCTCGTGACGCTTGAAGATGATCAGGCTCCGGACACGGATTTCAATGCGCGCCTGGCCGAAATCCTGAAAGAAACTGGCTTTCCGTTTTCACGTCTTGATCTGGCTTTTCAGGAAGCTGGTCTGGGTCAGGACGATCAGGAAATCTGTTATACCCTGTCTGCTCTGCGTGATCAGGGAAGTCGCATTTTCATGGCTGGTCTGGGAACGCCGCCTTCCAGTCTTGCGATCCTGCGTGAGCGTGGCATCAACGGTTTGCTGGATGGCGTGCAGTTTGACGTCTCCCTGCTGACCGCATCCCCTCTGACCTGGGCGCCAGATGGGAATGTCGATGTTCTTGATCCCGGAGCTGTGGCTTTTTACCGCGCTGTTCTGGAAGCTGTTGCAAGCGTAAATCTACAGGTTCGTGCAATCGGGGTGGATACTCCTGAACTGCTCGAATTCGCACGGAATGTTGGATGTGCCGAAATGTCAGGTGCCGTGTTGGCTCCGGCTGAGACGGCATCGCAGATCGCAGAGCGGTTTGATGCAATGTCGGGGCGTCCGCGTCGTCGTCGCATGAGCCGTACGACTGAAGGATTATAGTTCTTCAGAATGTTTTGATTGCCGAGAGGCAGATCTTTCAAGGTCTGCGGAAGTTCCGGATCATGAATTGGAGGGGGCGTTCTTTAGTGTTTTGCCCCACTTCATTCCAGCCGATAATTACCGTGAGATATTCCGAGTCTTGGCGCATCGCCGCTGGAAGACTAAATTGGCGCGCAGGAGATATGCGCAATGAATTATGATGCGATGTTCCAGTCCGCTTTAGATGGACTGCACGCTGATGGCAGCTACCGCTATTTTGCGGAACTCGAGCGCCGGGCCGGAGATTTCCCGAAAGCCTTTCACCACGGTATCGGCCGTGAAGTGACGGTGTGGTGTTCCAACGATTACCTTGGCATGGGACAGCATGCGGAAGTTCTCGCGGCCATGCACAAGGCTTTGGCCGAAACCGGTGCTGGCGCGGGGGGAACGCGCAACATTTCCGGTACGAACCACTATCATGTGGCGCTTGAGAAAGAGCTGGCATCCCTGCATGGCAAGGAAAGCGCCTTGCTGTTCAACTCAGGTTACCTTTCAAACTGGGTGACTCTGGGAACGATCGCTGCGCGCCTCAAGGGGTGTGTGGTGCTTTCGGATGCATCAAACCATGCTTCCATGATCGAAGGCATCCGGCACTCACGCGCTGAGAAGCAGATTTTTCGACATAACGATGTCGAAGATCTTGAGCGTCGTTTGAAAGAAATTCCTGCTGACGTTCCCAAGATTATCGCATTTGAGTCCGTGTATTCGATGGATGGCGACATCGCTCCTATAGAAGCGTTTTGTGATCTGGCGGATAAATATGGCGCCATGACTTATCTTGATGAAGTGCATGCTGTCGGAATGTATGGCGAGCACGGTGCGGGCATTGCTGAGAAGCTTGGGCTCTCACATCGTTTGTCCGTCATTGAGGGAACGCTCGGCAAGGGGTATGGCGTGGTAGGTGGCTATATTGCTGCGTCGGCACCTCTTTGCGATTTCGTGCGCTCTTTCGGCTCCGGTTTTATATTCTCGACCGCTTTACCGCCGATGATTGCCGCAGGTGCTCTTGCGAGTGTTCGTTATCTCAAGAGAAGCCAGAAAGAGCGTGATGGCCAGCAGCGTGCGGTGGCTTACATGCGCGAAGCACTTGATCGTGCGGGCATCCCGCATGTTCAGAATGATAGCCATATCGTGCCGGTCATGGTTGGAGAGGCGGATCTTTGCCGGGCTCTTTCAGATGAGCTCCTGACGCGCTTTGGTCATTACCTGCAACCTATCAATTATCCGACGGTCGCACGGGGTACGGAGCGGTTGCGCCTGACGCCAACGCCTTTGCATACCAATGAGGATATTGATGAGATGGTGGTGGCGCTTTCTACGCTGTGGCAGGAGCGTCAGCTTAAGCGTTCAGTAGCCGCCTGACTATACTGGCGGTCTCGATAAGTCCTTAAATGGTTTCGAGACCGCTGTCTGGGCTAGCTACCGTCCATGAGAGCGGCAGCTAGCCCAATTTATTTGGCTAATTCGGGAAATCAGGCTGCTTTTGCTGCAGTTGTGGATGCCTCGGTTGAGGATGCGATAATTCGCAGGCTCAGAAGAGCTGACGCATTAGGTTCGCGGGAGCTGAGATCCAGACGCGCATTACCGTTGGTCCAGCGCATTGTCCCGTCTTCAACATTGCACCAGCCATCTGTCGATACGGATGTCAGGTGTGATGTCATTTCTTTCCAGGAGCCTCCATCCCACAGGGTTGCAGTCCCGACAAGGACGCCGAGCATGCGGCGATCGTCTACGAAAGGACCAATCGTGTCGAATGGGCGTGCCGCGCCGCTGACGATGCGGACTGTATCTATACCTTCTGGCAGCATGAAAAGATGCTGATCGCCACGTACGCGCATTGCACGCAGGCGTCCACCGTTCTCAAGCTGTAGATACAGACCGGTTGATGCTGCTCCGTTGACCGGGGCGTGAGTTGTGGAAGGCTCATAACCTAGGGAGGCCGCGCGTTCGACGAGGCCCATATAGATGGTTTCTACCCGTGTGCGCTCCGTGAGGAGGGGGAGTGCTGCATCTTTTTCCCATGTGAGGGCGTGAAGGCGCGTGACCTGTGCGTCTCCCATCAGAGCATCCGAGCGATGACCGCAATCCAGATAGCTTTCTGAGAGGGCGCCCTCTGCGATGAGGATGGAGTGGTTGAGTGTTTCTACGTGGTAATAATTGTAATCCGTGATGGTACGATCGTAGATGATCGACATCCCGTTAACCAGCATGCGCGCAGGAATAAAGCCGCCGTCCAGAGCCATGCAATGCTCTGGTGTCACCAGAAGGTCACGTGACGGGATGCCGTCTGCTAAAGCGCCTGCGCGAATGCGAACGGGCGTGTTGTCGACATCGCCCATGCCAGAGGTGCCTGTCGTCATGCGGGCGTGGCCCATGCGAATGATGACGCGTGACAGCGTCTGATCGCCCTCGCGGACACTGATCATGTCGCCAGCCTTAAGACTCTCGACTGCTCGCTCGCCATCTGGGGTAAGGAGCATCGTTCCTTCCAGGTAGCAGACGGCGTTGGAGCCTGTTGCGATGTTCTCAACGCTCCAGCTGCCATCGGTATTGCTGATGATTGTTGGTTGACCAGGAGCTGAATTGGCTCCCAGAGAGACCTTGGTGAGCGTAATGTCGTTGCCAGAGTTGTTGGTTGAGAATTTGATGGTGAGCGTATAGGTGCCATCGTTATTGGATGTCAGAGAGGCGCTCTGAGGAACATTTCCGCTCTTGAGGACGGTAATTGTCGAATTGGCATCAAATCCTTTGATGGGTGTCGTGAAGGACTGCTGATAATCGGGCAGTGCAATGCTGTTCTTTTGTCCGGTCGTGGATGGCGTTCCAAAAGTAATTCCCGCTCCACCCACGTTGCCGTTAAGATAGAGTGTGGATCCGTTGTTCAGTACGGTCGTCAGGCTT
>Ga0157363_1001109_pt1 | contig 21906 bp, 13 predicted proteins | sample AttsexASBM1_FD_111477 | JGI IMG/M metagenome (GOLD analysis project Ga0157363, IMG submission 111477) | Fungus gardens microbial communities from leaf cutter ant in Ribeirão Preto, State of São Paulo, Brazil - Atta sexdens ASBM1 | ecosystem: Host-associated > Fungi > Mycelium > Unclassified ... | reverse complement strand
TTTTATATATTTTCCTTCAAATTATACAAATGTATCTGTCAAAACAAAACTAGAAAGTGATACATGCAATTTTTATTTATATTGTTTCACTAAATAGTTCATGTAACAACAGAAAATTTTAAAGAAAATGATAAGTTTTAAGATTTTTATTTTTAGCATAATTTATTTAATATATTATTTTGTAAAACAAAGTTTTAGAACATTTTTGGACTTGTTTTCACTTATTTAATGTTTTTCTTTACAATTTTTTCTTAAATAAATCTTTTACCTCTTAAATTTCGAGGTTTTGGTAGCACCTCGTAATCGATAATGCGTGGCACGCGCACATGTGACCTGTATTTGGCCGAGAGAAATGAGATTCGCTCGCGAAACACGATGCACGAAACGGAGCGAAAGTTTCACCTTTTACCTTAACAAAGACAGAATAAATGCGATGCAAGCGCGATGAAGGGAAACGAGAAAATCATAATCGGAAGTTTCTCCATCCTGAAAAATTTTCTGCGCGAACGTTTCAAGAGCGATTTAAATTTAATATAGATCGTATCTCTTTTTGTTTATCCGAAAATACAAGCGGAACGATTGATCGATACCCGAGAGTATTCTTCAGTAAATATGAAATTGATTGACAAGCACGAATCGTGTAACGCCAATTTGTTCGAGTTACGGTCGCTTGTTCCGTTGAAAGTGAAATCGCAGTATGCAAGAACCTCGACATAGATCTTCACGTTGATTTGTCGTTGTGTTTTTCACATTTTGTGTACACGCAAGCTTCTTTATGATAATCGACAATATTAAATTGAGTACTATGAAATTGATATGTTATTTTAGCATTTGTTCTGTTATTTCATAAGAGATCGATAAAACTGTATTTTAGATTCTAAGAATTAATGTATAATTACACGTATTAGGAAATTTATATTATAAAAAAGCTAATAAAACGATTATTGGATAATTATAATACTGGCGATTACTTTCAAGCCATTTCAAAATGATTTAGATGATTTGAAGTGCATAAGTTTATCTAAAATATTGTGTTATTAAAACACTAATAAAATATATAAAAATATTATTTGCGATCAGAAATAATTTCGATAAACTACATACTAATTTTTTGCAACATTGAATTTATTTTGTTCGAAGGAAATTGATTCCATCGAACTTGATTGAATCGAATCTCGTTCATAGTGAAAAAAAGAGATTCTGAATTGATTAAAGAGAATCTGCCATCAGAAAATATAATACGGTAAAAGTGAAACATTTTATACGGAGTGTTGTATTCTATTATAAATGATAAAAGAACTCATATTTCTATATATATATATATATCTTTCATCTATGCACAAGAGAAAATCGTAAGATCATATAATCATGAGAAAATCATAACTGAATATAATGAATTTCTTCCGATATAATGAAACGGTGTGCAATGCAATTTCGAAACTTGCGAATGCACCGGCGAGACTGAATCTCGCGTGGGTCTTTTGCAACACGAATGCGTTACTTTCCGTACACCACGGCTAATCTTTTGCGCAGGGAAGAGGTAAATAAACCTTTCCCTTTCCCGTGCCGTATCGGAACGCGATTGTTTCTCCCTTGATCGTGGAGCGCGTATAAGAGCGCGCCTTTTACATAAGACGCGCGTGGCTACCTACGTAGGATGCACTTTACAATTAGTGCAACCTGCAAGGATGCATCGTCACGGTTCTGCGCCTGCCGGCAGGCAGGCTCGCCAGTCGTCGACTCACTGTGAATAATTTCAGGGATGTACGTGGCTACAACGTGACTGACGCGCACCGGAAGCAGAGAGGAAGTCAAAAATGTCGCTGCGAAGGAGGACATCTACCTTTTCACCGCCGCATTCCTGGCTGAGCACGGTGGTTCTGCTGATTTTTTCCGTCCAAGTTCAGCGTGTAACAGGTATATGCGCGCGTTGATTTCCGTAATTTTTATTCTTTCCGTAGCACTTTTCGAGGAAGATTTTCAACAGAAAAATTAATTGTGGATAAAAGAGTAAATTGTGTCGATTTTAAAGATTTTAAAGATTTTAAAGGAGAAATTAATTATTACTGTGTTTTTATTTTTAATTAATTTATAGTAAATAAAAAGTTATTAAAATTAATTAAGTTATTAAAACGTTTTAATATATATTTGAAAGTTGAGTAAAGTGCATTGATTTTTTTTCGACGCTACTTTGCTATGATTTATTTAAATATAAAAATTAAATAACAAAATAATTTCATTTTGTATTACAATCAAAGATACAAAAATATATATGTTATGTAGTAATTAAAAAATTATATATATAATAATATACATAATAATTATATATAATAAATTTATAAACAAATATCTTACGGGTTAAAAGATTATATTCTTGCAATCATAGACATACTAATATTAGTTGTAAATTAATTTGAAAGATATGACAGATATGTCGTACAGAGCAAAAATTTGTAATTGCGATTAATTTTGTACTCTAAACTCTTATAAAAATTGAATCTTTTAATAAATATTTAAATAATAAGAATCTAACACTGAGAGAGAATTTAATTAATGAATATTCTGAAATTCTTACGCTTCTCTAAGTAATAATAGATAAAAATATTTATATCGATTTATGAGAACTGCTTTTCATAACGATAGATATGATTTGTTGATTATTTAATGCAAAAAAAGTTAATGTTTCAAGACGTAACTATGTTAATTAGGCGATTTAGCATTCTAAAGACGATTGAAAATTTTATCTAAAGTCTAATTAATACTTACATAGAACAGCCTGTACTCGATATAGTAGTATACCCTTGTGCAGCTTATTGTCGTTGGTAACAATGCGAACGTCCGTGTACGTGCGCCAATTTGCACATACAGGGTGCAAGCGAAACTGGTAAAGGCTTCGTCTTACCGAAGATAGACTGTTAATTCTCATCGTTACCATTTTAGATCGTGAGATTGCGGTCGAGCCTACATCAATTTGTAGACGCGGGTTCGTTAATGAATCTTTGTCGATTCCCGCCTCTAGCCTCTAAAAGAACCTGCAATATCTCGGCAGTATGGATATAAATATTCGATTGCCGATGCGTATATACCGTTGTGCATAATAGATTCGCGCGAGAATCAACGTCGATGCAACATTTGTGCGGCGTTTGCCTCCGGCAAAAATCCAAGCAGTCATCCATTACAGCTTCATAGCTCCGACGATGCATTGCGGAAGTTGACTCCATAGAATAAAGCTCTATAAAGAATATAAGTCCCGTAAAATACGGTTTAATGTACCTTAGATCTGATTGCAAACCAACGTTATTTTAATTTTAAGCAAGGTTTAAAACTCTCTCCCTTTTTCTCTCTCTCTCTCTCTCTCTCTCTCTCTCTCTCTCTCTCTTTCGGCTTTAAAAAGAAAGAGACAGAGTTTTAAGCCTCACTTAAAGCCTGTTCTTTTTAGCCGAACTTTTGCTCCAGTTCATCTTTCTTCCTTTTCTCTTCAGGAGAAAAAAAGAAGATGAAAGATGCACTGGTGCAAAAGTTCAACCAAAAAGAACTGACCTTTAAAGTCAAAATAATGTTGATGCAATTAAAGAATTATTATTTAACTGAAATGGTACATTGCCCTTACAGAAATCTAATACAGAACAATGGCCAATTAATTAATATTAAAAAACACAGTAATAATGAATTATTTATTTTATGTATTAAAAGAATTAAAATTCTTGTTCAATACTTTTATTTTTTGTTCAATACTTAGTAACTCCAAATAAGTTACGATTTACTCCAAATAATTATTATTTTTCTGTAATAAACTGATCCGTATTAGATTTCTGCAAGTATAAATTTTGTATATTTGATAATAACAATTTTATTGAATACATATTATTGAATACATATTTATTGAATACATACAAACAAGTTATTACAACAACAAGTTATTGACCAAATATATTTGGTCAAAGTATTGCACGTGAAAAATACATGAATAGCGAATGCACAAAATAAATAAGAAATATAAATTTACAAAAAAAATTAAAATAATATTTCATGTTAATTAAATCTAGCTAATTGAGCTATCTAGTTAATGGAAATGATATGAAATCAAATTCTTTAAAACAGAAAGAAAGTGTAAAATATTTGAAATTATTATTACTGGAATATCTCTTATCGCTCATACCATTAATTAGAAGAATACATAAAATTTATGAAACGTTTATATACATATATGAGTATCGTATAATCTTTATGTTATGAAAATGTATGTATTATACGTAGAGCTTCCACGATGTCCGTCCCAAACTGAAGACGTTACGAAAGTATACAAAAAGTAGGCTAACCTTGGCCCACTTTTATTAAAGCTTTGGAGAGCAGCGGGCTTATTCCTGTAAATGCAATGACACGCATACGTATGTATGTATGCATGTATGTATGCTGTGTGTGACAGGCAAGCATATCTATTGTCGCAAACGATATATAACGCGCAGCTGGTTGAAGATGTGTCCGTGTGAGTGCCGAGCACTTGCTCGCGATTTTCTTGGCCTGCTCGCCTTTCAAAAGTAATCTTCCTCTCGCGCATCGACTCGAGAAATAGACATGGAGGAAGTGAAAGATAGCTAGATAGAGAGAAAGGGGAAAGAAAGAGAGAAAGAGACGTGATCCTCGCGAAGTGATTCTTTTAAAACGTTCACAATCCTTTTGGAAAGTGAAGTTTCGAGAGATTTAATGCTGACCACAAAACAGTTAACTTAGAACTTACTTATAGTTTGAGATAAATACTTTCATAACAATTACGCTATTAAGAAGTTAGACAAAAATTAAAAAATCAAATAAGTAAGAAAGTGCGAAACACGATCGAGGCTAGATACTAATAATATTTTTATGTAAATAAATATATCTTTTATTTATAACTATGCTTTAATTACTGAACTTGAAACGCTGATTCACAATTGAAATAATAATCTTACAAATTAATTCAGTTGTTGATTTAAGAATAATGCATCTTAAAATCGTATAAAGAACTTGTTGAAAAAAATATTATCTGAGCTAGAATTCAAAATTAGAAAAATTGAAAAATTGATGATTACACAAATTAACGAAGTATCAATGTTATTGATGTATGTAAGCACTGTAACGATAATACGACAGTAACATTACAATGTAACACTACGCTGTTATAATAGAAGTCTAATAAAAGAGTAGAAACATACAAAAAAAAAATTTTTTTTCTTATTCAATTTTCTTATACAAGTTATTATTATTGTATATAAATTAATACTAAAGTATTTAAGCACGAAGATCCGCTTTGACAATAGGATTATTTCTTTTCACTGATTTATACTATTATTATATGAGATTATTATATTACATGAAAAGTTCATAGGGAATATAGATTTCATGGTTGAAATCTTTGGTAGCAATTCATGCTGCTCATGACTGCTCAAGCAGTGTTCGCATTAAATTTCTTGGCATCGCATTATTCACGCATATTACACACGTAATCTGCCAGCATTTGAATCAGAAAGTGGCAAGTAGAAGCTTGGACCGGCACGTTCGCACCTCCTAAGAAAACGTTTCGATTGGCGTCGCCTGAGATGGTTAGAAAGTGCAAAGTTTTTAACTGTATCTATAATATTGATGATAATTAGACGTAAATTTTACAATTAGTTCCGCCATGTAAGCAAATTCCTAATTAAGATATAACTGATTCATGTTTGATGTGACATCGTGCATATTAGCATGCCGCTGAAAAACCACCGAGAGTATTATAGAAGTAATCGCGTGTAAGCATATCGATATGATTTATATAATGAAGCAGCTGTTTTATTTATCTTTCAGAGTAAATGTTATGAGAAATGTAAGTGAAGGTACTTAGAGATTTACTCGCTCGTGCCCGAAATTAAAGCCTATTCTACAATGCTCTTTGTTTTTGCCTCTGCCTGCTTCTTGCTTTTTGTCTCTTCTTTCTCCCTTTGCAACCGTTTTATCGACAATTGTATTTCTTGCGACGTATTTCCTGTTTCTTCTGAAGTTCCTTAACTTTTATCTTGGGTAACATAAAACAAAAAATCAGATAAGAAGCCAAAAGATAAGATGTAAAAAATAGCAAAAAGTAAGAAACAGAAAATAAAAAGCACATAGAATGTAGAATAACCATAAAACTTCCGTACAAGATACTTATCAAAAATCGTTACGAAAGTATAGTCGAAGGAAACTTCAGTCAGTCGCACGTTGACGAGAAAAAAATAATACGGGGGTCTGCATGACGAGTACGCATGAGCGCGTGTCCACCTCATAATCGAAATATAGCTACATTCACCGTGCGATAAGGTGAAAGTCCGACGTGATAAGTACAAACGGCCACCTGCAGCATGATCTAACTGAGACGGCAAATGCCAAAGTGGCAACAAAACGCGGAGATCGGCACTTGTTGTCGTCGCCGTGAAAGACCGAGCTTATAAAGCGGGATAACTAATGATAGCCGGATTAACCCACCGCGACATAAATAGGGCAAAATAACAATGCATCAAGTCCGAACTCACCTTCGAGATGGATTGAGATTTATGAGATCAGGATACGATAATGTTACGCAAGAAATCCTAACGCGAGTCGGCTCTTCTCGCATCCGTTGTACAGAACGAATGAAAAGAGCAATGGCGAGAAGTTGCCAAGAACTTGTTACAAACTTTCTTCTCTTTTTATTCGTAAAATAAATAATCCATATAAACGTTTGCCGTACTAATTTTGATTTGGCAGAGACAGTGCTTGACATATTCTATAATAAGATTTCTATTTTGTAACAAGACTTAGTGTCCGTATTGTTATATTATCATTGAAGAGTTTTTTTTTTATCTACATACATACACAATGATAATAACGATATTGTCATTAAGAATTAGAGAATAGTGACCTGACTGGATTCTCTTTTTAGACTTTTTTTTTTTAAAAGTATTTAGCTATATGTACGTACGTTGTGTGTTTTATTATTTATTTACTGCGTGTAATTAGAATTATATAATAAATCCTACACATAGTAAAATTATAGAAAATTTAAAGCAATGCAGAAAGTTTCTTATACTTTGTTCATTTTTACGTAACGTTTGTCGACGAATGACTTCATCTTTTAGTATATACTATATATTGCTGTGAGTTCTTTTCTGAGATTGCATATCCAGAACGGGAAAATGTTTACATCGTGCAATTGCTCAACTCCAAGTAGTCGGAGTGCCAGGGAAAAAGTACGGACGATAAAATGATGATCTGCGCGTTACGTTGGTAGTGCGATTACAAAGATACTGTACTCTCGAAAGGAATCGTCGGCCTGTGACGTTTTTACGACGTGGGAGGAGATAAAGCCGCAGTTTGCGAGGGAGTTGTAGATGTATCTTAACACGAAACGCGAGGAACGAATCGTCTCGAGAATCTGCGAATATAGATGGCCGGCGATGCGCCGTCACGATTCTTCCTCCGACTCGATCTGATCGGCTGAACGATCGCAGCTCAGAATAAATTGAGATAAAATCAAGGCGCGAGCTTCCTTCGTTGTTGCCAGATAATGCGACGGGCGCACGCTCCGCTATCCGTCTCTCAATCCGTTCCCTTTCGCAGTCGGAAGCGATGTTTCACTCTCGCGTCCAGATTATGCTGGATAATTAATCGGTCGTGTTCCCTGCGTGGATTTCAACACGTACGCAACAATAGTGTAAATCCAGAGGATCGTTTACGTGTCACGCATGTCGGTTTTGAATGACGAAACATATAGCAGATCTGAAAACCTCTTTATCTGAGATAAAATGTATAAAATAATACCGTTCATATAACGGTTTATTCGATTCGTTTTTGTTCTTATTTGGAGCGCTGTATTGCATTACGAAAATAAAAAGAAACTATATGCTATATATATTTTTCTATATATAGAATTTCTATATATATTTTTTGAGATAAAAGTATAAAATTATAGAAGTATCTTCGATTAGAAAATGATTTTTCTTTATAAACAACTCAATAAACATCAATTATCAGTAATATAATGTAAATATTAAAATTTCATATTCAATAATATAAATACAATGTAACTTCATGTGTTACATAACAATTACATGTGAAATTATATCATTGATGTTATGTTATTTTTAGTGTTTACTGATAAATGTATTGACACTGATTGTATAAGTTCGGATTATACAAATTATTATAAAAATATTAAGTATAAGATTTTGTTGGCGATTTGATAACTTTATTTTACATATTTATCATTTCCTTAACATGAGGATCGCATGACGTTCGCGTTACCGATCTTTCTGACATTTTCCGTGCATGAAGTATTTATCTACCTGATACACTATACAAGTTAGAAAATGTCTATTATTTAAGTATCACGGAGAAATTTAATCGTAAAGAAAGTTTATGTTTTTCAAGTATATTTATTTAGTATTACATGTAAATAATGCATAAACGATGAATAAATATTTATTGTGCTCTTGTATCCATTTCTATTGATGCAGTAGAGTAACTTTAATCTCGATTTACTTTTTATCTTGTTCTAAGAATCAGAAAAAGAGTGAGTTAAACCAAGATTACAGTTAATCTATAGAGAAATGGACATTAAACTTTTTTCAATAACTTTGACTTGTTCTTTGATTATGACTACTAAAAGTAACATCTTTTATTATATCAGAGATTTTATACGTATCTTTCTGCATAGAAATATTTGAAAGAGAATTTAAGTAAGGAATTTAAGATAAAACTCCAATTGGAAAGTCCAAAATATTTTATTTTGACTGTACATATCGACCTTTCCTTGTCATAAACTTTAAAAGTAAATTGAGGAGAAGCAAAGTCTATCGACAAGTAGGTGGAAATTGACGCAAAACTAGCCAAGGCAAACAATGCTGTTTATATTGTCGTATTCGACATTGTATTCGACACGACAATGCCTTTTTACTTCTTATCTGATGGTAGAGAGAAATAAAAGTAGAAATAAAATTGACTCGATTACTTTTATTCTGTTGAAGGAATACATCGGCATATTCTTATTCCTGCAATGCATAACAATGTATTTCGCGAACTCCATTCTCTGTATTTTTATTCCGGCATCTCTCGACTGCTCACGCTCGCTTTTAATCAATTTACATGCAAGCTTAATGTTGCGTTTTCCTCCTCGTTAGGATGTCAGTTTTATCCTGTCGGAGAGTACCTGAAATTCGTGAGGGTACCAGAGAATCTGGAAATAGGAACTGAAATTCTTTCGCTAGAGGCACATCCTAGAAATCGACTCTCCATTACGCCGGTCGACAAGGTACGTCATCATTTCAGCATACTAATCTTATTTATTTGAAGCATAAAAAAAATAAATCTCATATAGGAGGAAGACGCCGGCTTCTTCGCTTACAAGGAAACGAACGAGACACACGTTTCTCTGATTTTGGCGCAATCCCTGGAGGATCTAGTGGATGCGGAGTCCCCAAGGAACCTATTAAAATTTCGAGTCTCCTGCGACTTCGGCTCTGGTGACTCACTGGTAAAGACGTGAAGCTACATATCATACGTTTCGTTGGTCGTCGACCTCGCATGAGAAGTACAGACAATAATAAAAAGAAAACTGCGCATTCCTATGAAATTGTTACTATCGATTTAGAAAAAGTGAGAAGTCTGTATCGTATGGCGCTGTCTCTTTCTAAAGCATCGAGTTGAAGAGAGATGCTGATAGAGTCTCGTAAAGAGATGCTGATTGTTCAATTCTTTCTAACGGAGCTAAGATCTAACAGATGCTATATAACGATCGTGGAATGCGCCTTTTCATTACGTTGACGTTTGCAATATATAATCAAATTCAAAATAACGGTCCTCATCAGTGCATACAGCAAAATACTTGCTGTACACAAATAATAATTACTTGTTTTAAATATTTTAAAAGTTTATATATCCGCAAATCTATTGTGAGTTTATCATAAGTATAAAATTTATTCAAAACATATTCTGAATTTTATAATAGTAAGTTTAATACTTCAATCAAGATAATTAGATTAAAATAAATTCGTTTTATTTATTATATAAAGTTGCTTTTTTATTTCAAAAGAAAATGAATTTTTATTTTAGTACATAATAATAATTTTTTTACAAATTTGTAATATTTTGAGATTATCATCAAGAAAATATTTTTTGTTAAAGACCGTTACTTAAAAGAAAGAAAGTAATCAGTTAAGGAAGTAATCAGTTTTCTTATCAATAGAATGATATTTTGCGTGATAATTTAATCGCATTTTACACGTATTGCCGTGGTTGTTCGTTACTCTTTAAAAGATTGTTATAACGCGCGCGAATTTTTTGATTTTGAATTCGAGCGTGCAATTGGAGCGTGTGTGAACCGGTTTAATTGCAGGGGAAAAAACGAATGAACGGGACGAATTTACCGGTTCCAAGCTCTTTTGCGCGTGGTAATAAGCGTTTATGTAACGACTCCCGCGCGCGGAATACCGAAGCGAGTAAGAATTATTAACGCGACGCTTGGCACACGCTTAACACCTCCTTAAATATTGATCCGGGATTTCGTTGTATTTTCACATATATTTCGGACACCGAACATTTTCATTTCGGCGCGCAAATTGACGGATGCAAGTCGACGTTTCTCGCGGTCCACTTTTTAATAATTCAGCGCCCGATTTACTTGCTTTCGAAGATACTCGGCCGCGACGAGCGTAACGCGCGAGGAAACGAGCGGAAAGTGATGATCAATAGCGCGCTATAGATCTTGCCGTCTGCCATACACTATTTACTCGACTTGATTACCGACGATTACGACTTTCGCGTGAACGGTCGCGCGCTAGATCTCTGCTTAACTCGCCATCCACGTCGAATATGCACGCACCTAAACGCCATTCCGCGGGTGTAACTCGTGGACCGCTAAAGTACCGTTTCCCGAGGAAACCATCGATCCTTTTTCATTTCCCAAACGTGATAACATCACGTTTTATGATCCGCGCCGTAAAACGTGCCCTGAAACGTTGAATTGTGTCGACGCATAATTCAGCATGGATTAGAGATGGCGAGCGATGGTCGATCGACGAGGGAGTGCAGGGAACGATCGGGTGCAGCCACCGAGTGTGACTTATGTTCTGTCGTTTATGCTCAGGTATCGTCGCATTTGTCGGTGACGATCTACGTGGAGGATATAAACGATCACGCGCCACAATTTGTCGATGCTCCTTATCACGTGACGGTGGACGAGCTTACACCAATCGGTGAGATATTAGACCTACTAGCGATACTATAAATCGCTCCTGCCACACCTGAATGTCACATAATTGATATTCTCGCTTTTGCATAAATATAGGTATATATAGCGTAATCTACGCTCGCGGAAATAAAATGTTACTTGATGCTGTTATACGGTCCGCTGCACGTCGAGCGGGGTTTTTAGAACCTGACATTTCATATTCTCCCCAGATATTTTCCCGAAACCGGACGTGTTTCGTCATATCAAATTCCATTTTTCCAAATTCTGTCGTGAATCGCGCAGCGATTTTTCTCTCAGATTTCCTCGCTTTTCTGTTCGATAAGTTGACGCGTGGCATAAAGATTCGAAATGAACTCGCAGGTGTGACGATATTTCGCGGGATTCACGCGCTGGATGGCGACAAGCCGAACACGCCGAACAGCGACGTTTATTACGCTATCGTGAAGGGAAACGAACAAGGCAAATTTTCTCTCGAGTCTGGGCACAGAACCGCCCTGATACTCCGGAAGCCAGTCGACTATGACAGTGGAGATCGCGAATTTACCTTGATTATTACTGCGACTGTAAGTAATATGACATACTTGAAAATATTGTAATACAGTTTTTCTTTTTGTTTTATAAAATTGTTCCGCTGAATATGAAAAGTTAAATGACTGTTTTGTTCTGCAACAGTCGACATTTGTAAGAAATTGCAACTCAGCAATGAATGACAAACCGGATTGATTTGCAATAGTAATTCCTGACGTAACACATGATGCAATTCCTTAGGATCGTGGTGTCCCTGCCAGGAGCACGAACAGCACCGTAAAAATTACTGTGGTGGACAACGATGATCTTGATCCGAAATTCACGCGAGACATCTACAAGGCGAAAATTTATGAATTTTATCCTATGCCGGTACGATTATAAAAATTATTTTCTTGCATTTAATGCGTGAAGTGTTTTAGAAATTATTCAATTATCCTGAATGTATTTAAGCAAAATAATAAATATCTCATGTAGTCAGAATTAGATATAGTTATTTAATGTTTAAAAATAAATTTAAATGACATTTTATTTTAGAGATTTAATTGTCAATATATCTGAAATAAATTGAAAATTGAACAAATTAAAATCAATGAATATTTTTTAAGTTTGGCCTTTAATGAAGCATTTAATTCAGGAATAATCATCTGAAATGTCTTTTTATCTCAGCAGCAAAAAAAAATGTAAATTGTTATAAAATATTATATATTTTGTATGAATATTATTTAACATATTTTCTTTCTTTTTAATAATGAAAGAATATTTATAAAGCAAAAATAACATTTCTTAGACACTGCAAATTTTTAATAATATTTTTTAATACAATATTTTTAAATTCCGGAATGTAATGTTATTTTCTTTTGCAGGAATATCCAATCTTTACAGAGATAAACTTTACCAATCCGATTCACGCGGCCGATCGCGATCGAGATATAAATGTGCCAGTACGATACGATATAATATCTGGCAATGAGAGGGGCTTCTTCCATCTTGATCCAAAAAATGGATCGCTGTTTCTGAAACGTGCGATTGATCTCGATGCCGAGCGAAGCTTGCCGGGCAATATATTTAATCTTCAAGTTCACGCGTCGCAAGTAGATAACCCATTGAAAATGACCGTTGCGCGGGTTGAAGTGGAAGTGTTGGATCTAAATGACAATCTACCGCAGTTCGAGGTCGATCTTTACAATATCAGCATCGTAGAGAATCTGCCGAATGGCTTCAGCGTGCTACAAGTAATCGCGCGCGACAAAGACCAAGGCGAAAACGGAGAGTTCGATTATCAGCTGGAGGATTTGTCTGGCGCCTTCTCTGTAGAACCACAGTCTGGCTGGCTCACCGTAAAGGACCAGACAATTCTAGACCGCGAGAAGCGCGATCATCTGAAGATGAAGGTCTACGCCGTGGAGCACAGGCCGAGCGTCGTTGTAACGGACGAATCCAAAAGATCTTCCGTAGATGTCGAAATTACTCTTCTCGATGCTAACGACAATAATCCCATTTTCGTGCCAGGCAATCTTTACGAATTAGTGGCGAGGAGTGATGTGAAAGTCGGCACCGTGCTGGGTCAAGTGCATGCGGTAGACGACGATTTGGGTCCCAATGGATTGGTCCGCTATCGATTGCAGAAACCTGGCAACTCCACACTTCGGAAACCGCCGTTCTTGGTGAATGAGAGCACGGGCTTGATCACGGTCTCGGAAAGTCCGATACTCGAAGGTAGACACGCGATTTTCGTGGAAGCAGCTGATCAGCCGGCGAATCCCAGCGAGAGAAGATTCTCTTTAGCGGTTGTCACGGTGGATGTCTTTCGAGCGGACGGTAAGTCTGAAATTTAAGACAGTGATAGAATTAATGAACAAACACTGTCTAATTTAAATGACAGATGTAATTATGAGAGTTCTTTATTTGAAATTGAATAACAGTAAGCATCATTGTTTGAGTTAAAAACAATAGTTTCTAGTAAAGGAAAACTCAGATATCATATATTGTTTTTTCATTGTTATACTATATATAATAACATAATTATTATTTTTTTAAAGGTCAAATAAATAACTTAAATGCTCTTTAAAGAGTTTTCAATGACAGTAGATCTGTGTTATATAGACATTTTCAATTGCCTATAAACAGTGTAAACTGGACTTTTATTGATTGTGAGACATTATTCGAAATATCCATGTGTTTCAGGTCCAAATTCGTGGGAACCAGATTTCGTCGGCGCGCCCTATGAGTTCTGGGTTGGTGCGAACGTGCCCGTAGGTACGAGTGTCGGGCAGATTCGCGTAAACGATGCTGTTAAAACTAACGACCTTATCTACGATCTTCTACACGGTTACGAAGAGGGAGGTACGTGTAAACGTGATGATGCGTGTTGAGTTAATTAATCCATAGCTCTCGCAGGAATTAAAAGCTGCACACATCGCGACTTCTTAATGTCATAAAATGATCTAATAAACCCCCGCCCGCACTGAGGATATCCCCAGATGCGTCCTAATTTCAATACGCCTCCGCGATCGGAAACACGCGATGCGCAAAATGCCTATATTATTCATGCAAATGCGTAACACATGCTGCATACATATATGATGGGATTTCAGTTCCATTTGCTGTGGAAGAGCGCTCAGGCACAATAACGGTTGTGGAGGAGATCGAGCGCTTTGACCGTTCCATATATGACTTCGAAGCGATCGTCAGTGACGAAAGGGAACTGACACTGATCACGAACGTTTCGATCCACGTGGTGGATCCGAATGACAATCGGAGTATCTTCACAAAGTGAGTGAAATTGCATAGCATCTAATTTGTTCTTAATGACTTTTATTTGTTCTTAATGATATTTTCGAATAAGAATCGATAAAATATATGGAACACATATCCTTTTACGTTTTCTTTAATTGTTCATTACATTCTAGGAAGTTAATTAACGTCTGACTGATTTGTTAGCTATTAGATATTCAAATAAAAATTACTACTCTATTAGTCATTGGTAAGACATTGATTAAACATTGGCATGCATTCGAGATATATTGGGTCAATACTGCATTAATGAATTATGCTACTAGCGTAATAATTGTGTGGTTCTTTCTTGACAAATTATATTATTTTCCACAATTTGATCTTTCGCTATTAAATAATATCCTTTGAGAGTCTTGTACCTTGTCGCGTCTTCCAACGTATCTCTCTCATGAAATCGATACGCCAGATTTGCCGACTTCGTTGGACGCGTCGAAAGGTCAAAGGTCCGGTGACTTGGATGGCTACCCATTTGCTTATTCAAAAGTCAATGACCGTTGATTGCAGGGGAACGACCACTGCTCCTCTGATTTTCCATGTAAAGGAGAATGTTCCCGCATTGATCGGCCAAGTGCTTCCATATAATGGCACAACGGCGGCTATGTCCGGTACTCAGTTTCTTATCGTCAATCAGCAGGATGTGCCCGATATCGCCATTATGGATGACGGTTCTCTCTATGCTCCTCAAGGTTTGGATCGTGAGGCAAAGGAGAATTATAGTATCACTGTGATTGCCGAGAGCTTACGCGGCGTGGGCGTATTTCAAGTAAGTTTGTTATTCGCAAATCGAGTCGATCCGTTATTTGTTCGTCTGTCGTTCTAATCGTTGGATTTATGACTCTAATCCTCAGGTGCGAATAGTTGTGGACGACGAAAACGATCATGCGCCGGAATTCACGTTGCCCGCTTACGAAGGCCGGATTATGGAGAATAGTCCTGCGGGAACGGAAGTTACTCTGACAAATCCGATTGCGGCAAGCGATAAAGATGAGGGCGAAAATCGAGACTTTACGTTTGCATTGCAGGGCGACGGTAGCAACCAGTTTAGAATCGATCCGATAATGGGCCAAGTGTACTTTGAGAATATCGATAACAGCATCCTAGATCGCGAGACAAGGGCGAACTACGAATTTCAAGTTATCGCTACTGACAGAGGTAAGTCCTCTGATAATCCATATTTCTATTAATATCGGTTCATCCAAATATTTATTACAATAATATTTAATTCTCACAACAATGAGTTATTTGGATCCAAAGTGAAAATTTTAGATAGTTGTATTATCTGTATTAACTGTGAGGTTTTAAATTGTTTCTGAAAAAAGTTTCTGAATCTTCTTTAGTCATTTGTCATAAAATGGATGTTCACTCTGTATTTCAAATAAGACGCTTTAAAATTTAAGTGTTGTAGCTGTAATTGAAGATTAATAACTATAATTGAAGTTTAAGATTTAGTTATTAAAAATTCGAGATATAATCGAAAATAAGTTATTTGTTTTTCATACAGGTGGATTGCAGTCAGAGAGTACTTTGAGAATAACGGTGCTCGATGAGAATGACAATCCTCCGAAGTTCATACGGATGATAGTCCTCCCGGATCAGGGTGTGCGCGTATCATATAATCCAAGTGACGATATATCTGCCGAGAAGGATGAGATAGAAGATGTAGAAGCTCAACCTGAAAATTCAGATGATGAACGGCGCTCACCGTTACTATTAGTGCCAGAAAATACGACGATTGGCGTACCGATAATACGTTTGTTGGCGGACGATAAAGACGAAGGCGCGAACGCAGCAATAACGTACAGTCTAGGGAATGAGACGACTTCCAGCGGGGCTCGATCGCGTCGTTATGATGCGACTAGCCGTCGTTACTTCCATCTCGATCCACGCACAGCCGAGATATCTGTCGCTCGGAGCTTACCACCGGAAAAGAATATTCGATTGTTAGTCTTGGCAAGGGACTCTGACGGTCTTACGGATAATATCACTGTCAGGGTCCATGTGACAGATGTAAATGATCACGCGCCTGTTTTTGACAAATCTTGGTATACCTTTGATGTGGCTGAGGGCACTTACTCCAATTACGCTATTGGTACAGTGCAAGCGCTCGATGCCGATTTCGATGAAAACGCTAATCTCAGTTACGAACTGATCACTAGTCATGAGGATTCGAAACAAGTCAACAATGCGTCACGGTCGTTCGAGGTGAATCCATATCAAGGAGTGATACAAGTGAGCGGGATTCTTGATCGAGAGAAAGCTACGACTCATCGTCTTCTCGTAATCGCTCGCGATCAAGGCTCACCAAGTTTGAGCTCCTCTGTGGAAGTGGAGATAAACGTATTGGATGTAAACGATAACGCGCCAATGTTCCACGGTTACGACGAGCTTGAGGAGGGTGATCAGTTGCCAGTCTATCGTGTTTCCGTTCTGGAGAACAGTCCAATCGGCACGCAAATTGCCAAAGTATACGCAAACGACAGCGATTTCGCTGGTAATGGAAACGGATTAATCCTATTCGATTTGAGCTATGAGGATCACGTGGACAAACAATATTTTGCGGTGGACAGTAAGGAAGGCATTATCACGACTATTGCTAAGCTCGACTACGAGACCAAGAGTAATCATCGTTTAATCATCACGGCGAGCGATCTTGGCTCGCCGGTTAGTTTGACTTCCTCAGCTGTGGTCCTCGTCACAGTATTGAACGTTGACGATGACGATGAGGAGGTGGACAACGAGGTGCACAAGATGCCAACTTTCCGACATCGATATTACGAAGTGGAGATTGATGAGAACGCTTCTGTGCCGTTGCTGATTGCGCAGCTCGATCTCACCGATGATCGGCATGGTGATTACATAAGATACAGCGTTGTGGCTGACGGTTCTGACGGCAGGGATCACTTTTCAATCGATCCTAAGAACGGCTCCCTATATCTGACGACGGAGATCGATAGGGAAGCCAGAGATCGGTATGAGGTGAAAGTCAGAGTCGACAGATTAAAGCTCGGCCGTGGCATGCCAGTGATGATCTATCCGGTCGTTGGTGAGAGGCTGAATGGACTCGCGCCTAATGAAGCTAGAGTGGTCGTCAGAATAAAGGACGTGAACGACAACGCGCCTAGATTCAAGACAAAAGACAAGCCCATCCTCGCTGTTATACCTACTACTGCTCATTACGGTTACGAGGTCGTCAAAGTGGAGGTATGTATGCGCGAGTCAAAGCGAGCTCGTTTTAATCCATTTTGGTTTTTACATCGGTCTTTCATATCTTCTCTTTATCTTTTCATATTCGTTCTTGATGTCTCTATTTTTAGATTTTATTTAATTTTTTGAAGTGACTTCTCTTATTAAATTATTTTATCTTCGTCTATATATACGTCGTTCTATTAATTGCGATGTTATTTGAAATATGCTAATGAAACAAGTAATATCGTATCCGTAGTATTATATCTGAAATAGAATTTTTATTAAAAATTGATGACTCATTCTCTTCTCTCTCGAGAAGAGAAAGACTTGAAACGCTTAAAAAATCAGCCATCAGCTTTAATGCTGGAATTTATTTGGATCCATTTGGCGAATCGCAGGCCGAGGATCCGGATCTGGGAATAAATGGTGAAATACGTTATCAAATTCTTGGCCGAGAGGATGCTCCGCGTTTCGCCATTGATCCACTCAGCGGTCAAGTGCGATCTGTAGCGAGTTTTGGCCGCGACGCCGATCGCGTCTTCGGTTTCGACGTCAAGGCCACTGATAGACAGGGCGCCGAGAACGGGCGCAGCAGTATTACCAATGTCTTCGTAAGTTCACATTCCGTACTCCCACGTACTTTTCACGCGGTGTATCTTAATTACTCCCCGTTAGAGATAGTGCCCGGACTAATTTCCCCGCGAGGAAATGGGATATTTCAAAGGACGGAAGCTCCCTCGCTCCCTCTCACTTCATTCGACACCGACCTTGATAGTTTATCGTGCTATTCGGTATATATATCTCGCTTTTGAATCCGTAGGTGTACGTGTTGGACGATCAGAAGCAAGTCGTCATGGTCATGGGTCGGAAGCCTATCGAGATCGAGCCAGAACTCGAGAACATTACTATGTAAGTTCTGCTTCGTGATATTCGTAACAAGCATGACGACATATACTAATTGTTTTTCAGAGCGTTGCAGAATGTCACTGGCTTAGACGTACGAGTAAGGAAGTTGGAACCTCACATTGAGAAGAACTTAATCGATGCAGCCTCGTAAGTAAGATTTATTCGATGAGTGATATAGTGTGATTCAGTTGGTTATTATATTTTGAATTATTTTTTTTTAGTACCGATGTTTATCTGTATGCGATCGATCCACATTTGAATGTTATGATAGACATGGAAACCTTGTACAGGTAATCAATCGTATTATTATCGAATGTAAAAAAGATATTTTAAATTCGTTCTCCTTATCTAATATAATTTTTATTATTTAATTTATTAATTAATTGAAAGTTTTTCCAACAATTTAATACAATACTTTAAATGAATCACTAAAAATTTAATTAAAATTTTATATAAATCTTCAGGTCAATTTTTCAATATTTGAATATTCAAATATAATAAGTAATCACAGTAATCTGATTTTTTAAATAATATATATATATATATACGCGTATCTTTTTAGCGTTTTTAATACCAAGAAAGCAGACATAAAACGCGAACTCGATGAATATCGTATACTGGAAATCGCTGGTAACGCCCCACGTAGAGGTAGTCAGCGTTACTTGCTGTCCGCCCTCGAAGTAGGCGTCGTGGTACTCGCCTGCGTCGTCTTTGTAGGTGCCCTCGTGACCGCCCTGTGCATTACCTGTGTTCGACGCAACAAACGGTACGCGGAATATGGTTTTGCTCGCTCGCCACCTCGCCTAAGGTCAACACAACGCTTATCTGCGTTGTCATACTAATTCCTAGACAATGTTGGCTAAAGGGTCTTATCATCTTCTTCTTCTTTTCTTATACTTTCGCATACCAAAAAGTCGAACTATCTACTATTAACAATTATTAACATATATATTATATTATTTTATTTAAACTCATGGCGACGCTTAATTATATAAAAAAGGATTGCGGAGTAAAATAATGGAATGGGGGATCGAATCGATGTCTTGTTGTATTTGATTGGCATCGGCTAATTTAAATGCCAATTCTTTTTATCTTCGATACAAAGTGCGCGTTCTGAATGGGAGTCTCGAATTCCATTCGTTAGTCGTAGACGACGAGACAAGGCCATGTTCTCGACGGTTGGTCCGGTCGGATTTGCTCTAACAGACCCCGCCGGCACCCTGCAAAAGCCACCGCTCTTTCCCACCTTCGTCGACGGTCTCCATTACGACCCGGAACCCTTCTGCACCGAGATGTCTAGACGACAGAGCATGTGCGAGCACGGCAATTGCGTCCGTTTTCACACGTAAGTCTGACTTGATTAAAGATTATTAAATAGCGAGGAAATTTTGTAACTTTAATTATTTATGTCAGATATATTAATCTTTTTATAATGTAGAATTATATAAAAATATATATTGAATTAAATTAATATATACTAATTTTATAAGATTATATATTCTAAACTTAATTTTATTTTTTATTTTAGAAAATCTATATAAACTTTTTTTGTTATCTATAACAGCATTTGACGCATTAACATTTACGAACAAATAAGTTATCATTTTAATATTAAATATTTAATATTAAATATCTTGTAATAAATTTTCTATTAATATAAAATCTATTTACAGTTTAATAAAAAAGACGCTTATATTCGTAAAAGAATAATCTTCAATAATTCTTTTATGTACAAATAGAGTCATCAATATGTTCAATAATTATGATAGTGGGTAAACTATATCGTTTTATATTTTTAATAAAAATCTGATTTTTCGAAGATATGCTGATGTTAGGAATATATTATGTAATCGGTATACTCGAAGGCTTGCACAGACTTATCTTTATAGATTATATATAGTATCGGGAAATTTCTAAGTACCTTACATAGATGCTACTACCACGGGCTATTTTCAGGATGGGCGGGGGCGGAAAACATGCGGTGAGGTCGACGGGAACCTTGAAAGGCCTCGAGGCATCAGCGACATCCCTACATTCCAGTGGTCAGGACTCTGGTATCGTAGCGCGCACCTCTTGTCGTTGCAGTCACTCGTCTAGCCCTTCTAGTGGCGAGAGCAGCAAGTAAGTTGGATTTCTAAGTGGAAATTTTTGTCAGTCGAACGCAAAACTTCCCCGATAAAAAGCTCGAATTTACTTACATCATGTCGAATTTGGCAAATGTTTCGCATTGTGAAATAAAGGAAAGTAATAAATTACAACAATATATGGAATAATTATAAATTATTAATAAATATTATTAATAATTATAAATTATAAAAATATATGAAGAAAATAAGAAATACAATTATCGTGTGCTTAAATAATATATTTTAATCGTTATATAATAAATTTTGCCGAATCCAATGTATATACATCTGTAATTGTCCCAATTTATTTAACACGAGCTTCGTACTTCTTACCCTCCTCCTCCTGTGGCAAAAATTTCCTCTATTTTCTTTTAGCGGGTACGAAGACTCGCTCAAGTCCCTTCAACGTCGCGAAAGATGCAATGACATTTCCCGTGGCAGTCACGAAACCTCCAGTGTAGTCGGGAGACGTGCAACGGCGGCGAAACGGCGGCAGCGGTTTCACTCCTTCTCGAACACCGAATCCGTTTATACCCACGAGATGACCCTGCAGCGAGAGCAGCAGCAGCAGCAGCAACATTGCTGCATCGGCACGGCGAGGAGACAAAAAGCGGAGCATCGCCGTGCTCATTCCGAGGCGGAGAACAATATCACGGAGACAGTGATACACGAGCATCCGGGCACGGAAATATCGTTAGTGGGCTCCTTGCCGAATACATCGACTATGCACGGTAAGTCAATATCGCTAAAAAACAAGAAGTATTATTGATAAATATGGGAAATAAATTTTAATATTATAAAATAAAAGTATCAAAAATCTTACTGCTGTATTGAATTAAATGCAGTAACGATAATCCGACAAAATTGAACAGATAATCAATTCGCAGGTTCGCAATCAAGAACCAGCCACATGCTTTATTAGCACCATCGATTTGTAAAAAGAGGAGGAGCTTCCAAGGAGCACGAGATACAGCAGTTATTTTTATTCGACAATTTAACGTTCCTCTTTGTAAATTTGTGTATACATTGCTGTTATACCTCGCGTGCTCACGGCGTGTCATCTCGTTGCCAAAGTCTTCGTACGTCGTCACAAACTAGAGAATCATTCATTCTGTAAATACACGGCATCGTCTTTGGTATTCGATCTTCCAT
>Ga0157363_1001108_pt1 | contig 21910 bp, 22 predicted proteins | sample AttsexASBM1_FD_111477 | JGI IMG/M metagenome (GOLD analysis project Ga0157363, IMG submission 111477) | Fungus gardens microbial communities from leaf cutter ant in Ribeirão Preto, State of São Paulo, Brazil - Atta sexdens ASBM1 | ecosystem: Host-associated > Fungi > Mycelium > Unclassified ... | reverse complement strand
GTGTGTGTGTGTGTTCGTGCATGCGTGTGTGCGCGTATACACGAGTAGCGTGCCCAGAGCCCCCGGTTTCTCGTTTCACAGAAATTCCGGCAGGTCCCTATTTCTCAGCGAGAGGCCCTATTTTGAGGATCGGCAACGTGGAGCGTCCGTGAACGACCTATAGTCCACGAGAAGCGACCTCGGGCTACGATTTGTGATTCGAAGTAGAGACCCTAGATGTTAGAGGCTCTCCGATTTGGAGACTGACCGCCAAGGCCACGTCGGAGAGCCCCCCCGTGCATCTAAGCGAGTGAAAGAAAGAAGATGGGGAGAGAGAGAGGAAGAGAGTGTGTATGTGTGCGAGTGAGTGAGAGAGAGGAGAGAAACACGCACGCGGCGCTCACGCATTTCTCGCCCCCATCAATGAACGAACGCGTGTTACGCGACGCGGCGTGCGTAATCTCGCGTGATTCCAACGAATTGCTCGTATCGCGAAACCGATGGAATTTGCCGCGCGATTTCCGGCGGTGATCACTCAAGCAGAAAATTCGTCGCGAAGTTGGTTCATGCGCATCTCGTCCGAGCAGCTTTTGGGAATTTTTTTTTGCAAATAGATTCACGAAATCGTCGACCCTGAATTTGTTAACTCGATCAAGTGTTGCTCAATTTGCAAATTTTTTATTCGCAAATTCATCATCCGAAAGAGATTTGACGGAATGTAATGTTTTAATTTAATTCAAGTAATTTAAAATTTAAATAAACTCTTGCTCGTGTACTCTTTCTGAATCTTTTATGTTATTTTAATTTATTCGTTAAAAGTAATTTACGTAATCTCTTGCTTTAATTTTGATTTAATTTAATTCTACTTTTTCCTCATAATGTTCGTGCTATTATTTTATCAACTTAAATAAATAAATTTATTTTAAACCGACTTTATAAATTTTGATCTCTCATACATTTTTTCGCAATTTTAAAAAGAGCTCACTTAGAAATCATATTTTGTTTTCCTTACAGCTTCCGACGGAAAAAGCTCACGTGGTCTAACAACCGGAGAGTCGCCGCCTGGCCCGCGGGACCCTTCAACGGGTTCGGCCCTGGGCTTCGACTCGCACGATCCTGCATCGCAAATTGGAGCGGAATGACTACCGTCGAGTCGAAAAGTATATATCGTCGTTGATTCGGCCGATTCGTCGGCGTCCCGGCAGACGAGCGATGCTACATGTTGCATAGAAGATAGGTCGAGATATGTGTCAATATTCAACGGAAATATATATTTCAATATTGCACTAGTCCCGGCCTATCGGGATGCATTGTATCTCATCGAGGAGCGAAACAAAGGGAGACCGACAACGGACAGGTGGAAAAAGGAGAGGGAGAGAATGCTATTTCGGAGGAATTTGCTTCCTCAGAGAATAGTCGTTCGAGGTGGAGATCTTCGAGGATCGGGCAGGCGGGGTTGAAGGCAATATTTGTGAATAGTTAAAATCAAATTGCACTCTTCCCGGCCTGCTGGATCTGCTCGATATATCAACATGTTGCCCGATTTCCGATAAGGAGCTTTATTACAGAAACGTGGATCCGATGAAACCAGATCTCGATGGTTTTTATTTATTTCACAGCACCGGAAAGTCTTGAGTGTTGTAAATTAGTCAGCTTCATTTTATTACAGATTTGAAGAGATTTCATATTATGTAATATTATGTAACATATTAATGCATAAGATATCTTATTGATTCTTATTGTTGTGATATATTTATAACAAAATTTTTACTTTCGAACGGTAGCAATGTTATATTATTATCTTATATTAATTACACAAGTCAATTTACGATTTATAAACTACAAGATCACATATAAAAGCAATGAAAAACTTTTTGTAAAATTTTGTAAAAAAGTAATGTGTTGCAAAAATGAGAAACAATAATAAAAGTTCAGTAAAATCACGTGTAATGTCTCGTTGACCATCTTCCTATAATCTCTTCCAATTTTCCTTCATATGATCTTCAAATTAATTTTATATATAAATAAATTCGAATATCTCGATGATTTTTAAATCGAAGAAAAAAATTAAATATAGATCTTTAGAAAAGATCTATTCGCAAAAATTAGAGTTGTCAAGAGAAATGTAACAGTAATTTCGTAATTTATATATTCACGAATAATATACATGTCGCATCGTGTTGCGTGCAGTTCTTCGAGAGAAAGCATTCTTTCTCCAGGATGTTGCTCGGCGTTCCCGCGCATTTCCGGCCGATTCGGGAGCGAGGTAGATGACAGCGTTTCCGCCACCTTGCGAGGCGCGGTTATTAACGATCGCGCACGAATTTGGAAGGAAGAAAGGATAGAAAGGGGGAGAGAGAGAGAAAGAGAGAGAGAGAGCGTGCATCCTTTTGTGTGGCACGGCGCTCACGTAACCGTTTCATCCAAAACGGTCGCACGATATAGGAAGGAAGAAGAAGGAAAGAAGGAAAGGTAGAGAGGGTAGGAGAAACGGATTTCTCCCTAGCAGGATCGCCAGCTTACCGCGGGTCCCAAATTTGCAAGCTCCCAAGGATTTGGATTCGGGTTTCCTGCTTTCGAAAGAAGAGATGTGTGCTCTATGGACAATGTTTCGTCTTTTTTGCATCGCTCCAACTCTCTCTCTCTCTCTCTTTCTATACCTCCTATTCCTCGCTCCTCTGTCTTCCTCCACGTGTGTAGAGTTACCACGTGTAAAACGTACCCCCGTAGACGCAAAGCGTGTTTCACAATTCTTTCTGGATGGCGCGGAGGAGCACAAAGAAAAAAAAGGAAGAGGAAAAACTCGCTATCAAAGGACGAGGGGCGGCCGAGAAGTGCGAAGAGGGGCGGGAGGGTTACGTTACGTTCGATCGAACAAGGAAACACAATAAAAGTAGTGAGGGCTGCCCGTAGAAGCGTGGAGGGACGCGAATCCTGTTTTTCATTCGTCCTGACGCCTTCTCCGTCTCGCTCCTGCAAAAGGGACTGAACGGGACGTGTAAGCGCGTGTACGCGACGCGCAAAAGCATCCCTCTCTTTAAGGAGAGTCCCACGGTTTGAAATAAAACACCTGGCTTCTCGCCCGCCCGCGTGCATGCCTGTATGCGTACGCGTGCACGCGTGCACGCGCTTCACGCTTCTCCCGTTTTCTAGCACAGAGTTCTACTTGCCTCAAATAAAAGGGAACCAAAGTATATTTTTACACGCTGTATCTATCGCGAAATATTGTTCGAAATGTACCACACGCGCGATGATGAATTTCGGAGCAACTGTAAGATCGATTAAATTAATCTTACGTTTCAACAAGTAGGTTTGATCACACTTTACGTTTATTCGATTTATTTTTGAGTTATCAAATCGAGAAACAGAATTTAAAATGTGATAATACATGTGAGTTGAAATAAAATTGAAGTGATATAAAAGAAATAAAGAGATGTATCTAGATGTTATTTCTTTTATCTAGTTTGTATATCACTACAATTTGATTACTTGTGTACGTTTTATAAATCACAGAGGGGAACCGCTTATTATATAAAAAAATATTTTTCTTTCTCACTTTTACTTTCTTATTTTCTTCATTTATATCATCGATATTTTTCTCATAAAGCAATAATTTTGCAATAATAAAATTGGAATAATATTAAAATCATCAACCGAAATATATCAAAATGTAAAATATCCTAAAATATCGTATAAGACGAAATACTGTGTCAAAGTTTGCCGAGCGAATTCATATCTGGCTACCTGAAAAAAAAAAGGTTTCTTTTTGCTACCCGTTGATGTGCATTGGGCCCAGAATAAGGTACAGCATGCGCGTTCTCACGGAGAAGAGGTAGTTCTCTCTCTCGCTCTCTGGCTTTCGTTTACACATTTTCTCTTTCTCTCTTTTCCTCTGTGTCTCTCGTCTCCCGTTCTCTCCGACCTCCAGCCTGAGACTGGTTCCCTCCGGGCCTTCCTTACGAACTTTATTGAATTCTTTGTAATATGCCAAAGGGTTCACCGTGCGCAACCGTGAACGCGCGCTCTCGCGCGCACCATTCATATGCTAAACAAATAAATTCGTTGAAAGAAACGAATCTCTATCTACTATTCTTCCTCTCTCTCTCTCTCTCTCTCTCTCTCTTTCTCTCTCTCTCTCTCTCTCTCTTTCTCTGTCCGTACGTTCCTTTTCCTCGAGAGAGGAGAGCAGCTGCCCGAGAGCGACTTGTACCTACGTTGTCGTTAAAAACCAAGGAGAGGATGATACCTTGAGCTATTTAATAGAGAAGGGTGCAAGATGTACCCTCTGCCTGACGGCGATGATGGTGGCAATGATGGTGGTGGTGATGGTGGTGGTGGTAGTGATGGTGGTGATGGTGGTGGTGGTGGTGGTGGTAGTGATGGTGGCGGTGGTGGTGATGGTGATGGTAATGGTGACGGTGGTGAGGCCAGCTGTTGCTAAAACGAAGGAACAATGCGTTTGTTGATGACGCACTATTCCGAACAAGCATGTTTATAAGTGGGTCATCGGGCATTCTAATATTATTAGCAGCAGGATTTAATTTTTTTTATATCAGAATTAATTTTCGTGTTATTGTGGCGTAATTAAATTCTCGCAAGTACATCGAACATCTTGAAAACATCTTGGACCTATTTCGGAAGATCTTAAATTCGCGTCAGTTTTTAGACTTCTTGTTTGTCATTTCATTTTAATTACTGTCTGGTATATATTTGTTTTTAATATGCATATATAGGTATGTGTTTTGCTTTTTTAATGCTTTTGTATTTTACACGATATACAAAATTGTAAATAAAATTTTATCTTAAATATTCTGACATAATTAAACCATCTATGTGAATCTTATAAGGATAATCTCGGTTTGTACAACAAGTTAGTGAAAAATCTTGATATCAATAAAAGTTGAATGCATAAGATGTTAATTAAGAAAAAAGGCAAGATCGTACAGGTTCCAAGAAATTTAATGTTAATATCGGCAGTACTGTAACTTTCAAGTGCCATACCTGGGAAAGTTCTTATGAAGAACAGATTTGTAAACAATATTCTGGAAACGTCTCAAAGTCAGCTATAAAAATATGCTGGGAAAAATAGAGTTTCGTTTAAAATTTTTGTGTTGATCTTAAAAGTACTTTCCAAGATCATTTCAAATTATAAATATCATCTTAAAACCTTATTACTTTTGTTTCAAACATTTTTTAAATAAATCAATATTTTTTAATATATAACCGTTCGAGAACTTTTACCATGCACTATAATATCAAATTTCTTGGATACGGTTTTGCTTTTTTTTTTTAATTTACATCTTATGCTGTCAACTTTTACTGATATCGAGGCTTTTCATTAACTTGTACAAATCGAGACGATCCCTTGTTAATACATAATCGTATCGCGGTTTTGATGCGGACTTTATGCGGATATTACATATATGTATGGACTATGTATAATATAGTATATACTGCCAGAATCGGCATTTGATTCTGCGATACATATATTGTATATTATATATTTATATTAGTCCAAATACATCAAAAAGACGATTATACGAGTTCTGTATGTACTAAGATCCACATGGGTGATTTAATTATGTATAAAATATATAAGATAAGATTTTATTTACAATTTTTGTATACCATGTAAAATAAAAAAGCATTAAAAAAAGCAGCAAAACACAAACTCTGATGATCGGCGATAAAGTCAACCAATTGCTTCTAATAAATTAATTTTCTATACGTATAATTTATCATTTCTAATTTTTCTTCCCAAAATCAAATAAAAGCTTTTACAGAGTAAAGTTGCATTTTTTTGCAATGCGATTGATTAATCGATGAATTAAAACACTTGCTTAAAATTTAATAGTTTTATTTAATTCAAATTAATGAAATTATTACGTAAGCTAAATAATTGCTTTAGAAATTAATCGTCGATTCAATTGATGATCCGAGTTTGATCGAAATCGTCCTTATAATTAAAATCATTACATAGCAAAAAATGCAGGGACACCTTGTGCACATTACGTGTTACACATTTCCGTTACGAAAAGCCTGCGGATAGGCAACCTACCAGATGTCTCATTGCACTATGAGAGATTGACGTAAGTCAGCCGAGGTTGATTCGCGTCGATACTTGTAAATACATTACAAGTCAGGTGGAATTAACATCATGTAATGCGTGCATGCAGTTGGTGCATTATAGAGACGTATTGATCAATACGTCAAATAAAAAAAAAATACTATCAAATAAAAAAACATTTTCACATCCCATGCGGACATTTAAATCTTTCATAAAAGTTTGTTACAATGGCTGACTTAAATCATGTTTATCTTTTGACCGTAACAAATAATTTTCATGAAAGCAGTGTCCACATGGGGTGTGTAAATATTTTTTTATTTGATAGTATTTTTTTTATTTGATAACCCAGTAACCAAGAAACGTTGTAACATTGCTACAATATTGCTGAAATGTTCCAAAATGTTTCTTGCTTACTGGGTTGCATTCTTACTCTTTAGAGTTTGTCAATACTCGAGGGAACTTATAGTTTAATGCCGAATCCGAATGGCGGGATCCACAAATCGCGAGTCAATCTCGCACTGAGCAGTGAGCTATTCGGCGTAACCCAAGCAAAACAATAAGTCATTGTGATATCAAAATGATGTCAAAATGACTTCAAAATAATCATTAAATCATGAATCATTAAAAATCATTTTTCAATCATCATTTCCTATTCATTTTAATATCATTTTGACGTTATCATGACTTGTTGTTCTGCTTGGGAAATCGTTACCGCACTGAAAAAAAATATAGTCAATTTTAATAAATATTTAGTTGAATACTATCAACTAAATATTTATTAAATATAAAGATATATTTATTTGATACAAGAAATGTTAATTTGATTTAACAATCATTTTTTTATTGAACAAATATTTATTATAATTTATATTATAATTTATAATATTTACTTACTGTAAGTAAATGTTTAGTTGGCAGTATTGAACTAAATATTTATTAAAATTAACTATATTTTTTTCTCAGTACAATTACTGTTTTAAGTATGTATAAATATATGCTGCCTTAACATTAAACTAAACACAAGAATCGATTATTATATACATATCGGCCTATTAGTGTTTAAAAAAGAATTCCCCTTCAATCCCCTATAATCCGATTTTATAACTACTCAAGTAGAATACGGAGTCACAATTAAATCAAAATGATATCGCAGAACATCATTCACAGAACATCATGATGTCGTCATTTGATACCTAAAAATTGATTTATAAGTAATGAAGAATATTTGAATGAGATCATGATGATGTCCTCATGATTTTTGTGTTCTAGTTGGGTATAATAGGCCCATTTCAGCGACTCATGTCCAGATAGCAATTAATTCATTTGAACTAAAAAAAAAATTCATTTTATTGACTTCTTTATGAATTAGCGTAATTTGTTCGAAATGAACTCAAAAAGAACTTCTTTCCGATAATTAACAAAGGATGTAAAAGTACTTCTTACAGAGTTAAATTCAAGTTAATTTAAAGGAATCCTTTTTTGTTTATAATAGGTTCGAAAAAAAAATTCATTTTTAGCTCGGTCACAATATATTCTACAAGTCATAATCTGCCGTCACAATTGTACTGTGTTTGATTGCTATGAGCAAATTAGTTTTTGCGATAGCGTTTTGTATACATACATACAAAATGTATTGAGTTGGCAAGGAAATAATTGCGTTTTTTTAGCTCAAAGTTGTATGAAATTTAAATTTAAAAAAAGGGTTTTAAAGCTTGAAATCTCCACTTTTAAGAGCTTACCACATTTTTTAAGTTTATATGAATTTGGTAATTTTTACATACCAAAAACTACGAGTTGAAAAAGACGGAAAATTTTCTTCTCTCTTTGTGGGCTTGTAATGTGTCCAAAACAAATTTGAAAAAATTTTCGATTACCTATCGTAAAAGCTTGATACTTTCCCTACAAAATCGTTTTTTAAAAATATTCCTACGATTTTTGATTACTGAGTTATCACGGATTAAATAAAAGGATCATTTTTACTTTAATTGCTCATAACTCCGTTAAAAATTGTCGTATCGCAATTTAAAAACGAGATTTTTAAAGCTGAAACTTTACTCTATCAAGATATATTTATGTTGATTGATAAGAAAGTAATTGCGATTTTTACTGATAAATGCCTTTTAAAAAAACGCAATTACTTTCTTGCCAAATATATTATACATTTATATGCATTCATATGCCTACATAATTATATGTGTTTAAATATAAAAATAAAATTTAATTTGATTAAAAACTGAATTTGAATAAAAATGAATAAAAATATGTGCTCCGGCAAAAAATATAAAAATGGTTGAAATGAATCCATAAGTATCAACAATGGCTGCATTCAGCACAGACAAAGCATATATATATATATATTATTTGAATTCAGTAAAATGTTAATAATTTTCTTGAGAACATTACTAACAAATTATTGCAAAATTCGATCAAAAATTTCAGCAAATTATAGCTCATTAACTATTTTCTCGCAGTTTGCCGATAAAGCTTAAGTGAGAGCAAATTATCAGGAAAAACCACATATGATGTATGTAAGAATCCCTTCCATCATGACAGAAACCAAGCAAAGATCGATTGTTAATTTACTGTTAGGTTGTCAGTAAGCATGTTTTTTGTCGACAATTTGTTCTCAGCAGATTTTGTTGTATATTTGCTATCAATTTGTTGATATATAACTGAATATATAACAGAATATGATATATAACAGAATTTGCATGAAATATTGATGTCTTTTTGTTGAAAAAATTTGTAGCAGCGTTTGACAAAATTTGTTTTCGACAGACTCAACTGACTGAGGAGCTGTTTATTGATATTAATTTCGAATATTTCAATATTAATTTTGAGATAAACGTCTAAATATTTTATATGTCATTTTGATCTTTTGGGATGATTTAAATCAAAATCTGATCATTTAGAAATCAGAATTCAATTGATCAAATTTGTATTATTTTGTTAACCAGGATAAAATTATTAAAATTTTTGTTTCACACATGTGGGGAAAGAAACAATTAGATCATTGTTGATTTATCAGAAAGTTTGATCGTTACATCAACCATGTCGCATTTAACCCTAACCTAATCTTACGCCAATGATCTAACCTCAAACTCGTGACTGTAAAGATTGTAAGAAGAAGATACAGAAAAAGGATTAATTTCCTTCGGCTTTACATCATGAATTCTTTATCAAGAATTGTTCGTAGGTATGTAATGATCTATAATTTAACTTTGTTCATGTACGTAGATCAATTACTTTTTTAAGTGAAATTGCTAACCTTTGTTATACACATGATATATGAGAATACTAGAAACACTTATTTAAGAATATACATTTGTTTTTGAAAACAGTTTTAAAAGAATACTTAATCCTCTGTCTTGCATCATTGTTTTTCACTAACATCATCTGCACCATATACACACACACACACACACACACACACACATATATATATATATATATATATATATATATATATATATGTAGATCTTTCATATCAGTACTAAATTTCTTCTACTAAATTTGTTGTGAAAAGTCGGAAACATTTTTTTATTGTTTTACATCTTTACTTTCTAAATGTTTTTGAACTCAGATATTATATTGTTTTCTTTTTATATAGAGGAAAACTTTAATTGTTGAAATTTTGACTGTCCCCTAAGAGCTACATGTGAATCGATGGTGAATGAATATAGTAAGTTAATAATTTTATTCATATTTTGAACGTTTATAGGAAATTGTACCAGGAGTTAATTGTACGATTGCAGTCAACAACCATAACATCAACCTCATCCTCAGACATTCAAATTCCAAACAGAATAGAACGAGGTCCAACAGATATCTTGAAGGTAAATAAAATTATTCTTTTACATCTGAAAGTAGAAGTAAATTTGTTTGAATAATGCTTCTATAAATGTGTCATACAATCTGTTTTATAGGCTTTGGAAAGTACGATATCTAGAGATTATACAGCGCCACATTATAAGTTTCATGATGATCCTTTCTTGATACCTCAATCAAACTTGCATAATCGTATGTACGCTTTAGCAAAAGAGTCTGGAAGGAAGACCGCGATGTGGGTTCGTGAAGAACACCGCGATTTATTTCAGCATAAAGTAGCAGATCCTGAAATTAAGGTCATCAATCAAGCATAAATTAAATCCTTTTTTTTGTTTGTCAGTTCATATAATATCAATAATGTTTTTTATTAATATTTAAATTCAGCTAACATATTATATTATTTGTTTTGCAGGCATTTGTACCACTCCCCGTTTATACCGAAGAAAATAAAGTGACAGAAGAAACATTATTATATGAAATATCAAATGGTAATATTGCTAACTGTATCACGATATACGATTTATTAAAAGGTGAGGTGACAATACCAACGAAACAGGCACTCTTGGAATTGTTATGTTACGATAATAGTGAACGAACCGAATGGCTGGAGACTCGCTGGTATAAATTCGAACATACAAAGAATACTTGGCTGTGAGTATAAAAATTAAATACGTTTTCTTTCTTTTGCCGATGAATATGTATTTTCTTTACTCTTAAAATAATACTTTATATTTTATCGCGATTTACAGAAATTACTCACAAATCGATGTACTATTCGAATTTCTGAAGGAACAAGAACTCAAAATAGCAGGTGCTGCGTACACCGCGATGATATGTGGTTTGGTTAAACATTTCAGTGTAAGATAATTCTTAAATCATTCATAAGTGCAACTTAATTAAAAAGAATTTAAAAAGTAATTCGCTACTTCTTAAAAGGGATATCTGAAATATAACAACACATTACGACAAAAAGAAGAAAAAAGGAAAATTAAAGTCTGATGATGATTGAATAACTTTATAATAAATGTATGTTTTGATCCAAAATTAGGACTCTCTTCAACAGATGTGAACGATCAAAATCAGAATTACATCCAATCAATGAATAAATTAGTTAAAGTTAAATTTAATCTATTTGTTGTCGACACTTTGGTTCTAATTTGCTTTTTTTTTATTTTTATACCTTAGAGCTTTATTATTATAAATTTCAACAAAAATTTGATATAATCTTTTAGCCGAACAAGGCTTGGCATTTTTATGCTGAAAGTCAAGAAAAAAGTATACCGTTATCTATCGATGGATACAATGCTATGATGTCAATAATACCAATGCTAGCATCAAAGCAAGAGGATTCGAAATTAAAATCGTTAGTAACCGATATTTACAGAGCAATGATTATAAACGGAATCACTCCAAACATACATACCTTTAATGCCGCCCTTAATGTAGCAACTGCTTTAAAAATCAATCAAGTAGCTCTAGATTTTACACGCAAGATACTCGCTGATATTACAAAATTCAAACTGAAGCCATCGTTAACTACGTATTATTATCTGCTGCAAATTTTAAGTAGATTCGGTAATTATATATTCTCTTACATTGCAAAGATTTTATATTCATGAATGTTTACGAGTTTATTCGCTAAAACAGGCGATGCATCATATAACAGCTTTATAAAAATTTTGACGTCTTTGAAAAATGAAACCATTACTATTCAAAATAAGGAAGATTTAAATTTCTTCGTTGTCGCAATGAAAATGGCATCCCAGCAGTTCTGTGATCGTCAAGCAGGTGAAATGGTGAATGAGCTTCTTCTTACCGGTGAAAATTACAAGTTTATCAGTAATAATATAAAAGTAAGTTTCTTAAATCCTCAACACATAGCATTCTATCTAGAAAACACATGCCGTGAACTAATCTTATTTTCTTATATATAATAAAATATAAAAACTATATATGAAGAGTGTGAAATTAATATTATTCTTTTTACATATAAAATCTCTTAATTTCAGTGGATATTTTAATAGCATCATTTAGATAAGATTTATGATGTTTATCGAGAGTTAAAATATTTAAAATAAAAATATAATTTTTAAAATAAAAAACTGGATTTTTTCATTACATTATACTATGCAGTCTGCAGCTATTCTTAAAATTATGCTAATGGTCGATAATTATGTATTTATATTAAGCATTTATATTATGCTTATATCTTTTCTCAGGAACATATCTATTACCGAATGTATTTGGAATTAATTTTGGCAACGGAAGAATTTGAGACATTCTTCAAGCTCTACAGCAAACTTGTGCCGCACGTGACTATACCGGAACCTGCCGTAATGAGTGCTATATTAGAAGCTCTTAAATTATATCCCGCGCAGACTGCCACGCAATATATACCAAAACTATGGTCGCACATGATCATGTTCGATCATCTGAACAGGGAAGAGTTATTGGAGAACATATTGCACTTGATGAGCGTACATTGTAAACCCGTGTCTGATTCTCCATTGAATGCGCAATTCACAGAGATGGCACTGACTATCTGGGATCATATACAAGTAATTAAAATCATTTTTAATTATAGAGTATTTCATAATTTGTATTTAATAATAGATTCTATGACAAATTTGGAATAAGTCTTTGAGATTTAATATATTTGTCCATATATTAATATCTTCCGAATTATGTGTGATTAAAGAAGACGAAACACCAAGTCCTTTTCAAATTAAATCGGGGACCTATCGAAATTCAAGTTTCAAATTATCTTATTTTTATGATCAAATCAAATGTATTCAAATCAAATATATTAAAATGATATATATGATTGTCTTTTTTAAAAACACAGATTCAGAATTCTAAAAGAGTGCAGCACTTCTTGGTTTCTAACACAGTAATGGGCAATATCATACTATTGTTGCTACGTGGAAATAATTTTACCAAAACGATAGAAATTATATCGTTATTAGTTCGTTCACCGCACTTAATTAAGAATGGTCAAACCATTACAACAGAGCATATAAATGAAATATTCGAACTGTGTTTAGCACAAGCATATGTGCCGGCAATTTTCGTAAGTATATATACATTCTTTTTATTTTCTTACATTCTTATCAATGTTTTATTATAACATGCATAACCTTGCAAATTGCTTCTAGACACTTCTGGAATATGTCACTTTCCACAGTCTAGAAGGAGCCGGGGAAATGGCTGGAAAGTTATACAAAACTGTATCCCTTACCTCCAATCAGAAAAATATATTGGCTAGTTTAGTAGGTAACGATGTTCTCCAATTACAGATCTCTGATGAGAATTAGTCTTCGAAATAAAGTCTGTATTATAAAATATAGAAAATATAGAAATCTTTTTGAGAATATATTTATTGTATTATTTATATATATTCTCCTCTATTGTATAAAACTGTAATATCAATTTGAAAGAAAAGCTCTCTATTATTATTATTCCATATACCGCGCGACGAACTCGCGCCACGTTTTGAAGAATCAAAGCGGGGAATTTAAACGATGAGACATATGATTGACATGTATCAATGTCCTTGTCTTTTAAAGTTGGGGGGCGTAAATCATTAATGAATTAAGTCAGTAACGGTGGGAGACAGCAACCCTCCAACCGCTCCAGTCGCGCTCAAATACCCATTTCCTGAGTCAGTCGGCACAACTCTGGTCTATCGTGAAGTAGTAGGATGTTAAAGTCGATTCCATTCGAAAAAATCGAAAAGATATCGGAATCATTGTCGTAAAGATCGGCCAGGTCCGTAAGGATGATGGATAATAGTAGCGATAGTAGCAATAGACTTATGCTTGATGATATCCATGAATTAATTGCCGAAGATGAGCCTAACATAGAGATTGATAGTTTAGAAGAAGAACCAGGATCAGGACGAGGAGATAACTATACTTCGATGTTATATCGGATTCGGGCAAAGGGGCGCAAACTGTTAAAAAATGAGGAATACATTAATTATGAATGTGCTATCATTTATAAGATATTGCCGGAATCCAAGAAACATCGTGAGGCATTTAAAAGCGAGTTATTGTTCAGGAATGAAGTCGTGTTTTATAAACATGTATGGCCCGCGCTGAATAGGCTGCAATCGAACGATAGAAGAGTATTTAGCGGAGTACCCAAGATATACGCCGCTAGAGCCGATCTTATTGCCATGGAAGATTTGAGACAGAGAGGTTTTAAAATGGCAGACAGACGGAAAGGATTAAAAGTGGAGAATCTAGAGCACGTGTTGAAGGCTCTAGCAGGCTTTCACGCGCTTAGTTTGACATTAAAAGAATCCAGGTAAATATGTCCGGTTAATTAAATATAGATATAATAAATGTTCTGAATAATTCGAAACAATTTATCAGGTTTTTCTAGAAGTAGACTTCTATATAAAATATTTAAGAATTGTTGAAAATTTGATAAAAAGAAATTTCCTTTTTTGTACATGTACTTTATTTCAGTATCCTCCTTTTTTGATTTTAATGTAAAAAAATGTTACTTTTTGAAGGCCGGAAGAATTCGCGAATTTAACGAATTCGGAACATGATCAAGCTATAAAAGAAACGTTATTTCGACGAGATAACGAAGATTGGTACCGTCAGTATTATCGCGTCGCCGTGAATAACGCCATCACGATGGTGTCTGAAGCACTTCCTTCGCACGTGGACTACAGAAGACAGGAAGTAATGACAAAGTTGCAAGCTTTCCTAAACGAAGACGTATTTTTTCGCACTATGAGCGAACTCGTCTCCACGCAAGGACCTCTCTCCGTATTTTGTCACGGTGATTGTTGGACCAATAATTTCCTTTTTCAGGATGAACCAAGCTCAGATACAGAGGTAAATATTTTATTTTGTAAGAAAAGTAAATTAGAAAAGCGCAATACACATTGCATGTCTGATAATATCTACAATAAAAGGTTGCAAAGATGATTACCGTCAAATGGTGATAATCATCTTTTTTTTTTTTCAGATCATTTACGCGAGATAACGAAACGAGAAACCACTCTCTTTTGTTGTTCCATACATTTTTATTATATAAATTTATAAGATTCTTATATGATTTAAATGTTTCTTCCATTTGCGATCTTATTAAAAAGATTCCGGTTTAGCGAAAGTGATCACACCTAGACTCATGTAGCCGGTCATAAAGATTCTTGCATTATGTATAATTACATCTAATTAAGATAAATAAATAGACAATTAAAGATAATCAAACGTCGACTTTTTTTTTAGAAAAATTGATATTTAATTATCTTTAATTATTTATTTGTAAAACAAAATTAATGCCCGAAAGTTAAAAAAAATCCGAAAAATATGTATAATATATAATAATTGACATATTCGTACTTAATTCTTTTTCAATTATTTAAGCTTTTTATCCATTGGGCAAAACAAATTCAGACGACCATTTAAAACATACAAATAAATATATGATGCAAGAATATTTATCCCGCATTACGATCTATAAATCACATTCGAGATTGACAATGTTAGCTGTCACGAATGTGAAATGCGTCTCACTGCGAAACCTCCTAGACTTGATTTTTAATACTGTGCTTCTGCAGGCCGTTTATCTAGTTGATTTTCAACTGACGCGGGTCGGTTCACTCGCTCTTGATCTTGCGAACTTGCTATACTGCTGCACGAGTGGTGTTGTTAGGCGGGCTTACATGACACAGCTTCTCCAGCATTATCATTCTCATCTGATGTCCTTTTTGCGCATCCTAAATCCAGAACAGCCGCCAAAAGATCCATCTATCATGTGGGAATTGTAAGTAAATCTCCGAGATTCAGTCATGTGTATAACAAAACTATAATAAATTCATTGCTTACACTTTATAAGTAATTTATCATCGAAAAGCTTATATGCAAATCTAATCTCAATTTTTTTTTTGTAAAACGGATAATTTAAAAATATAGGATGGTTTGACTACCTTTTTAATATTGTTGTCTATTTAACAATTCTAGATTAAAAGAAGAGATGAGGAGATGTGGACGTTTCGGATTGGGATTAGCGTTGGACATTTTACCGATTAGTACATGTGCTAGTGACGAAGCACCGAATCTGTACGAAACAAGTAGCACGGAAACTAGTGAGGAAAAACATAATACTGCAGGAACACCACCACCCGGAGGCGCAGAATGTGCCCGACTTATGACTGATTTAGTATTGGATTTGATAGATAACGAAGCTTTGTAGATAAGATTTCACATTGATTGATAATGATGTAATAATATGTATAATATCAAGTGTAAGTCTTTTACAACTCTCGTAATGTATTGAAAAAAAAGTGATTTCGTTTCGCGAGAAATCTTCCTTTTTTTACATAGTTGTGAAGATAATTTCTTCCCATATACGATTGAATACGTAATAGAAATCAAAAATATATATAAAGAAACTTCCGCAAACTATTTATTCTTTTCTAGGAAGGAAAATGTTTCGAAATCGCGCACAAATTATTTTGTATATGTAATCGTGGAAATTAAATTTGGAAACGAATAATAAAAAAAAAAAATAAAAACGAAAAAACGAGGAAGATTGAAGAAACAACATTAATAATGTATTACATAATTTGTAAAAGTTTATATGATTGATTTATTTAACTACTACATATTTAAAGATTTAAACTCACGAAAGAGTTATGTCTGCTGCGGCGGCGTGTGTGGTGGCGGCTGTTGTTGCGGTTGAGCCTGGGGACTTGGCGGTTGCTGCTGCTGCTGCTGCGCACCGGGCGGTTGCCATGGTGGATGTTGTTGATTTTGTTGCTGTTGCTGCTGCTGTTGCTGTTGTTCTTGAGCCAATCGTTGATGGGCCTGCTGTCGCGCCCTGAATTCGGCTGCCTTCAATTGCTCGAGATGGAATTGCTGTCGCTCGGTGATGAGTTGCTGCCGTTGATACTCAAGACCTTCGCGTTCACGCTCCATCGTAGTTTCCAATTCTTCGAAGTGACGCAACTTGATCTCTAGCTTTTTCATTTGCGTCTCGACTAGTAATGCGACCAATGACTTGATTTTACGTTCCTCCACAGCTGCTAAATGTTTGGCTTTAACAGCCGCAGCCGCTAGTGCTGCCGCCGCTGCAGATTGAAGCTGAGCATCCCTTACAACCTGTTACAAAAACAAAAAAATTAAGTTTAAATCCATGGTATTCTATCACTTATTTAAAAATTTTGATATTTTTTTTTATAACATGCAAATTAATTCATGTCACTGTAATCTCTACTTTATCCTTCTTTTCTTTTGCTTCAGCAGCTTCTGGATCAGTAGTAGATTTTGTGTCCTCTTCGCCCTCTTTTGTTTCGTCCTCTTTCTTGGTGATTTCTATCTGAGATGATTCAACATCCATAGCGTCTTTAGATTTATCTTGATCTTCTTTCTTTGCTTCAGGAGTAGGAGCTGTGGAATGAGGAGAGCTAGCCGCACCCGCCGGTACGGATGGGGTCGCGGTAGAAGCTGATGTATCGTCAGGTGGTTCAGGTGGTCCTGTACCAGCGATGCCCGATTGTGCCAAACCAGCTGATGGATCATATTTACCTATATAAAAATGAAGAATTGATATTTATTATCTACTTGACAATTATTGTGTGCATTACCTTAAAATTAAGTTATAAATTTCTAATTTATAATGTAGTAAGAAGAATTACCGTCGGAACTGGCACTAGCTTGAACGTTTCTTAAATGCTGGTCCAATAAGGCAGCTGGTACTTGATCCTTTATTGCGGCAAATTCTTCCATAGCTGCCTTTGCTGCGCTCGCGGCTACTCTAGGATCCACGACTGACGCAAGGAAGGCGACTGTACTCATAACAGGATTACCAGCTTTCGAGAATGGTACGGGTTGGTAAGCCAAAGGACCCAATCCTTCGGGTCCGCCTTCTTCCAGATATGGATCCTCTATAGGTAAACGTAAGAAGTGCAAGATACACTCGTCTTGCGTTCTCGAACCTACATGTTCGCATACTTTATTCCAGTCATCCTTGTGCAATTCTAATCCTTCCAATAGTAGAAGTGTTTCCTGTTCTGTCCAATCACGCGTGGCACCCGCCGCTTGCTTGTTCTTCAATACTGCCGGTTTCCTCGAATACTGATCGATTTTCAGACCGAAGTTTGCCATTGCACCCGCCGAAGCCTTTTCTTCCGTACCCAGGGCACCCGTTATATTCGGTTTTTTCTCCAAGTCGAGCAACATCTTTGCAGCGGATGGTTGTGGCGTTTTCGGCGGATTCGGATTGACTGGTGCCAAACCGGATGGCGTGTCCGACAGAACGTGGAAATGTGATGTTGGTGGAGGTCCCATTGGTGTCGGTCTGGACTCTGCGTCTACCTGATAGTTAATGAGTCCCCATTGTTCTAAAAATGCGTGGACACGCATAATCGCGCATACATCTCCGGCTAAATTCCGCCTGTAAAAATGTTTTCGTACATAAAGGGAAACCATCTTTTTTATTTTTATATTTAACAATAAAAATTATAATTTTACATATATTAATTAAATCTGAATTAAATATATTACATGTATTACCTGCACGCGGTCGATGTAATGTATTCAGTTGGATTTAATCGATAGGTATCGATCATAAAATTCCGATAAGCAAGGTAAATTTCTGGAGTCTTGGACTTATTTTTACCGTTGAAGAATTCTGATAGAGCCCGCTTCTCTATGGTATGAATCGAATTATAATCAAACCAGGCAGAGTAGCTAGGAACAACGATATGATGCGTTTGTTCCGTCACATTATCTTCCGGTTCATCACCTTTGCCACCTTCACCTCTTTCTTTACTAGTGTCTCTTTCTTCTCTATCTTGACCACCTTGAGAGCTTCCTTTGTCTCCTGCGATATCAACAGCTTTTAATTCAAAATTTATTAAGTTATATCTAACTTGAAAATTTTTTAAATTATTGATTACCTGATTAAAAATGTTTATCACGTTATATTACATTATTGATTCAAGTTTCATTATCTAGATTTCTTTGTATACCTTCCATTTGTTCATCAAGGTCGGTCAAGTTGCCAGATTTAAGAGGTTGAAGTTCGCTGTCTTGCTTTTTACTACCGGTAGATGTCAACGTGGAGTTACCCGTTGTTACATTACCCTGACCTGTGATTGGTGGATTCGTGGGCGTAGCAACTACCTCGACAATACGGGGTTCAGCGGGCGGATCCTCCATTCCCTGAGTCAAATCTTCCTCTTCTTCACCGCCACGCGATTTCTTCGGAATCGTTGCCGATGACGCGGAGGAAGCACTTTGAATACCTGACGGTGCTCTGCTACTAAAAACGATAACGTACAAATTCGAAGATAAGCAAAGTTCTGTGTATAATTTGAATTTGCTTTCAGAGATGTCCATACCTCTTACGTTTGCCGAGTTTTGGAGGTGGGCTGGGCGATCGTTTCCTCTTAGGTTTCTTTGCAGGCGGTGGATGAGATGGTTGTGCCATCAAATCTTCCACCGAAAGCCTGTATTTGTGTACTCTCTTCTGACCGTTATCATCTACCTCATAATCTTCTTCATTCATCCATTCATTATATTGATCCAAATCTAACGCCCATGTAGCCGATACTTTATACATTGATCTAGAAAAAGATTACATTTATTTAATATATTAATTTAACATTTACATATGAATTAAATACATAAATAGAAATATTTTGCCAGCAACCAACGCTTTCAACACATTATACTGGTAAACAATATCAATTAATTTGAATTATTAATTTCCACTAATTATAATATTTATATTAAAAGATTATTAATGTCTAAGCACCTTGTATTTGTGTTTGTATAAGTTCCTTCAGGATAGTCCCATGGAAGATCCAGTGTTGACCAGGAATCATAGCTGTCTGGAAAGTAGTACCAATGAATTAGAACCGATCGTTCGCGTCTCATACAAGGTCGTGCGTATTCTTCTTCCATTGGATCTACTGGAGGATAGATAATGTGTGTAGCATCTGTCTCATTCTCCACGACAGTACCCTGATGCTTTCTAACTACATCTTTTACTTTTGCAGCTGTATTTTTGTCAACATCTGATCTCACAAAAATACTTGGTACAGTCATACATCTATTCTGTATTAAAGCACGTTCCGCCGCCATTAGCATGTCCACTGTACGATCCATACGGGATCCTGACTGTAATAATAATCAATGAAAAGTTTTATGCAATCTTTATGGACAAGAGAATATCAATATTATATAAAAAAAAATATTTCTCTGCGATATATATATAGAATAAGTATTAAATAATTACTTTTCCACCAGGAAAATCAAAACGCCTCCATCCTTGCTCCTGCTTAAAACGATAAGCAGTAGCTAATATGTGACATACACCACCACCAGACTTAAAATCTAGGAAGCATTTCATCTGCAAAAATTAAACTCGTCAATAATTAATTCAGATACAACAATGTTATTGTTTTATTAGTTACATAATGTATATATTTTACATACTGGAAGCCTAGTCATAGGTGGCTTTGATACATTTTTGCCAAGATTATCCTCCTGAAATTGCAGAATCTGTACCAGCAATGTGGCTAAGCTCTTATTAGTGGGCGGATCCGTTTGTACATACTATAAGAAATGATAAATAAAATTATGATATATAATGTAATATTAAAAATTAATAATACAGAAATTTATATGTAAATATTATTCTTTTATCATCCAGTATATATTTTATTGAATTCTCACTTATTATTTTCTCTAAAGATCTTATATATGCATGTATATATGTATGTGTGTATATATATATATATATATATATATATATATATATATATACATATATATATACATATATATAGTGAAAGTGGTAAATTGAATAATTGATATATTTATCTATTAAGAATGTATATGATTACTGACTTTATACATACTTTCACTGTACATACATATGCATATATGTATCAATAAGCGATAAATAAACAGTTATAAGCAATAATAAATTTCACAAACATGTACAGTCATCAGGATGATTTTCACGTCCGCGTTAATGCTATAAAATATATTAAGACATTTTTCAAGAATCTTGATAAAATTTATTTTCTCAAGGATTTTATCTCTAAAAGACAGATTATCAACATGAAAAACTGCGATCGACAATAATGCGTGTCGCGAAAGAGAAAGCAAAGCCGCACGGAGGTATCGCAATGAGTTTACGACGCCGGGTGGTATCCATGTTCGGACAAACAAGCGTACCTTCTTGCAGTTCTTGAGCAACCACTGCTTAACACCATCAAGCTGGGTAAGAACTTCTGGCGCCTCGAAGAACTTGGCGTTGGGTCCGCCGTCCTTTTTCGGGCCTAGCGACAGCATTTTTCATAGAATCCCGACGACGAAACGCGACGATTTCGATCACGATGCAACGCGCCGAGCGCAAACATGACACGCCTCTGAAGTTGGCTGTGAATGCACTGGGCGCACGTTCATCGCAACGAAACACACGTTATCGATGATAAAATAGTAGTGTGTGATATTAATTATGTACGGTGAAATTCTGCTGACAGACGCACAATGATTTTACGATATCGCAACGTCTACTTTGCAAATGCAAATTTGAATAAAAATATCGGACAATGACTTGATTCGCGTGACGCGATGGTTGGTAGACGCGTTCTAAAACATGGCTGCCATGTGAGTATATATAATCGGTCCAACAGACGTGAACTTAGCCGCTGTTGGTATAGATATACATACAATATACATGAGATGAGCGATGCATTCTGAACTAATTGAATTTTCTAAAATAAGAGGTTTTGGGATACAGCATATGAGAAAATGTGAACATCCCAAGTCAAATGTGCTCGAACAATAAGCGAATCGATTAATCACAGTCCAAAATTATTGAAAACGTAAGACTATCTTGAACTTTCAGTTGATTGGTTGAGTCGTTTGGTTATGTATTTTTTGTATGTCGTGACTTGTGACTCTTTAGAGTAATTTTGATCAAACTCTAACTTGATATATATATATATATATATATATATATATATATATATATATATATATATTATATATTTTATAT
>Ga0157363_1001107_pt1 | contig 21937 bp, 13 predicted proteins | sample AttsexASBM1_FD_111477 | JGI IMG/M metagenome (GOLD analysis project Ga0157363, IMG submission 111477) | Fungus gardens microbial communities from leaf cutter ant in Ribeirão Preto, State of São Paulo, Brazil - Atta sexdens ASBM1 | ecosystem: Host-associated > Fungi > Mycelium > Unclassified ... | reverse complement strand
GTGGGTGTGGGTGTGTGTGTGTGTGTGTGTGTGTGTGTGTGTGTGTGTGTGTGTGTGCGTGTGTGCGCGCGCATATGTGTGTGTGTGCGTGTGCGTGTGTGCGTGCGTGCATGTGTGTATGAGATTAGATTTCTCAATAACATCTGTTTGTTTGCAGAGTGATTAGTTTCAAAAGCTAGCCTTGTTATTCGGAAACACAATAATATACTGACAAATAAACCTATTAGATTAGACAAAAATTTAACCAACTATGGTTAGATTTTTGATGAATGATTTAATTTATACAATTAGTAAATTACACGGTGTCCCAAATTTGCGGTACAAAATACTGTATCATAATTTTGAAAAAATTGGGAAAAATTAAATCAAAAAAGTTGATCGTACATATTTTTATTTTTATTAATAGTTTTTAAAATATAAGAGTTTAAATATGACTAATTACAGAATACGTTTAGGTGGTCATCTGTACTAAAGTGTGCTCTCCAACGTTCATTATTTGCCATAAATGCGACTCATGGACACACAGATAGTCTAAACGTAGTCATAATTTGGTACATTTAAACCCTTATTATTATTCTCTTAAAAATTACTATCCTAAAACGTCCTCAGGATTCTGAATACATCCTGGGATATACACGGGAAATGTTTAGGTCATTAAATTAAGATGAAAATTTTAGAACGTCTTTAGCTTAATTAAATAAGTAAACCTAAAAATGTCCTAAATACCTTCATAACATTTTAATTTGAAGTCCTAAATATGTCCGTCTATAATCCTCAGGATCTATTTTTGGATTTTTCTAATATTATAGGACTGCCGCTAAGTATTGTTTCTCGCATTTAAAATTTAATCAAGATCTCTGTATAACCAAATTTATGTAAGCTCATATGTAATCATTTGTACTGAATTTTCGTATGTATTCTCAATACGAAATATGATTGTATTTTTTATATCATTGAAATTAATGATTATAACAATATTTCGTAAAATATTTCAATCTTGTAAATTCAGTACACTTTATCCAAGAGATATCCTGCGATCATCCTTAGAATATTTTTAAAATATCTCTTGAAGTTCTATACTATATGAAGGAAATAATAGAATCTCAAAGATGGATCTTTAATATTTTTAGGATTTTAAATTTGGACGTCCAGTGAATGTATGTAGAATATAATGAAGCGCTCATTTAAATTTTAATGAGGCGATAATTCATAGAACATTCTCAAAACATCCCTAAATTATAACAGGACATTCTAAAAACGTTCCGTTTATCGGAAGGATCTCATTTGATCACATCTCGATTGGACACCACCAATCAGCGGACACTTAGGGGCTTTCTAATCTCAAGCGCTATGAGTGGTTCGTGACCAATCGAATCATGTCCAATCGAGTGACACTTTCGTTTGGTTAGCGGGACGTTCACAGGTCATCTCTGTGCTATTAGAGATTATATGTTTAAAATAAAAATTTAAAAATAATTTTCTTATTTAATTTTTATTGCTATAATATTTTGAGTCGCAAATTTTAGGACATTCCATATGCTTAACTTCGTAAAGTAATAATAAAAATTGTTCAATGATTAACAATATTAATTTTTGTTCATGTTCTGCAGTAAATATCGATCTAGTTAGTTCTATTATTAAATAATTTATCTTATTTTCTTCTTTCCCTCCATCACTCCAACAAATATAATATATAAAAAGGGAAACGACCGGAGGAACAGCTCAATATCAGACTGCTCTTCGCCTGATGAAGTGAACTGCAAGGTTCACGAAACGTTGGCATTCCAAGAATGGATCTGGACACGGAAGAAACCTGCGAAACGCATAATCTTTATATAGAAAGGACCAGTGGAAGTCTCAAGAATATTATTAAATAGTTTATCTATTCCTTTGATAATTCTAAGACTAATCCTAATTAAATTATTAGTCTAATATTAGAGGAAAATTCCTGAAGATGACATAAATTTTCTAAGGAGACACCTCCTTATTTTTCAGAAACTAAACTTTATTAATATTGATAAAACTATCTGTTTTATTAATATTATCAATTTGTTTAGATGAAAAACTAAAAACTCACTATATATATATATATATATATATAGTGAGTTTTTAGTTTTATATATATATGAATGTCCCACGAGACTTCTCCAACCGCCCACAGAAAGGCAGATGGGATCGAAATAAACATAAAAATTTCTTTATCATTTAGCGATATTCGTAATAATAATCGAGATATTAATGTTTGCAATTGTACTAATGAGAGCGCGCCGATAGAAACGCTCCGGCCGCTCGAAGTATATAGCGTGTTGGAGAGATAAGAGAGGAAGTGCGCCGTTGCTTAGCTATACTTCAAACGGTCGGAGTGTTTCTATCGGCGCGCTCTCATTAGTACAATTGCAAACATTAATATCTCGATTATTATTACAAATATCGCTAAACAGTAAAGGACTTTTATGTTTATTTCGATCCTATCTACCTTCCTGTGGGCGATTGGAGAAGTTTCGCGGGACACTAAATATATATTTTTTTTACATATATAAAATTAGCCAAAACAAATTTCACAAACGCGAAAATAAAATTCTTACGTTGTTTTGCGAATTATATTTTACATATATTTTAAATAATAGTGAGTATATTATTGGTGATATTGGATTGTTTTATAATATATGCTTCCTAAATCTGTATTATTTATATTTTTCTCTTCCTTATTTTTTAATAGTACAGTTTTAAAAATAAAATCGGGGTGTAGACCAGTAAACGTCGTGAACTAGTATCGGCAACCTTTCTCTAATATATAAATAAATTATTAATAATAGTACATAATTGTATATACTATTATTGCTTTCTGTTTTGCTTTTAAATTAATTTTCTTAAAGTTTAAAAAAAAATTAAGTTATTAAAATTTCTAAAAATTGGAAATATTATTTAAATAAATTCATTTAAAAAATTTAATACTAAAAATTTTTATATTCTTCTTGTTTTTTTTGGAAGAGACGAGACGCGAAAAAACAAATGACAGATGATAATCTCGGAAATGTTATTTTAAACGAGACGAAAATTACTGAAACGAGAATTCCAAGATTCTCATATTGAAATGCATTCGTTCAAGTAAAAAATACGCGGAAAGACGAAGAGAGCCAGCCTATCGCAACATAACAACACAATTTATTCTTACAGATTCTAAATTATAATCTACAAAAATAAATGTTTAATTGTAATGTTACAAACATAAATTATACAAATATCCGCATCGTTCAAAATTTTCATATTTTTTTAAAAAGCGTTATTTCTAATGTAATTTTATTTTCATTTTTATTTTTAGTGTGTCTCACAACCAAGTATTTCGCTCGAGCAGATTCCTAGTAGCAACGTGAGTCGCCATTGAAACGCGTTCTATTCGATACCGCGACTCGTCTAACCTGAACCTGAACATGAGCTGTTTTTGTTGAAGATCGTCGCCTAGAAGAATCCACAAGACCAGTTCGTCTAGCTTAGAACTCTAAGTACATGATCGTGACCTCGGATTGCTTGATAGACGAGAACGTGTCTCGAATGCTGCTACAAATTGTTGCAGGTTTTTGAATGAGCTTGTCTGCGCTTCAAAATAAATTAAAATCAAATTTGCATGTAAGCCTAATTTAATGTGTTTGATAAATATTGTCTTGCGATAATAACAGGTTTTAATAATCTTTCACGAGTCAGTCGATGACAGATTAAGCTTGTTGAAATAAATTTTTATTTAATCAACAAATCATAATTTGAAAACATTAAATTACATTAAATTAAAGAAGTTATAGTTTATAGAGGTTATAGTTTATAGTTATAGTTTTCTGATTAACAATTATTTTGTGTTGACGCTTGTAAATACTAGTGTTCTGTTCCTTTGGACCTACGCAGAAGCATGATCGGTAGACGACAAAAGTGAACATTAAATTCCACTGGCTGGTTGGGCAGACTAATTTCCCTTTTATCGAACGGCCGCTTGGCCGCGATAATTGGATGCTCGTCGCGAAAGTTCGTCCGCGGGTGAAATTAAATGGTGCGACATTCAAACGTGAGAGAGCACCCGAAAACCGGTTTCGCCGCAATGCTCGCATCGCAAGATGCGGTTGGCCGACCGGACGGCCGGTTCGAGATAAATCGACACGGAAGAGTGTCGTAATCGAGGAGGCCGGAGAGGAATCACGGACACTATCCCACGTGGGACGTAATAGGTGCCAAGTGCATAAGATGCTGTTTCGTCTTTTCATCCGCGAAAAATCGGGCTTCTCAACTTCTCCTCAGTCATTAAAAAATTATTGATTTGGAAGGAATAAATTGACACTAAATGATTATATTTATATATGTATAATAGATCAAGCTGAAGTGAATATTAACCGCTGTAACGGAGCTTCACGAATGGGAGCGAAAAAAAGTAACAACAACAAAGTAGTCCATTTCATTGCGACTCATCGCTTGCAACTTCTAGAATTATCTTCTTTGCAACCATTACATGAAACACATTTTCATTTATGTGTATATTTTTATATATGTATGGGGAAAGAGTTGGGAGAAAGTTTAAGGAGTGATTCTAAATGATAAAAAAATAAAAAAGAAATTAAGAATAACAAAATTATTGTTGATATTTTTATTAATTGTAAATGTTTAAATATTTACATACTTTAGGCACTTTCTATGAAAATATTTTAGCATTCAGAATTACAATATGTCATAATGAACAATGAATAATAAAATTTTTATGAAAGTTGTTGTTTTTTAATTAAAAATATTTAAATATTATGTATTTTAAGTTCTTTTTACGTAAGTATCATTTAATTATTTATAATCGAAAAAAATTAATCGCAAATTTATCTTCTTAATTTATCTTAATTTATCTTTTTAATTTTCGTCATCATATTTTATCATAATTAAATATAGAATATATTTATTAATAGTATGAATCTTTATTTTAGACCGCATATATGAGAAACACAATCAATACTAGAAAAATGCCTTACGATTGAAACTGGATCTTCGATTGCTTTAAATAATTCAATCTTAAATGACTAATGTATACTGTATGTGTATTTATATATATATTTTTGACTATACCATATTATAGTCTTTTTAGAACTGCGCGCCAAATTGTTTTTCCGGACTATAAACTCAATTAAAATTATTCTAGTAATCGCGAATTAAATTGACAAGCAATTTAATAATTTGATACCATCAAGCATCAAATTATACAGATGTTAATATATTGAAACTGTTAATAAATTTATTGCGAAAAATATTACCTCAGCCGGGACTGAACTCGGATCTCTTGTATTCCGTACGAGTGTCCTAAGTTATTAAATCATCGATGCATTCATTAGAATATTCAAAAGAATATTCAATAGAATATTCTTTTTTGTTATCTAGAATCACTTCTTAAAATTTCTCCCATCTATAGTCGAATATATAATATTGAAAAATATGTACATAAATGAAAATGTGTTTATACAGTGGTCGCAAAGAGGATAATTTGAAAAGTTGCAAGTGATAAGTTGCGTTGAAATGGACTACTTTGTTGTTGTCACTTTTTCTCACTCTCATTTGCGAAGCTCCGTTATAGCGTGAGTGTTAATATTCGTACTGGCTCGATCTAGAATCAAAACCTATTCATCTATTCGGTTACGAGAGAACTTTGACGTAACGATTCCGCGTTCGCGATTGACGAACGAGACGCTTCGGTAATGACCTAGGTACTTTTTAGCGCGAATAAATCCTTACGTTATCTCTGATATTTTTACATTAAAGTCGATTACTGAAGTGACATTAAAGAGTGGACAGCTTAGAATATAATCTTAACATTATTATTCCACATTTCGAATATATTGTACTTTTGACACTAATATTCGTGAAATAAATGTTGATATCGTTATGAAATTAAATTCTTCTATCGATATCACTTTACAATTAGTGAAAGAAAAAATGATTTGACATTTCGACATTTTCAACAAAAAAACGAAGTGGCAAAAAATTAAAGTGTCAAATTTTCACCAAAAAGTAGATGTGTCAGTTTTTTTCTAGATTGAAATTAGATGCCAATATAGCAGCTGATCGAATTACGCAGATCGTTGAAATTCCATTCATCTTCAAAAATGCTTTAGCTCAATACAAGAGAATGATGAAAGAATTTCATGCAATGAAAAAAAATATCGATGATTCGAAGAGAAACTTAGGATTTTCTGTGTCTCGAGCATAAAAAGACATAAAAAAATTTTTACCTTTGATCATCAGCATGTCTATCGTTTCTCATAATTCGATTCGCGGCGCAGAAGGCGCGAAGCGTCGAACCGAGAGCATGGGGCGCGCGAAGTCGCGCGATCGAGAGGCTCTGGGTTTGTACATAAATGTATTCGTCGCGAATTTTGCAATTGCCATATCCATCGACCGGCATATCTGTTCTCATTCGCCCCTGATCGCATTACGTTATGCTTACCATGCTTATCCGTGCTTATATAAAAGAGCGCCTCTCTTGACCGTTAGAGCTCAATGCACGACCGCTACATGCAGATCGAGCGTGTCAGCGCGGACGCGCCTCGCAGCAGCTCGCAACTCGCAGGGAGATATCTCGCATGTGCATGCTCCCGATCTACCGTCGCGCGTCGCATCGCGTCGCGTCACGTCGCGTCGCGTCGCGTCGCGTCGGTGGAGACGGGGCTGCAAAGGAGTACGCCCGTTACATTTTCAATAATTTCTTACGCAACTCGTTGAGCCGCATTGGAATCCTGCCGTCTGTCTAAATGTGATTCGGCCGACTCAACGTCGATTCTATTAATTTGCATATCTCCTTCCAACACGTTTCCCATCCATCCATTATATACCTATGTACCTATCTTTGGACGAGCTTCCTGAATTTATGGACGAATTTATTGACCCAGATAACTGGACATGACTGCTAATTAACGCTGATAGAATATATATTATTTTCTTATCTCTTATGGAGAAACTATCAAATAATGTAAATTTATCCTATAGAAATCCGATATTGATTAATTTCATGCTAAAAGATAGTAATTACGTAATTCTTTTTTAAATATTATTTTGTAAAGTTTTTACAATGTGTCTTAAAGATGCTTATTAGCATAAATAATATTAAATATTACTTTTTAATTTAAACATGTTTCAGTCGAGGACTATTGTCAGTTTCAAGACTGATAAATAATCGATTTAAAATTGTTAAAAAATCACACAAAAATATTATTAGGCATCAAGATTTGTTTTAATTGAACATGACCTTCGCTTATGTCTATCGGACATTTCTCAGTCAATTTTATTTATTATTATTTATTTATTTTGATTGTGGTCTAGTTTACGCTATAAATACTTTGAATTCTTTGATTAATCAATTAGTATAATTATAATTTTTTCTTCTAATGATCAAACGCTTTAAAATATTTAGTGTTAACTGGACTGCATCTCTTTTGGAGTTAATAGCACTAAATGACTTTTAATAATCAAAATAGATAGTTAATTACTATTTTTCAGTATTATATAAAGATTCTCGCAGACAGTAAAAAAATTTAAATTCAAGTATAAAAGGAATTGTTTCGATGATCAAAATGGATAAGACGGAATAAGAGAGATGTATGTTCAAATTCCGGCTCAGATGATATTTTTTGCAATAAATTCTTTACAGTTTTTTAAAGATGTTTGTAAGTTTGCATCAATAATAATAAATTACATGTCAATTTATGATATTATGTATTTCGGCTTCAGTTTAAGACTGTATTTCAAAACAAAATATGTATCGGCACGTAACGTAGCGTTTGCTTGAACAAAAAAATATTATTAGGCAGCAAGATCCTCCTTGATGAAATAGATGTTTTATTTGTGTTAATGAAAGAAATTATTCGCTAGATCTGCCGTAATAGATTGGATCCAAAAAGACCTTGTTTGAATAGCACGTGGCACAGTTGCGAATAATGCGAAAATTTCTTTAAGTCATGTTTATTTCGTGACGATAGTCCTCGAGGTCTTCAAATAGTACGCAAATAAATCACAGGTATGTCGTAATCGATGTCGCGCTCTTGCGCATTAGAGAACGACAAAGTATTTTGTCTGTTTCCTGTGTATGAAGTTCAAAAACATCGAGGGCTCAATGATGTAAAAGGAATGGATTTTTCAGGGCGCCAACCAGATTCTATGATGCTCCGCTGCGGTGACGGTCTTCGGAAAGCTCTCTATCTTCCACTGTCCTACAAATCCTGACAAAAGGATGAGAGGGTTGCAAAGTAGGCGACCATCACCTCGTCCCGCTACCAATCTTATTCATTGCTAATCCGGATAACCTTGATTTTCGGTGCTGGTCGCCTTCGTATCGATCGTCTTGGAATATATCTGAGACACTTTTTATCGTCGACGCATCTATCTGCGACCAGATCGACAGTGTGACCATCAAAATCAGCCGAGAATAAATATCAAATACGAATCTTGGCCATGCATCGTACTGTTTCAAGGAGAAGACATCGTCAAAGATTTACCGCGAATGAAGATGAACGTTATGATGGAAGTTGATGAATCGAAAACGATATAGTTTATTTTTTTTATATTTTTAAGCAATGCTTCAAAATCGATCTGTTTCATTTTCAACTTGAGAATTCTTCCAACAATTCATCACTTTAACATTTCTTAATTATTTAAATATATATATAAGCATGGTAAGGAATATGAATTCACGCCATAAATAATGATGTTGTTTCAGTTCGTCCTTCATTGCTGTTGAGTACTTGACAAAAGTGTGTCATCGAGCTGTTTATCTCACTTTCTTTGACTTCGCTTCTCTCTCTCTCTCTCTCTCTCTCTCTCTCTCTCTCTCTGTAATAATTACATTTACAATTCACTTTTATTTCGGTTCTTAGTGAGACAATTTATTATATAGTATCAATCAAATGTATTCAGTTCTTCCTTAATATGTATTTATAATACATTCCTGAAGAAAATAAAAATCGGAGCGTAAATAGGAGAGTAACAGAAGCGTAAATGAAACTTCTAAATAGCGAAAACAGCGAAAATTGAAACATGAAAAAAGCATTTACATTTCTTTTATAGTTTAATGTTTCAATTTTTGCCTCCTAGAAGTTTCATTTACGTTTCTGTTACTCTCCCATTACATTTGTCTTACATTCTTTTTTTTCACGATTTTTATTTTCAAGAATATTAATTATTTTTATTAATATTTAAATTCCAATGAAAGAGAATGGTTTTATTAAAGTATTTAAAATAGCTAAATACAGATCGAAAAATAGTTTTAATTAATTATCAAAATAAGTGGAGTAATTGTGAAGAATGGTCAAGCTAGTTGATAAAACATCAAAATTTTTTGCAACATTGCCCATCAATGTTTGAATTTCCTACACAATTATTTCAATGGTTTAAAATTATTTTCAGATCTGTATCTAGCTAAATTTTTAGATTTTATCAAAATCATTCTTTCCACAAACAAATATATTTATTATTTATAAAGCAATAAAATATATTTTGTAAAAAAAGCAATTAAATTTTTTATTACATAAAAAAAATATTTGATTGCTGTTAAAAAATATTTCTATTAAACAATTACAAATTTTTTCCCTTGAACTAAGAATGCTATTTTAGTTTTAGACTGTAATGTTAGTAATAATGATTTAGTAATAATAATTGTATTTATAGATTTATATATCTTTTTAATATACAGAAGTATATATATATATAATCATAACTAAATATAATTATTACTATTAATATTATAGTAGTAATAACTAAAAATAGAATTTTTAAAATTCTTTAGTAAAGTGCTAAAAATTTGGGGTACCTTGCCAGACCTTATCTATCCAAAATTATAAATTCTGAGTAATTTGGATAAAATATTAAAATTACGTGTATATCTTAATGAAATATGAAAGATACGATAGAAAGTCAAGAGCTACATCTTCATCGGACGAAACAACAAAGTGAGATTATGTTTACTTTTTAAGATTAAATTTACATGCAAATTTATTCACGTATAATAAATATCTTTCTAATGGCGTTGATCTATTACTTTTTCGTGAGCATTAAAATCGTAATTTTTTTAAACTATCACAATTTCGTTTTTGAGAAAAGTCTATTATGGTAAGATTTGTGTGTCAGTTAGTCAAAGAAACATCTCTGAGCCTTATCTGTCACTAAGTTATACATGAAAAGTTACATCTAACATTTCTATTCTTTGTTATTTCATTTTTAACCTACTGTAGAATTTTGCACATATCATTTTCGGTATTTATATAAAAAAATTAGACACTTCTGTGGTAACTCGATTTACTAAAGAACTATATAATTATTTTACCATACGATTGTAGCCACGTTTATAACAAACATTTTCCTTTCATTGTCGATTATTTGCAAGTATAAGAAGAAAAATGCGAGAATTATAAATCGAAAAAAAAAAATTAATACTAAAACGAGAATGCGTAAAATTAAAAAACTAAAAATTTTTAAATTGCTGAAATTTCCTAAATTGCTGTTTCCTTCTGAGTTTCCATCACGTATTCTTACGTATATAAATTACGGGAAGTGACGTGCTTTGAACAGATTCCTGCGCTACATAAGCGCGTACGAAAGCGAAATGAAAAATTGTCCCGACGATGGTGGAAACGACGACAACGACGATGACGAGAAGAAGGAGGACGACGATGACTACGATGACAGCGGCGATGAGCTTCCGGCTATGACTCGCAAACGGAGAAGAGGGCTTTCCCGTTATGCGCCTCGTCTCTAGAGTTGATTTGGCGAGAGCTGGCAGCGGTGGCGGCGGGCAGAGAAGCCGGTACCGCTAGCTTCCCAGAAATCGACTCTCGATAATACGACTCGATACGGATGAAGTAATCTCTCTACTGTCGCGGCCAGTGAGAGGGAAAAAAACCGCGGCACTGATCGGTGGGGGCATACCACTCGGTTCCGGGGGGGGGGAGGGGAGGATCCGGAGGATAGGTGATACGCACCATTATAACTCTCATGCTTTATTCATATTAATTTGAACAAATTCTCATTACAGAAATTTCATACCAAAGATAGTATTTGATTTTTTTTTTAGTATTAATTATTTTGAGTATTAAAAGCATTGCTCAAGTTCAGTGCTTCTAATAGTCAAAATAAGTAATGTTTGTCAGTAGTGCTTTTAGGGCTCTTGTTCACTCATCACTAAGATTGTAATCTCAAAGCATGAGAAAATGCATAATAGAAATTCTTACAAATTATATTCGAATAGAAATATTTTTCAATAATAAAATAATATTTTCAATCGATAGAATAAACTTATAAAATATCGAAAACTGTTTTTTTGTTTCGAAAAGAAATTAAATCACATATTTACTTTTATATACAATTATTAATTTGATTGATTTTTCCAGAGTTATATAAGTAGCTCAGTTTTTGGTTATATTGGTTATGATTTATTTAATGAAACAAAAAAGAAGTAAATTTTACAAGTCGATTCTATTGATTTTAATGAGTAATGAATTCTATTGATTGTATTGATTGTGTTGTTTAAAATATATTTCCGTATTAATATATCTTGCAATTCTTATTGTGTATTGTTTTGCTTCTAACGTTACAATCTGAGATAGTAGTGGTGAGTGAATTTTAATATTCAAAATGAATAATTTTAAGTACTAAATTGACCAGCATTAAATTAGATTTTTGTAAGGGACAAGAGTATTTGCTTTATCGTGTGCCTCTTTATCCAAATTACTTCTCTTCCGCTGGATTTTACTTACTTACTTTTAATTTATATTTCTTTTCTGCTATCATTATACATTTTTACAGAAGATGACTTATAGAATTCATTTTGAGTTTATAAATCGTTTATGTGTCAGAAAAAACGGAACATATAAGTTCTCAATATCGATAGTGAGCAGGTTGCATATATGTTTCTTATTGTAAGAATAACATCGTGTTTCTATTTTTACATCCACAGAATGAAAGATGCAGACATGTTAATCTCAAACATCTTCAGAACAAGAATTTTAATTCTTGATTTTTCTTACTATTGTAATTACATAAATGTATACATCGCACGTGTACATGTGACTTATCTTTTTCATTATTCCAAGAAAAATTCGAAGACTTAACGAAACTTGTTTTTTTTTAAACAATGTTTACGGTAAACTAAATTAATATGGATGAAAGGAAAAGAAGACATCATTAGAATTGCATGTACTTCACTTCCTTCTCGTCGAACAAAATGCATTCGCATAGTTGTTTCACGGTGTCTTACGTAACGCCATACAGCATCTTTCTGAGACGGATTTAGCTTCTAGATCGACCGATTGATTTTTCGCGATACAAAAAGTCGTTCCAGACGTAAACAAAGTCTGCCGCGATATAACGCGGAGGAAAAGTTTCGCAAAAATGATGATCGCTACACGTATAATAAAGCGTTTATGTTCCTTACAATGTCAAAACGGAATATAATAAAATATAAGCTTTTAAATGCGAACTATTGCTCAGTTTATCTTTTAATTATGGCGTAGTGTTTAATTATGGCGTGTTTTCCATTGACAGTGGTAGAAAATAGTGATAAATATTAGGAGCCAGAAATTTGTCAAGGGAAGGGAGCATTAGCGCCGCAAGTGAAATTTTTTTAAGATCACATATAAAAAAAATAGGATATTATAAATTATTATTATTTAAATTATTACATTGAAAAAATATTTAAAGTTATTTAAATGTATAACTTTAAAAAACGTTTTTTAAAAATTATATTAATACAAAAGAAGAGTAAAGGAATCTACGTTTTTTTATATTTACGTATTTTATCTATAGAAATCTTAAAAAATATTTTTTGAATATCCAAATTGGATATTCAAAATGATTGAGCATTTGAAAGAAATATTAAAAATATTATATAACATTTTACTATAAACATTTTTAAAAAAAGGAGACTCCAAGGGAAGGGCCATGGCCCTCATGGTCTCTCCTTGTGAATTTGCCAATGGAGATATATAATTTATTCGATCATGATGAAGATGATTAATATGACTGACTTATAATACTTTTAACTTTAAGTTTCCTGACATCTTTATTTAACATTATCGTTTTTAATTCATGACTTGATTGATTGTTTTAAATATTAATTTATTCGTCCTTTTATAAACAAAAGAACGAACAAATTAATATTAAACACAATTAATCAATATCTTTTATCATCATATTGTCTTATGAATTGATGTAGATTTTGCGAATTACTGCTTTTTCTATAGTTTTCAACTTTCTGTGGATAATATAATATTGAACCGAATTAAGATCGGCTTGCAACTATTGTGAATGACATATTCTTTTTATGTATTTAACAACTTTGGTTCTTATGACTGGAACTCACGCGAGCATAATAAATCGAAACGTTCTGACATTTTATTTGTAATTTATTCTCGGACAATCTACTTGTATTTGTTCTAATAATAACACGATGTTGTTAATTTATGCGCACTAACTACAGCGCTTGACACTCATTTGCTTTTTGTTATATTATTTTACATGACTGAGCTGTTATTTTGTTATGATGAAAATTCGCGGATTTCTCTTCCCTCTTATTTTGTTTCTTGGTGCACAGGAGAAACATAATCTATTTTCTTAATTGTTGTACGATTTGTTCTCATATAACTCTTTAAAGAATTTGAAAACGTCATGCTGGTCGCATCAAGCCGATCAGCTACCATGTGAAAAAGGTAACTTCGTTCTTCGTCCACGTATCCCGATGTACCAAAAGCGAATTACCGTCGACCATCGACTTGGACATTCTCGGCCGCGAGAGTACATCGGGTGGTACCGGCGATCGAATCGGTCCCGGCGTAGCTGCGAGTACGCTCGCACACTTTGCTGCCAGAAAACTCGATGGCACCTTACAGAGAGAAGTCAAGGGCAAGATGTGTCCCTTCGTTTGCACAGCCTGGGCCCAGGAGGCCATGAGCCCTACCGGGCGATTCCTTCTCCCCACCTTTTCCTCTAGCACCCGTCCCTACCACTACATAAGTTTACTCTTTGCTCCACCGCCTCCGGGGCCCTTTTCCTCTCCCCCTTTCCCCGACATTCCCGCGATCATCCCTCCGCTGCCGCAGCTGTCTCCTTCCAGCCCTTCTCTCTCTGCTCTGAATGCTGCGGATCCTACCAACCCATACGCGAGTATGTCCTTTCAGGTTTTCTTAAAATTCGTCTCTGTTTAAGCAGAGACAGAGGGGTACGCTCTTATAATCCATACAAGAGTGTCCACCACCTCCTCCTCCTCTTTCGCGTCTTCCTCCACTTCTATCGTCATCACCTCCTCCTTCTCCTTCCTTCCTTCTCCTGTTGCCCATCTCGTCTCAACATGAATCCATATGTATGGGGTTGAGGCGCACAGTGCTCGACGCAAATGTGCTGACTACATTACGCCCGGCTATATAAGATAGCCGGACAACCATCCTATCCCCACAGACCGAGTCAGATCGGCGGACCGTTCACAGACGGGCCATAAGGAGCTCGCGTCCCGATCGGCTGATACTCATTCGCGGTGAAGATATCACGTCCGAGATCGTCTTGGAAGGGTCGACTATTGTTGACATTTCTGACGAAGTGAACAAGAGATTGCTTAAGAGTTCGAAGAATCGTCTTATCAAGAGATATTGGCAAAAGCAGCCCGATTATCAAGACTAACGCATGTTTTGATTTAAGAATCTATATCCTGCAGAAAGAATATAAACTAAAGTTCTAAAAGAGCACGATCGAGACATCTTGATAGCAAAATATATTTATAAGAAGAATTCGGAAAACGAATTTTTTCAAATTGTCAGAAAAAAAGAAAGAAATAATTGTAAAGAAAGAAAAAGGAAGAAGAGGCAGAAGGTTTTCTTTAGTAAAGAAATTTGTGATCGTGCTGAAGGATGATTTTTATTGGCGCCACGACATATTTCCTACTCGCCATCGTTCTGGTGGCCTTGATCTTGATCGTGATGGACCATATCAGATTGAAGAAGAAACCGAAGAAATTATATGACGGCGATGAGCCATCTGATTTACCAGATCCACCTGGACCGAAACCATGGCCAATTTTGGGCTCTCTTCATATTTTGGGACGTTATGATGTGCCTTACAAGGCTTTTGGCGACCTCGTCAAGGCCTACAACAGTCAGATAATCAAGCTCAAGATGGGATCTGTATCTTGCGTCGTCATCAATGGATTGGAGAACATCAAGGAGGTCTTGATTGTCAAGGGCCACCACTTCGACTCTAGGCCAAACTTCGTTAGATATCATCTCCTTTTCTGTGGCAACAAGGAGAATTGTAAGTATCCTATTTTTTATTATTTCTACAAACTTTCCATTAAGAATCAATTAGTACAAAATTATATCTAATTTTTGAATTTATAATATGCTAAATTAATATCAATAAAGACTCAAAAAACATTGTAGAGTAGATTTTATATATTTACATCTTATGCATTTAAAGCTGTTTTTTTTGGACAATTTATTATTCTATCAATATTACTAATTAATAAATCGAATAAGGATGATCCGTCAATAAATATTCTTAAATCGTCGAAACAGAGATCGATTACGTACAAGTAACAAATCACTCTCTCAGCGGTTTAGGTCACGTTGTGAGCATGTTTTCCGATCACACGTCTGGCGGGGAGTTCAGAAATCCGATTATTATAAATCATCGGATTATTATAAATCATCGATGCAGCGTCGGCAGAAAGTTCGCAGCACCTCGTTAGGAAGCTTCTGAAAAATTGCATGCTAATGACCTTGTCGCGCGTCGCGCATACTCACGCATAGTTTACGCGACGTATGATTTACTTGTCGCGTATTCCATACTCGTCCGCGCCAAAACTCATGCTAAGGTCAGCTTAAGAAGCGGTACCAAGTGCAGGCGGAAAAGGTCACGGTACCACTTTCACGCGTTCCTCGCTCACCCGGCAGCCGGAAAATAGGATCAAGGCTGATCCATCAGAATCGCCGCTGCCGCGCCATCTTACCCCGGTGCAATCCAAGATGATCACATTAACTCTTTCCACTGCGTATGTTCGTACGCATTGCAACGGAATATTTTAATTTCGCGCTCACGTCACATGTGCCGGCAGCTCTTAATACGGTCACCTCTATAAAGTGCTTTATTTATTGCAGAATTAGTATTATTATTAGCTACTAATCTCTTGACTTTTTCGTTACGCGCAATAAATTAATGTTTTTCTATATTAATCTTTCTCAACGTTTGCATATTCTAATTTAGCTTTCGTCAGACATAATCTAATAATACGTTCATTTAATCGTTTGTTATTAAGAAATCCATATTTTTAATTGTATAAAAAACTAAAAATATTTATATATATATATATATATATATATATCAATATAGAACACTTAAAAATTTTTCTATATTATAATTTATTTATCTCTAATTTGATTATTCGATCATGGAAAAATATATAAAATATTCAAGAAATATTTGTTATAGAACACTAAAAAAAAATTTTCATACTGTAATTTATTTTATAATTAATTTATACCTGATTTGATAACGTTCGCTGGATTATCATGGAAAAACAAGTATGGGAGAACCGAGCTGCCGCTCTTCAGGTTCTCGGGCGCCCTGCACGGATGACGAGAAACCGGGTCACTTCCTACTGCCTGTCTCTTTTCCCGCTTCGATTCCATATTAAGCGCGCTGAGCGGAGAATCGATTTTCTGCCGTGTTCGCTGGGGAATTGATGCATTATTATCTAGCTGCATTCGCATAATATTTCCGCGTACGCAATGCATGCGAATGTACGCGAAGTAGAAAGAGAGTGTGTGCGAATTTTTTTTTTGCAAAATTGATGATGTTTCAGAACGCGTTGTTACGCGCATTGGGACGGTAACAAAACCAAGTTCAACACAACCCAGTCGTGCTGATTATTCTTTTCTTGATTTAGTAATTTGAGCTGCCATACATTCGTGCAATATATACGTTTACCATCATGATAGCCCTGACGTCAGCTGCTTCCATTGAGAGTTACTATAAATTGCAACGCGATGAAAGCAAAACTAATTGATATTACATTTCGAGAAGAATGTCTTAAATTATTTTAAATAAGATAAGGAGAAAAAGATAGTTATTCCAAATATTTCTTAAATATATTTTTCCAACAAAATAAATTAAAATGTAAATTTTTAATAAAAGTATCGACGTCAGTTAGACATTTGAGATAGGCTAACGATTAAACCATTTTTCCTCTTTCTTATAGCTTTGGCATTCTGCAACTGGTCAGACCTCCAGAAAATGCGAAGAGAGATGCTACGAGGGCATACTTTCCCGCGCGCCTTTACTACGCGCTACAACCAGTTAAACGGCATAATCGGCGACGAGATGGAATGGCTGATTAACCACCTGACCGGCATCTCTGGTATCAGCGTGCACGCCAAGCCGCTGATATTGCACATGTGCGCGAACATCTTCTTCAAGTACTTCTGCTCGCGAGGCTTCGAGTACAGTCACGATTCTTTTAGCCAGATAATCAAGAATTTCGACAAGGTCTTCTATGAAGTAAACCAGGGATACGCCGCAGATTTTATGCCGTTTCTAATGCCACTTCATCAGCGTAACATGACGAGGATGGCGACTTGGACCCACAAAATCAGAGAATTTATGGAGAAAAACGTAATTGAAGATCGTGCGACCAGCTGGAAGTCGGTCATACCTGAGGTAGACTACATAGATTGTTTGATAAATCACATCAAGACCGATGCTGAACCCAAGATGACGTGGAACATGATAATGTTCGCGCTGGAAGATATCGTCGGAGGTCACTCGGCAGTTGGCAATTTCCTAGTAAAAATTCTGGGATTCCTGGCTACACGACCACACATACAGAAAACAGCGCAGATGGAAATCGATGGGATCGAGACTACGAGCAAGTTCATTGGGCTAGAGAACCGAGGAAATATGCCGTATACGGAAGCTATCATTCTTGAAGGAATCAGATTGATCGCCAGTCCGATTGTTCCGCACGTTGCCAACCAGGATAGCTCCATAGCCGGTGAGTAATTTTCTCTCCTTTTTAAATACATTATCAAAATGGATAAATGATCAAAATGATTATATAAACAGAAAGAACGGAAAGAAGTGAAGATTAACAATTTTCGCTTGCATTGTCATATATTTTTGTAAATTATTAAAACAATCTAATTTCAAGACAAGACAAGAATTACATGAAAAGAATAGTTTTGCTAAAATATATAAAAATTTATAGATACAGATCTGAAAATGATTTTATTGGAATCAAAATAATGTAGATAGCTTTAGCATGATGAGTAATATTCGCAAAAAGTTTTGACATTTCAGCAACCAGTTCGAGTATTCTACATTATTTTAATAGTCCGAGAAAATTATTTTTATATTTCTGTATCTAGCTAAATTTTTAAATATTTCAAGAAAACTGTTCTTTTTTTGTAGTGCTTATCTTTTCTTGTAGTTTGTCTTGGCATGAAAGTAATTGCTTTTATAATTTACAGAAATTTATGAAACTGTAAATGAAAGTTGAAAATCTTTACATAAAATAGTTATTTAAGAATCTTATTGATTTTGAATAATATTAATATGAATATATTTATTAATATAACCAAAATTGTAACAGTTGATTTTATTTGAATTCTGTTCTTATTCTAGGTTACAAAATAGAGAAGGATACGTTTATCTTTCTGAACAATTATGAATTAAATATGTCGGAGGAGTTATGGATCTCTCCTGAAGAATTCATGCCTCAGAGATTCATACAGAACGGCAAATTGCTGAAACCAGAACACTTTCTGCCTTTCGGGGGCGGTCGAAGATCTTGCATGGGTTACAAGATGGTTCAATATATCAGCTTCTCGACGATAGCCACCCTGCTGAAGAACTTCAACGTATTGCCGGTAGAGAAGGAGATCTACAAGGTTCCTATCGGCAACTTGGCACTTCCTATGAACACCTTCAAGATCCGTTTCGAAAAACGGTAGGATAGAAAATGCAAAAGAATAAATCAATGAGAAAGAATTTGGCCAATGAAATCGGAGCATGACTTTGATTTCTTGTCCATAATCCGATCACGAGCTGGGCTCCTGAAAACTTTGTCGATTACGCGGAACATCAGCGATTAAAGAGATCAATTGAATTTGAACAGAAGGCAAATTTGAAAAATATTGTTCGATATTTAACTCAATTTACTTGATGACTATCGAACTAAGACACTAAGTGTTTTACACATAGAAGTTCTTATTAACATTATGCGTAGCGGAGGACTAGCAGCTAAAAAGAGGCTTTTGATTCCAATGAAGCTTTACTTACGTAGGGAAAATTAGATATGAGAACGAGCGAAGAATATTGACATTACTAGGTCGTTAAGATAACTAATTGAATCGTTTCTCGACTCATGCTCTAGGCGCGAATACGTGCGGAGCCCAGTTTCGTTAGTTCAAATCTTTGTTATATATATTTTTACTTTCTACAGAATATATGTCTCTCTCTCTCTCTCTCTCTCTCTCTCTCTCCCCCTCCCTTTCTTGTTTTGATTTAATTGACTAACATGAATATTTATAAAAAATATTTTACATCATATATAACTGATTTGAGAAAATATTTAGTGCTTTTTTAATTATTCGGTAATTATAAAATTTTAATTTTGTTTTACTCTAAAAAAATGTTTATTCTTATATTTGAATTTATTTCAATTATTCAATTATTTTATAATTGAATAGTGAAAATTAAAAATTATATACAAAACTCAATTTATAACGTTTTTGCTTTATTAAAAATAAAGATAATTGATTATTAAATTTTTGATTATAAATGAAAATAGTTTAAAAAAAACATTATATATTGCTTATCATTTAACTATTTATAAAATATATCTCTTGACTTGTTATATTATTGTAATAAAAGATTGTCACATTAAAGTGCCAAAACCAAGTTCAAACGATTTACACGTATAACTTCATTACTTGAAGACAATCAATGATTGAAATAAAATGAAAATTTTTCTCAAATTTACTTTGAAGAAGATTAAAATTAATTAACAATTCCTTCAAATTTACAAATGTTTAAATTATTTATAAATTTACCGTTAAGAATTTACGCATTAAGTACACATTTTTATACTATATAATACAGAATCCTTTCCCAAAAAGATTTTGCAAAAGATTTTAATTTTGTACTTTTTATTTCGAAGGTCTAAGATTTTATTTTTATTATATGTAGAGACAAGTGCGAAATGCATATTTTGCATATGTAAAATTTATATATTGCAGCATCACTATTTTATTTTTTCTTCTTCTTCTTCTTCTTCTTTCTCTTCTTCTTTTTTTTCTTGATATACATATTAAATGAATGTTGTTGTTAAATCATCATACATGTACTTCTCTATCTTTGGTCATATCGTTACATTTTATGAGGTGGTGTAAAGTAATTTTGAGGAATAATTTTGGGAGCAGAAAATAGGAAAAGAGTTTTAAATAGAATTAGAATATTACAATAATACATGAAAATTTTATAGTTGTTTCCAAAATGTTTGCATTTTTAATTAAAATTATATTTTATAAAATAATAATTATTCTCGACAAAGTAGTACTCTTCCCGTACTACTTCACAAATAATAATTCATTTTTATTATATCGAGCATTTATTAGTGCATTATGTTATTATTATTACACATTCAATTACTTTATATTAATATCACTTATTATTATTATTGTCAGTAATCATGTTAATCATTCTATCCTTTCTCGCTTCGTTTCTCCCACCGAACTATACATATCTCACACAGTAAAAAACATTTTATATTTATGTGTTAGAAACGGTCTACTCAAATTCTTAAATTTTGTGTTGAATTTTAACATATCCAAGTTTTAATTTAACATAATATGATTGTATTATTTGAATATTTTGTGTTAAATTAAAATTTAACATTTCTCAATGTTAAAATAACATAATTTATATACACTAGGTAAGTAAACATAAAAATATAGTTTTAAAACGTAAATTCTAAGAATAAATGAATAAAATATGTGTTGATTTAATATTATATTATAAATAGTAATTTTATTGAAGAAATATGTTCTGTACAAGTAGTTACATATTTTATATGTGAAAAAGTACAGATATATAAAGTACATATATTTTGTGTTATTTTCTCTTTGTAAATATCTATTAAATCTATATCTATATGTTAAATCTATACACTGAATATGTTAAATATCACAGAAGCATTGTCTAAATTAAAAATATAAAAATAGCATCTAATTTCAGTAAATTTATGACATTATGATTGTAATTTAACATAAAATCTGTTTTTGTAAATTGTGTCATAGTATTATGTTTTTTGTGTTAATTTCTTACATAATATTTGTGTTATTTTCTAACATATTCATCTTATGTTAAATTAACACAAAAATTTGAGTGGATCGTTTGGGATATGTAAAATATATTAAATTTAACATAAATTTTTTTACTGTGCACACTTTCACATTTTATAAATTGTACATTATTTTATGTTTGTTATTTAATTGTTATGCTATTTGTTAATTTATTATTTAAGATTTTAATAAGATTTTAATAATATGCATGAGACGCACATATGTATATACATGATATATATGTATTTTTATATCTTGGTATATATATATATATATATATATATATATATATATATATATATATATATTTAATACATACTTAATATAACTTAAATAAATGACTTTCGAAAATTAAAAATTAAAAATTAAAAAATTAATTCGAAAATAATTTATCAATCAGTTGAGTGATGAATTGATATACTGTAAAGCTCATAAATTTTCATCAATATCATCGCATTTTCTTCGCGAAAAATATTGTTTATTATACGACATTTTATTTAAATTTTAAGAGAAAATTCTCCCCATGTAATAAAAGTTAAACAGGTTATCTT
>Ga0157363_1001106_pt1 | contig 21940 bp, 19 predicted proteins | sample AttsexASBM1_FD_111477 | JGI IMG/M metagenome (GOLD analysis project Ga0157363, IMG submission 111477) | Fungus gardens microbial communities from leaf cutter ant in Ribeirão Preto, State of São Paulo, Brazil - Atta sexdens ASBM1 | ecosystem: Host-associated > Fungi > Mycelium > Unclassified ... | reverse complement strand
TGATTTTGCAGCATGATAATGCTCGACCCCATGTTGCGAAAGTGGTCAAGACATACTTGGAAACGTTGAAATGGGAAGTCCTACCCCACCCGCCGTATTCTCCAGACGTTGCTCCCTCTGACTTGTTTCGATCACTTGTTTCGATCAATGGGACACGGCTTGGTTGACCAGCACTTCCGGTCTTATGAAGAAGTAAAAAATTGGATCGATTCGTGGATAGCCTCAAAAGATGACCAGTTTTTTCGAGGATTCGTACTCGAAAGAGTACGGGAGAAAGTAGTGGCCAGCGATGAACAATACTTTGAATAAATGTATAACCAGTTTTTTACAATAAAGCCTCGAATTTCGGAAAAAAATGGCGAAAGCAAAGTTGTACACCAATAAAAAATACGTTTTAGGTAATTACAGGTTGAATAAACTCTCGATTGAATTATAAAGCAAATGATCTGCGAATCAAATATCTTTGATACGGTATTTTCTGATAAAGATTAGAAATCCGGATTCAATTTACGATTAGTGTTCTCCGTTTGATGGATCCCATCAGTCACAATTAATTTTTAATTATTCGCGACTCCGATTATGCGACATATAAGAGCCGGCACATAAAAAATTTAAGCCAGTAAGATATAAGCAGTAAGGAAATCAACATGTTGAATTGGCTACTGCTTATGGTCTAACTGTGGATTTTATTGTGATTGATTAATTCGCTTCCTGCTTAAGTTTTACTGCTTAAGTTTTTTTTTGTGTGCTATGGTTTTTAACCTTTGTACGTACTGTCGGCATTGTCAGATCAAAAGATTGTTTGATCGAATGAATTAGCAACATGTCGAGTCAATTCTATATCGTTTTAATAAGTTACCTTTAATAAGTTATCTTTAATATAAATAAACGAAAAAGGCTATTCTGTTATGATGCTTAATGTCATTTTTACGAAAATCTTACAATTTCCACTTTAAGCAAGTTTTAAATTAAAGCTCGTAATATAAATTAAAGTAATTTAACAAATACGTAATATAACAAATAAAAAAACAATTAAATAACAATGAAGCTAATGATTTTTAAAACACTGTAGAAAATTTATTGCGAAAAATATTATTCCATCCACGATATTCCTTGACGGAAGGATAAGGCATTATTAAAACACTTTTATTTAAGAAAAATGTATCTGTAATATAATTGTATTTTGAATTTTGTATTTCAGCAGAGCACATAAAAATTTTATTTTACATTTCAGTGTAGCACATAAAGGTATTTTGTATTCAATATTTTAATATTTTAAAACGAAAGCTTGAAAATGTTTTACATAATATTTTGTATTTCAAATACTAAGATTGACTATCAATTATTATATTTGAAATTTACAAAATACAGAATACTTTCAATCTTTTAACTTGAAATGCAAAATATAAAATATTTTTGTTAATTATACAGAGATATGGACCACCCTCCGCTGATCTTGACCTTGTCAAGGTTATGATCTGAGTGACTTCCAACAGATTTTAGGTGACAATCGTTCTTCGTTAAAAAGTTATTAACAAAAAAAGTTTGAAGAATGGTGTCTTTTCTATTACAGGAACAGAAATTTTCTGCTTTAAAATATATTTTATGACTTTCCACATAAAACGACGTCCATCCCACCTCTCCCCCTGCTTAGAGGCGCACGATTTCCATGCGAAGCGACCCCATCTCTCTACGAAACAATTGTTCTATTCCTAATAATTGTAAAAATTGAGATCATCGGATTTATTCTCTAATGGAAGGATGTAGGGTGAAAGTTGCTTCTGCGCGTGAAAGCAACTCGTGCACTCTTAAAAAGGGAAGAAGGTTGGGATAAAAGTTGCTTCGCGTAGGAAATCGTAAAATATACACTATTCTACAAAAAGTAGGAAACACTTTAGAATATATTCAAAATTGTGCAATATTAAGAACACTATAACTTGGTGAAAAATTATCGCAGACAAAAAATCAAAAAAGCATTTGAAAGCTTGAAATTTTTACTTTCGTAATTGATATTTCAATCTAACTGATTCTTACGGAGATATACAGCACAAATGGATACTCATCGAATATGAAAATTTTTTACGAAGATGTATAGCGTAAAATTCATACAAAAATGCGATTTATGATAGTCGAAAGAATGAATCTTTAGCTTTAATTTGCTTTTCTATTGAATGCTTTACAATATTTTTTCACCGACTTATTGAATATTGAAGCAAAAATGACTTTTGCTTCAACATTCAGTAACTTGGTGGAACAAAAATTGTACAGCACTTAATAAAAAAGCAAATGGAAGGTAAAAATGTACTTTTGACTGCTGTAAATCGCATTTTTGTGTGATTTTTATTTTACGCTATAGACCTTTATAAAATTTGTACAAAATTTTCAGATTTGATAGATATCCATTTACGTCCATATAGCTCCATAAAAGATCAGTCAGATTGAATCTATTACCAATTTCAAAAGTAAAGAGTTCAACCTTTAAAATGCTTTTTTAAAAAATCTCATTACAATCATTTTTGATGAAGATATTCTATCTTGAAGTTAAAGGATTAGCATTAAAAAGGTCAAAATCAAGTTTATCTCTGCAAAAAATAATTATAAAATGTTTAAAATAATTGTTTTAAAACTTGAAGTCAAAACTTTCAAATGCTCCAAATCATGTTTCTATATAAAAATTTTGTTATAAATTACGATGCTAATTTAAAGTCGATCTTTTAAAATTAAAAAATAAGCTTTAACTTTGATAACGTGCACAGAATACAAAATCTTCTCAGTTCTGTGTCCTAAATAAGAGAACAATATTTTGCTTGAACAATATTTTGCCAAAATGACGTATCTTTGACATTCTATAAAATAAATAGATTTTTCTTGAAAAATGTAATATACATATCTAAAACTAAAAAACACTTTCGTATAAAACATATCTTACATTATTATGTGATGTTTTATTGATAGGGATTTTTAAAGTCCTCTTACCATTTTTTGAAAAATAATATTTAGCGCCCACATTAGCGTTACCCAATAAAAATTTTTATTCCGTGCACGTCATTAAAGTTGAAGTTCGTTTTTTGATTTTAAACAATCAACTTCAAATTAGCATCGTTTGTAATAAAAATTTTTAGAAACATGATTTGAAGTATTCGATAGTTATTGCTTTAAGCTTTAAAATGGTTATTTCAAATGTTTCGTAATCGCAGAGATACGTAAACTTTGGCCTTTTTAACGCTAATTCTAAATGATAATTTAACTTCAAGATAATTTCATCAAAAATGATCATAATGAGATTTTTAAAAAAGCATTTTAAGGGATGAATTCTTTACTTTTGAAATCGGTAAATAGATATTTCAATCCGACTGATCTTTTACGGACGCAAATGAATATCTATTAAATCTGGAAATTTTGTACAAACTTTATAAAGATTTATGCCATGAAGTCGTGTACGATTTTTTTTCACCGATCATTTTTGCTTCAACGTTCAATAACTCGGTGAAGAAAAATCGTACAGCACTCAATAAAAATACAAATTGAAGATAAAGATTAATTCTTTCGACTGCTGTAAACCATACTTTTATGTAATTTTTACTTACGCCATAGACCATTAAAGTTTATACAAAATTTTCAGATTTGACGGATATCCATTTGTGTCCGTATATCTCCGTAAAGAATCAGTCAAATTGAAATATCAATTATCCATTTTGAAAGTAAAAATTTTAGCTTTCAAATGCTTTTTTAATTTTTTCTGTGATAATTTTTCACCGAGTTATAGTGTGTTCTGAATAATGCGCAATTTTAAGCGTATTTAAAATGTTTCCTATTTTTTGTTGAGTAGTGTATTTTGAAGCAAAACATTTCTGTTTCATACAATAGAAAAAAAGACCATTTTTCAAACTTCAAATCTAAATATCTCAGAAATTATAAGAGATCGCCACTTAATTGTTAAGGCAAAATCACTCAGAATCATGACCTTGACAACATATGTCAAAGTCAAGATCATCGGCGCGGTGTCTCTAATATGCATAATTACCAACTATTCTACATCCTTCCTATTGAGATAAAGGGCAGGACCTCGTTTTGTGCAAAGTCCTGCGCCCCTCGGCAGGGTAGGGGTGGGATGAAACTTGCTTCTCTCTCTCTCTCTCTCTCTCTCTCTCTCTCTCTCTCTCTCGTAGAAAGTCGTACACCCCTAGACAAGGGAGGTGGATCTCCTTACGTGGAAAGCCATTATGTAAGCAAAGAAGGATATGAAATAGTTATATAGCATATTTATTTATAGCAGAAATAAGGTTATTATTTTTTCAAACTTTATTGTTAATAAATTTTAATGAATAATGAGTGAGGCTAAAACCCTGTTGAAGGAGGACACTCAAGATGATGGTATTGACAATATATGTCAAGATCAATATCATCGGAGGATAATCCATATTTCTGCATAGTTAATATATCTTTATATGCCTCAGTAAAATATGAAATATAAAATACATTGCTGCAATTGTATTGCAATAGTGTATTTTGTACTTCATCTTTTATCCGTACATTACGATCACAATTGCACATTTTCTTTTTATTATTTAACCAACAGAGACCAATATAATCTTAAACATTTTCTTATATTATTACAACATAAAATGCAAATATAATCACAATTTTTTTATTATTGAAACAAATATTCTTTAATCATACCTTTCTTCTACATCTGCCTAGCTGGATCGATCTCCCCCCCCCCACTTAACAAATCCTAATGAAAAAATTATATAATAATGCGCTATTTATGCGCTATTCATATCCGCAAACAAAAATTTTTGCGCTTATTCCGTTCAATTAAAAAAAAATTTTTGTGGGGGGCTGAGTGAGGAGTCAATCTATTCTCTCACCCATTAAAAACAATCGATTTGAAAAATTAAATACACAGGATTTATGTGCTATTTATGCGCTACTATTTTCAAGCATTTTGGATTCTTGCGCTGCAATTCTTAGGGCACTTCCTTTTTGCAGCAGATATATTCACCTCTAAGTCGTTTAAAATTACAGTGATTTTGGTTTCAGAGAGGTTAAACATCTGCTAATAATATTCAGTTTATTTCGCTTTGAGTTTCATACAAAAACCTTGATTTTTACTGTGTTTGAAATGTCGAATTTTATATTAACCAAGCAGCATTTGCGGGAGGTTTTGATTTTCTGCTTTAATTGGAAGAAAAGTGCGGCTAAGGCTTATCAATGTTTATCGAAGTTTATGGTGACACTGCTCTAACTGATAAATGTAGAGAATGGTTTCGATGTTTCAAGGATGGAGATTTCAGCGTTGAAGACAAGCCTCGGCTTTGGACAGCCAAAAAAATTCGAAGACAAAGAATTAGAGGCATTACTCGAAGAAGATCAGAGTTAAACGTAAGAGCTTGCAGAATCATTGAGGATAACTCAACAAGCTGTACGATTGAGAGCCATGGGAATGATTCAAAAACAAGGAAATTGGGTGCCTTATGAACTGAAACCGAGAGAACGTTGAAAGGCAATTTTCACTTGCGAACAGCTGATTCAAAGACAACAGAGAAAAGATTTTTTGCATCGGATTGGAGATGAGAAGTGGATATTCTACGACAATCCCAAGAAGAAAAAATACTACGCTAAGCCCGGTCAATCATTGCCATCGACATCAACACCACGGCCGAACATTCATGATTCGAAGATCATGCTCTGTATCTGGTGGGACAAAAGAGTCTTGTTTACTATGAGCTGCTGAAACTTGGCGATTCCATTACGGGCAATCAGTATTGATTACAATTGATTCATTTGAGCCGTGCATTGCGAGAAAAACGGCCGGAATACGAGCAGAGACATGATAAAGTTATTCTTCATGACAACGCTCGGCCTCATGTCGCTAAAGTCGTAAAAAAATATTTGGAAACGCTCAAATGGGATATTTTACCGCACTCGCGGTATTCTCCGGATATTGCTCCTTCTGATTACTGGTTATTCCGAAAGATGCAGCAAGTCACCGGTTCACTTCTTTCGCAGAAATCGAAAATTGGATCGCCTCCAAAGACGAGTCATTTTTTCGAGATGGAATTCGAAAATTGTCTGAGAGGTGGGAAAAAATAGTAGGCAGCGATGGATAATACTTTAATTGATCTGTTCATTTTGTTTTGAAATAAATGCATTTTTGAACGGACCGAACTAATTTGTGCTCCCAATAAAATAAATACTAAATTTGTTCTAATAAAGTTCTATTTACATTGACGGTACAGTTTATAAGAAATTTATATTGTTCAATGAAATGCTAGAATATATGTCAAATGGACGATGCGTGTACATCAAATGAGCATCTAACAACTTTTTTTATCATTTTAAAAACAATAGTAACATAAAATTAACAGTAATTATGTATAATGACATAAGGTATCTTAATTGTAATCTTTTTATTCCATTATTTTAATCATTTTACATATTTTTATGGATAAACTGTCTATTGACTAGGAAGTAGCGCGAGAACTTTCTTAAATAACTTTTTTAACGTAATAAGAGAATGATAATTTAGTTCTAAAAGAAATCTGTTTCGAATATGCGATGATGGAAAATTGAATAAATGTCGTTGGAAAAATCTTGTTTTCTCAGTCTTCACAAGACTGATCAGTTATGTACAGATTAATTGTCGATATGCAATCTGTTCGCTAACGACGTCGACGTATCGAAACCCGTAATTAATCTTCGAACGTGACTCGGGCGGGGAGAAATCAAAAGATAGCGAATCCGCTTGTATTGTGAAAGCTTGTTTATTGAATTGCTACGTCGCGCTGTGGTTAAATGCGAGGGGATATTTAAACTCGCGGAAGTGAATTAAGAATATCGAGTAACCCGCGAAAGTTTCCGAATTTCAAGAAATTAGCAAAGTTTGAGACATTGATATAATATGCGCACGAAATAGCATGTTCTGGGAGAGGTTAAGTTGGCGTATGCGGACCAGGCGGACGTCTCGACAAACAAATCTTCTTTGGCCAAATAAAATTCCCTTATTACTACACTGTAATAGTATATCGACGCTTAGCCGTGCCGAAACTTAGGTATATTTTTCACGGCGATATCGAGTAGCAAACACATTTACCGAGTAACGGCATATGTTTTGACGGCGGAACTCCAAGTTCCGAACATTTTGACTCGGCTGCGGCCGCGGTCGCGCGCGAGAGTGAAAAACGGCGAAATGAAGGAAAATGAATTTGAAATCCGATTCCCCAGTGACGTGTATATACATACACGGAAAAAAATTTCGACAGGCAGAGATATTCAGTTAGTTGAGTTTCAGTTAGAGCATGTAACTTATTCTTACTAATTAAAGCGTTGTTTAACAAATGCTTTCGGTTAGAGGAACCGAAATTTTCCGTATTAAATATGTTACCATCATAGCGAACCATTCGGTTACTCGCACAGAGTGCGCGAAATGAGGTGTAGTGAATTGTGACAAGAAACGATTTCTCTGTTTCTATAAATGAAAAGATCTGACAGACGAATTTGACGTTTGATAGCAACTTATGCCTCATTTAATGGCAAAAACATAGGTGAGTTGCGTTGGTTAAAATTTTAACTAGTGTTTTATAAAATATAATCATTTATAATAATTGAGGTGTCAAAAAAATTATAATGCTTGTCCACGATGTTAGAAATCGATTCAAGATCTCGGATGAAGAAAGAATTGATCATTGGTCATGTGACCAAATTGTTCAAATGTGATTTGTTAATTTTTTCTCGGATCGATTTCCAGCATTATGGACCTTGAACTTATCCTGTTGTTCCTATTTCAACTTAATAATTGGACTTCGGAAAACGTAATAGATACGAAAGTCGAAAATTACCTCAAAGAATGGGGATTAGACTCTTACTTAAACATATTCATAAGTGAGTGATGCAAATGTCAATATAAAATATTGGCAAAATAATATAACATCCGCATATTATATGTATAGCTACATAATCTTATTCTCTTTCTTTTCCTTATAGACTTAGTAATAATAATTGATGAAGAAGCTTTTTTGCTCTTAGAAGCTGAAAACATAAACAGCTCATAACAAAAAAGGAACTTCGGGTAAAATTAAGAAATAAATTATGATCATTAAAAGAAAAGTGAAATAAGAACAACAAGATAAGGTAGGAAAATACCGCACGAATTATTACATTTCATTTCTACATTTGTTAATTATTTACACAAAATGTTCTATCTCATAGTTGGTTTCATTTTGATATATGTTAGGCCAATATTCATAAATTTTCATATTACACACACATATATATATATATATATATATATATATATATATATACTTAAATATATTTAAGGCCGTCTCATATGCATTTTTACACTTATTAATATTATAGAATTCTTTTTCCATTTCTTTCCTCCTAATCTGTCCTGTAGGAAATCGTTTCTCTGACTGATGCCTCTTTGTCTCAGGGATTCTCTTTAAGCTCTATTCCTTTTAATAGAGATTTAATTTGATTTAGGATTTCAATTGTAATTGCTAATGAATTAAGCACTTCATAACTTCCACACATCTCCTGTGCACCTATTCAGAATGAAGCATCCAAAATATTAAGTATAAATGATATTTTTCAACGTGCATATAATATAATATGCTCATGCTGTTTTCACATCTTAAAAATTATAAATTTAATTCCAAAAATACTGCTACTTCTGTTATTTTACATTTTTATATTGGACAAGTTAAGAAAAATAATATATTTGAAAAAGCAATTCCAAAGAAAAATCTGAAGCAGAAAGATAGACTGAGATTTGCGGAAGCAATTATTAATTATGAATTTACTGGAGATGTGAAACATATGTAAGTACAAATTGATTTTTCAAACATTATTTATAATCAATATTTTAATCTTTTATTCAATGTATAATCTGTCATAATTTTTTTTCCTTTTTCTCTGTCCAGAATAATTCCAGCTCGATTTATACAAATTCGAACAGAGAGATTGAGAAAGAGTTTCCTGATGAAAGAGGAGTAAATCATTGTTTTCTTTTTTCAAGTGAATTTGGAAACATCTTTCTTTTTTAATATTCTTTAGACTTTCAGGCTTTCTATATAAAGATTATGCATTTTACGGATTTTCTTCGTGTCCAGATCCATTCTTGGAATGCCAACGTGAACCTTGCAGTCCACTTCATCAGGGCGAGGAGCAGCCTGGTACTGAGTCGTTCCTTCGAGTCATTCCTTTTATATATTACGCTACTTGTTAAAGAGAAAGAAGAGAATTGTGAGGAAAGAGGGGAGAGGTGGAGGAAATCGGTCAATTTTCAATAATTGGGAGAATAGTTTTCCATATTTTATTTATATTGTAGTCATTATCTCTATTTAGATTGTTAGGGTGTTTTTGTCTCTATGGCTTCTCTATACTTTCTTGGAAAGTAGTCTTTGATATAATGTTGGCTATTGTGGTTGTTTTGTCAAACAGTATTTGACGTTCTTTCGATGTTGTGTTCTGATAATGCTGATTGCATAACGTGTTTTAATCTGACATCACATTGTTCTTTTATCCGTTGATCATTCTCCCAGTTTCTCCAATGTATACTTACCCGCAGCATCTTTCTTTTTTAAATTTACAGAATATTTGGTATATATATTTGGTATATATATATATATATTCCAAAGAATCGAAAAGAGGTCCTCTAGGCTGTTTGTATGACAAATATTATTCGTTAAATAGATTATTAGTAAAAAATGGCTTTAGAATAAGCCAAAGAGGCGTCAAGCCAGTTGAAAAACCAAACCAGCTTGAAGATAAGTTTTAAAGATATGATAAATAAGAAATATATAAAATTTGTTTGCTTAAGTTGTTATTGTTATTCTATGTAAACAATTGTTCTATGTGATAATAATATGTGTTATTATAGTCACCAAAGAAGTGGAGCTCTTCAGTGCAAAGTCGAATTCAACCTTGAAACGTTGCTGTTGTAAAATGGGCTTTAACTTGTTAAGTTAGGCATAATATTTTAAAATCTGCCATCGCTTCAGATCAAACAGCTAATTATTTTAAATAGTATATAGTTTTGAAATAGCCTCTAGGTTATATGCAGGTTATATACAGCCTCTTGGCAAGTGGTTTTTTCTCGTGAAATCTTAGTGTCTGATATGTGCATGACTATTATATAATAGCCTTTTAACAATTTATTGTTTCCAGTTAGAAGAAGATTTTGACCAATTATATCCACATTTAACATCAAGATTTCCAGCTAGGATCTTTGACTATTAAATTAAAAAATAAAGACAAAAAGTAAAAAATGATAAAGCAGATATGTACATCTTTTAATAGAATATTACTTGCAATTCTAGATTTCATGTTTTTTAATATTTTACATCATTTTTTTCGTTTGATTAGATATTTTCTGAAATTTTTCAAAACAAATATATTTTCTGATTTTTAAAATAATTCTGACAGCTGCTTTATTACTTCTACCAAAATTATTAATTATTACTTTCAACATTAGTACGCGTGGAGATCAACTTCACAGAGTGAACAACCAAGAGATTTTAAATAATTTTATTCTTCTAATAAAGGTCAGCTTCAATGCTTAATGAAATATTTCTCTTTATGCATGGGTCGACATGTAGGTGCAGATTGAGTTTCTCGAGTTATTTCTTGTAGATTTTTCTCTGCTTAATTTAAATCCGGCATTGAAGCTTTTTTTCATCACATCTGGTTTTTTTGAAAAAATTGAGATCAAAAGTGCAAAAAAATGTATTTTTGAACTATTTTTTATAAAGTATAAGCGATAAACGCGATATGCTAGAAAATTTAAAAAAAATTTAAAAAAAAGCTTAAAATGCAGATTAGACAGTGCAAATTTATTATTTATTTTGAAAATGTCAAAAAAACTATTTTACACTTTTGAACTTTTTTAAAAACCAAATATGATAATAAAAAATATGAAGATAAAAAAATTTCAATGCTACATTCGAATTCAGCGACAAAAAGTCTACGAAAAATAAATTGACAGATTCAATCCGCATTTAGCATTGATCATTGTTATTTGTAAAAACGAAAATAGGATATATTATTAATGTCCCCATTTTTTTATAGACTATAATTGATATTAATCCTGGCATTGAAAGAATTAAAAATACTACCCGGCAAACAAAGTGTTCAGCTTTTCGTGATCCTTGTAGGAAAATCATGGGATTCAGTGATTGACTCCTAGTTATTGATGCAAGAACGTACAACATGGAGAACTCAATTAGAGCTGAAGTTTGTTTTAAAATATTTTATTCATTTAATTGTATTCCAACTTTTGTAAATCTGTTTGATTATTAATTTAGAAATATATGAATTATCATTTGATAAGAGAGACAGCAATACAGTTGTTAGTCGTTGGTTAAAGAAATTAAATGTATAAATTAAGATAGTGATAAGTTTCTTTATATAATATTCGTTATATTGGTTCTGTAATTGTATTCCTCTTTTTAATTAATGTGATTAGTTTTTGCATAAGTATTATCTATTGTTGCTGTATTATACTTTTTTTTTTAAATTTTATCTGCATAACGTCATGCTTTTTCTCCGCTTTTTCTGTGCAAAACTAATTTTCTCTCTGTGGATGTTTTTTATTTACATTTAAAGATAATACGCGAATAAGTCAATGAACGTGCAGAATTTAAATGTCAAGAAAAACATTGTTAGCGGGATCTTCTGAACGGGAAAACATTTCGAAGACATTTGATCAAAATTCATAAATATTCTATTTATGTGCATCAAGTGGTATAAAGAATCTATTTTACCAGACACATTTACAATTAGTGAGAAAAAAGAATTAGCTGATTATAAAGTAAATAATGAGAAAAATAGATGTCTCTGATATTTCAAATAAGGAAGATGTAACAATATGTTTACTTAATGAAAGTGTGAGAAATAATTTGTAATGACATTTGTAAATAAACTTTATGCAAATTCTAACTTGACAAGAAATCATATACAATTAGTTATTGATGATTTTTATCAACTTCTTTCTGATGCAATGGTTAATTTGAAGCCGTTATTTTGTAACATTTTGATGGAAAATCCCGCTAAAGATATAAAGGAAGAAGTTGATAAAGTTCTTACGGTTTTAACAGAACTATTTTAAGATGTTTATTCAGAGTATTATCGTCTCAAGATATTTCAAGAAATGGGCCATTATATTCTTTTCCAGTCATAATATTGTTGGTTTTAAGATCGAGAATAAACTCTTTCAAAATAGAATCATCAAAGAAATTGTTTCAGTTACCGGTCAATTTATTCCCATGAAGGAAGTTATAGTTTTTTGTCTTCCTGGAGGTTCTTCAAAAAACTTTAGAATACGTGAAAAAATTAAAAATTGAAGAAGATTTATCGAATTTTGTTCAAGGAGAGTTTTGGAAGGAAAAAAAATTTAAATATCTTGATGGTAAAGATGTGTTACAGACATGTGTATTTTATATGCGAAGAATAGACTAATATAGAATATGATGAACAACCTCACGCATATGAAGTATTAAAGAGTGAATCTTATATCTGCTGGTTATTGTACAATTTATATAGTCCATTTCCAGCTATTTTTCATAAAATGTCAATGGAGAATTATGTTGTTTTAAGAGCTTCTATTTAGGACTTTATTACATTCAATTTTATGTAAATTAACTAAGTTAAGTTTAGTTATACATATATGTACATTGTAAAATAGTGTTGGAATTTACTTGCAACCGATTTTCAATTTGGTTCCTGCCCTTTACCTCATCAACCCACGCGCAGTCTAAATGCTGATCGACATTATTTTATTAATTTAGACTGTGCATGGATTGGTAAGGTAAAAAAATCAAGCTGAAAATCGAAAATTACAAGTAAATTCCAGCACTGTATAAAACAAATGTAATAATTTGAACTACATATTTTATTATAAATATATTTATATAAAAAGTTGCTATTTTTCAATAAATTTTGAATTGTAATTTGATTTGTTCATTCCGTTATAATATTTTTTATTGATTAATTTTTGTAAGATTTTATGAATGCAGTTATATACTTCTCATAACAGTTTTATTTATCTGATTAATAATAAGGTCCATAAATTTCAGAAAAACAAAGAAAAAAAAGGGCTATGAGCCAAAAATTATTATATAAAAACAGAGCAGGATAAGTAGAAAGTACAAAAAAACAAAAAGGAAACGAAAATCTTTTTAAATTTTAAATTTTAATAAAGAATGCTAGCAATAGATGTTTTGATTGCGTTCGAATTATTCTCAATAATAAAAACATACATACATAATAAATAACGATTGGAAAATAAACAAAATATATATATAATACAATAAATATTTCGTTCTCTAAAGTAAACGCTGATAAAAATAATTATCGTAACATTACAATTATAATATATAACGAAAAGGACGCGAATGATAACTACTTGCAGTCAATTATTATATGCTTCTGGTGTCAATTTGAAAAGGAATGAGAATTTTTCGATTATAAGTGAACGGAGAACGCAAACATGAGTATGATCCTGTAGAAAACACATGTAATATGAAAATATAGCGCAATTGAAATAATATAACTGGATATAAATTATAATATAACAAATTTTTAACGCTAGAAAACGAAATGAACCATTAAAGACTAGCATACAGACAATGCAATAATATATGAGATAATATTCAGCAAAATTAGTGAAAGTTAAGAGTGCAAAAAATTTTTTTATCTCTATATTAACTGGAAAGTTTTTTATTTTAGATATAATAATAGCTAAAATAAATATGCATATCTTTAATGTAACATACCTTAAATCAAAAGTTGATGAAATAAAAGAAGTTTCGGACACACACAATGCATTAAATTTAGAGACAATGCGAAAAGAAATAAAAATATCTTGTCTCCCCCGATGTTCAAGACAAAATGAAATCACAAAAATGACATTCGAAGGAAGGAAGGTAAGGGTTAGTTGGAAAATGGTAGGAGGAGGAAAATAAAATGATAGAAATGTGGATGAAACTATGGAAGGAATAATAAAGACAAGAAGAAATTAAAAAAGAGAAAAAGATTGAATAATAGGTAGACAGGATTCAGACAAAGATTCTATGTCATTTTGTCTATTTAAGCCTTGCTTTTGTCTTTTTATGTATATCATTTCGAATATCAATCTCTTATTATATGAAGATTTGTTAAATAAAATATCTTCACTTCATTCCATCTAAAATTGTGATTGAGATTTATATGGTGATAAGAAATGACCGATGGAGAACCCGTTTTTTTATGATATCCGAAATATGCTCACGTATCCTCGTACTTAATTTTCTCTTGATTTGACCAATATAGCTAGCCTCGCAATCACATGAGATTTTCTAAACACATTTTGATTAGAAAGCAATTCTAACTTGTCCTTTCCTCTCTTAATAAAACTTTTCAAGATGTTAGTGATGGAAAAATGCTAATTTACAGTTGGATATAGAGAAACTTTCGGAGATAGATTTAACGTTGAGAATGATCCGATCGCGATCGAAACGTCTATTGCTAGCATTCTTTATTAAAATTTCAACTTAAAACATTTTCGTTTTCTTTTGGTTTTTTTGTACTTTCTACTTATCCTGTTCTGTTTTTATATAATAATTTTTGGCTCGTAGTCCTCTTTTTTCTTTGTTTTTCAAAAAGTTTTATATTGTATATAATCAGACATGTTTTTCATTAATACATCTTACGAATAATGCATTTTATACATGTATGTTTCTTGTCATTAATTTGAAGTATTGAAATTGAGCATGTATATTGTTCAATTCCAATACTTTAAGTTAACGTCAAAAAGTAGACATGTAAAAATGTATTATCTATATAATAAAATGTATTAATTAAGAATATGTCTGAGTCTATAAAAACTTCCTTTATATAAACAACTTTATATAAACAAAATTATTGTGAAATACGAAATTGATTGCAAAGATAAGTCGAAAACTTATTTCTAGCAACTAAAACACTCGATAACGCGAGCCATACTAAGAACGTGAAGAACTCTGTTTCTTATTACTATAAATATTCGTTATTATAACTGAGCTATTGGTTGACACAAACTAGACTTTTCGCATTAACATTCGGTTGAAATAATCGAAAATAATTGTCTGAGTAGCGGAAACCTATCATAGAAATTTTTCTGTTCTTACAACCGAGTTTTCATTTGATCCCCAGAAAACAGAAAATTTCGGTGGTCATAACTGAAATTCAGTTACATGAATCGAATTTTTTTTCCGTGTACATATTATTTTACGTCGGTGTTATTCATGTTAGAAATTCGCTTTGAAAAACACTTACTATTCAACAATCTGACGGAAGAGGAAGAAGAGGGGCTAGAAAAGTGAACAAATTCCATCGAGCACATCTGAAAGATCGGTTCTCTGCAATTTGCTTAAGTTTCACTCATGATTTATGCTTAGGATTTGCATGAACTTTCAATCAAAACAATATCGATGAATGGAATTTTAACGGTTGTAAGTATTTAAAAAAAAAACATCGCATTTATCTTCCGTTACCTAACATATACAAAATTGAAATATTCTTAAAATTTATCTTATTTGTAATTCGTGCAGACACTGTAAATACGTTGATACTCGATCGTGTCATATCTTTGTAGTATATATATATATATATATATTGAATAAACGAATGAGTTTTCGATTTTGTGATTTATAGGGTAATTACTACGTGAGTATTATATATTTCTGGAAGAAATCACGACACACATGGTACATACATGTATCATGACATATTCATTGAAATGTAAAACCGGTAAAAAACACGCGCGAGTTCGAAGGCACAGCGATTGGAGAATTGATCTTGACTACTAGAGTGCACTTTAAGCGCACTCATTTTAACCGAATGTCATATCTATTTACATCTGAGTCAGAATATGTTGAAAATTGTTACTATTTCAATTTTAAGTTCTCGAGTATAGAGAACTATTCAATACGCTCTCCGCTCTTGGATAATCTTTCCCACATTTTTATTCGATATTACATTCAATTTAAACATATATTACAATTATTATGAGATTTTATTTTGAGAGAGAGAGAGAGAGAGAATAAAATTCACAAATTTACCTACACAATTGAAGTATTCTTAATTTGAATTTTCGCTTTAATTTGAAATAAGATGCATTACTTTAAATACGAAGCGTCACTACAGTCAGAATGTTAAGATGTTGATAACATTTAAATGAATATATATGAATATAATGACACATAACTTTCACGGACTTTGACATAAGATGAATATAATAGAAAGTAACATTATGTAAAAAACATTATATAAAAAAATTAACATGAACAATTTAATATTTTACATGTACAGTTATTTTTCTTTCATCTACGTTTAATCTACGTTTTATAACTGCATTATTTTTGTTATTTGTTGACTTATTTATAATATATTTTATTATAATAAACTGTATTATTTTAATACTTACAATTGTTTAATAACAATTTAACACAAAATATTCAAATAATCCAACCATATTATGTTAAATTAACAAGCGATTATATTAAAAATAATACAGTTATTATAATAATAATATATGTTAAAAATTCAATATAAAACTTTAATCAATTTTAATACATACAAAATACTTTTTACAGAGCTATAAATTTATAATATACAAGCTTAGTGTAGAGAAAAGATGTTGCTATATTGTTTACCCTTATTTTATATTTATGAACTAAGAAATTTTTATTCTCAAAAGCAAACTTTCTGCATAAAGAAAAATTCATATGTCCGATTTATTGTTATATATATTCCTCGTCATTTCCTTCATGATTATACAAGGATAATTATTCTGACGAAGTTCGTGATCATGTAGAGCAGATTAAATTAAGATGGAAATCTTTATCATTTTGCAATTTTTAACAATAAGTTAACAAGATATTAATTGCTAAAAACTGGCTCTAAAAATTTTTTAAATAATTTTATCAGAATTTTTTAATGCCGTATTTTCTCATGTTGATAAAAATGAGAAAATGTAGTACTAAAAAGTTGATAAAAAATTTTGAAAAAATTCGTAAAGGTCTATAAGAAAAAAATTAACAATTTTCATCTCTTGCAGTTTTTCTGTAAAGTTGATAGTATTTGAATAAAAAATTATTGAAGATCAATTTTCACCAATTTTTAGCAATTAATATCTTGTTAAGTATTACAAAATGGTAGAGGATTTTTCATCTCAATTTAGTCCGCTCTATATGTCCATAAATTCAGAATAATTATCAGACATCCTATATGTATCATTAATGACTGCAAATATATAAACGAAAATGAAAATTAAAATTTGAGAGGAGAATAAAAATATTTTCAAAATGTTTTGACAACGAACAATATTAGATTGTAGTCAAGGAGACAAATTTATTTCATGTTACATCATGCTACGTGTATCAATACGATACATAGCTTGATCAAGTAATAAGATCACTCTTATATCAAATACATGGTGATCTAATGTGATTCGCGATCTAATCTAAAATTTTTATAATAAGTATCCACTTTATCGTATTGATAAGTTCATTCTAAAGCGTTTTTTCATTTAATTTATTTTTAACACGAGCAAATAGATGAACATCGCGCGTCTTCGATTAACCGTGCAAATACCGCGGCCTTGCCATAATTAATTTTAACGCGCTATTCATGACATAAAAAAATGCCATATCTCACACTGAGAGAAAAATGTTTGGTATTTGTAAATATAATTATGTATTACTATAATTATGATTATTACTGCTATTGTATAATAATAATAACAGTAACTATATGTACCAGGTGTATAAGCTTAAATCTGCTGTTTAGTCAGAAAAACACATTTTTTTTCCTAGGAAGCAAAACAATTTATTCAAATTTATTTGCCCTCGCTAACTATACATTTTTTCCATCTTTCGGGTAATTTGTATATATTTACCATGCCAAAAAAATTCCTCATTTTTCGAAGCAAACCACTCATCAAGCCATTTTCAGACGACTTCGTAAGGATCGAAGTGCCGTTCAGCGAGCGTGGCCCATCGACGAAAACAAGTGATAGTCAGAAGGTGCCAAGTCTGGTGAGTAAGCGGAATGGGGTAGCACTTCCCAATTGAGTGTCTCCAAGTAATTTTGGACCATTGTTGACGTATGCGATGGTGCATTGTCGTAGAGGAAAATCAGCTTGTCATGTCTTTTCCGATAATGTGGCCTTTTTTCACGCAGAGCACGGTGCAATTTGATCAGTTGTTGGTGGTAACGGTGAGCATTAACAGTTTCACCAAATTTTAATAGCTCGTAGTAGATGACACCCTCCTGATCCCACCAAACGCACAGCATCGTCTTCCGTCCGAAGTGATTTGGTCTTGAGGAAGATGTTGATGGTTGGGCGGGATCAATCCAAGATTTCTTGCGTTTGGGATTCTGAAAATAGATCCACTTTTTATCGCCTGTCACAATCCGATGCAGGAATGACTTTTTTTTTGTCTGGCAAGCAGAATTTGGCATGTGTTTTGGCGTCGCTCCATCTGCTTATCGTTCATTTCATGCGGTATCCATTTTCCGATCTTTTGAACCTTCCCCATGGCATGTAGCCGCATGGAAATGGCTGCTTGAGAAACACCAATTGCTCGGCAAGCATTGAACCGGCGAAACCAATCTCTGCACGTTGTTTCCGATAAAGCATTGTCGCCATAGGTCTCCACAAGCTTTCGATGCGATTCGGCAGCCGATTTCTTCAAATTGAAATACAAAAACAAAGCTTCCCGCATATGCTTTTTTTTTAGCAAAAAACTAGACATTATTACGAAAGAAAAAATGTATGATGTGCACTGATTAATATTGACAGATATCAAACACAAAAAGAAGTGTGTTGTGTGCTCAGGGTAGCTTTGTACGCTTACTAATGCCACTTATAAGCAAACAGCGGATTTAAGCTTATATACTCTATAATTCTAGCAACAAATGTATATTTGCAGTTGGCAACCTAAAACGATTATAATTATAGTTATTATAACCATAAAATAGTAGAAATTACCATAAAAATGATTCAAGTAACTTTAATTTTACAGTTATATTTTGGGACAATCATAAAAAATATGATATTGTTATTATTATTGTAGCAGTAATAATCATAATTATATTGTAGTATAATATATATTATAACTACAGTTAGAAATGCCAAACATTTTTCTCTCAGTGCACATATAGTTGAATAAACTCGCGGGGTATGGAACAATTTTCCATCGTTCGTTTTGCGCAGCAACATCTAAATTAAAATTGTCTTTCTACAAAAATTATGAAAGACACACCACTCATCGGCAAATTATCGTGTGACGGAATTAAAGTGTGATTCGAGTATGGGAACTCGATTCACGCATTAACATATAACTACTTCGAAAGAGAACATAACATAAGAGTGTGTCCGTTTTACACAGGATGAATATAAAATGTTACAATGATCATCAAATAAAAAGCAGAAGCATGTAACGTGAAAAGCGTGTAACGTGTGCTATAAAATACGCATTAAAACAACGAACAAATGTAGATATGTGTCCAAATAGCGCGATATGGCAAGAAATGAATTGTGTGATAAATAAACTTTTTCTGTTTATTTGCGCAAGATATGATTTCGAATTGGATAAGATGATAGATTCTTATGAATAGGATTTTATTTTCGCTATGTACACATTGCATTGAAGAATTTGGGTTAAAGTTAACACTCATGTCACATGATTAAATTTTCGTGTTAACTTAACATAAAATGAATATGTTAGAAAGTAACATACATAAACATAAATATGTTTTGTAAAAGCATTAACATAGAGAATACAATATAATTGATAAATATATATGTATACTATGGAAGTATACATGTATCTTCAGTAAAATTAATATTGTATGTTAAATAATACATCAAATTAATACGTTTTATCTCATAATAATATATCAAATTTATATATTTCTTTAAAATAAATTGATATGATTTTATTTAACTCATTATGTATGTTTTCAAAAAGATTATTTTTGTGTTTGATAATATTTTTGAGGCTTCCACTGGTGGATATTTTTATATAAAGTTTATGCGTTTCACAAGTTGTGTCCAGATCCATTCTTAGCATGCCAACATTTCATGAATCTTGCAGTCACACTCCCCCACATACAACTTATCCCGCTTCCAAGTACAAACACTATAACCCCTCATTGGAAAATCCGAATCACACATAACTAACTCAACGGACTTCATACAAAAGAATCCAAAAAATCCGACTACGTCCCACAGACCTGCTTGTAAGTTTTGATGTAGAATCCCTTTTCACACAAGTCCTAATAAAAGATACATTAAACATAATAAAGATCTCACGTGAAGTCCCCTCCGACCTCATCCTGCTAATAAAGCATTGCTTAATAATTCCTTACTTTTCCTATAACAATTAATTTTATGAACAAACTTCAGGCAATGACCTTCCTATTTCTTCTGTGATCATCAATATCTTCATGGAGCATTTTGAGAAAGAAGCCTTCAGAAAAACATCCAAAAAACTAGAAGTTTGGTTTCGTTATGTAGACGACATATTCATAATATAGAGACATGGCAGAACTGAACTCAGTAAATTCCTTGTTTTTCTCAACAATCAACATCCAAATATTCACTTCACTATAGACATAAAGGAAAATAGAAAACCTCCCCTTCCTAGATGTTCTTATTTCTAAGAAAGCTGATATCTTAGGCCATCAAGTGTACAGAAAACACACAGATAGATATCTATATGCCGAGTCGCACCACCCAGCACAAAACAGTCTGCAACCAACTCACTTGTATATAGAACTTTCACCATCGCTGACAAAGAACATCTACAGACAGAACAATCACCTAAAGCTAGCCTTACAGAAAAACGGACACAACAAGAAAAGATATGATCAAAACAATAAACATGCAAACAAGACAATGATCTCTGATACATAATCAGACAAAAGAACCTATCCATTCTCCCATATGTCAAAGGAACAACAGATTGGCAGAATATTAAACAAACAATATTCGAACTATCTTCAAACCACCCAAAAAGATAAGTCAAATCTTAAGAAATCCTAATGATCAAAGATCTCAACTCCGCAGGAGTTACAAAATACCTTGTTTCTGCGAGCAAGTATACATTAGAGAAATCAGGAGAATGGAACCTACGGATAAAAGAACACCAACGTGATATCAGGCTAAAATATGCCACGCAGTTAGCATTATCAGAATATAATATCAAAACAAGACATCAAATACTGTTTGATAAAACGATCATAATATTCAACATTACATCATACTTTCCAAAAAAGTATAGAGAAGCCATAGAGATACAAAATCATCCTAACAATCTAAATAGAGATAATGGCTATAATATAAATAGAATATAACATAAATGGAAAATGATTCTCCCTTATTGAAAACCGATCAATTTCCCCCACTTCCTGTCCCATCCACAATTATCTTCTTCCCTTCCACCATTCCAACAAGTAGCGTAATATAAAAGGAACGGTTCAGAGGAATAGTTCAGTATCAGGCTGCTCCTTGCCCTGATGAAGTGGACTGCAAGATTCACGAAATGTTGACATTCTATGAATCTGGACACGGAAGAAACTCGCGAAACGTATAATTTTTTTATTTTTATGTTTTTACTTTTATTATTTGTGTCATAATCTGTTATTTTAACACTAAGAAATATTGAATATCAACTTAACAGAAAATGTTCAAACAACGTAATCATATTATTTTAAATTAACAATTGGATATGTTAAAAATTTAACTAACAAATTTTGAAAAAGACCGATTTTAATGCAAACATAATATGCTTTTTTTATATATGTACGGATATGCGTATAAAAACGTCATCTCATATTCGAAGTTAGAAAATATTAGTTTATTTCGATGAAATTATATTTCGATATGCGTAATTGTGCGCTTGTCCTAAAT
>Ga0157363_1001105_pt1 | contig 21947 bp, 19 predicted proteins | sample AttsexASBM1_FD_111477 | JGI IMG/M metagenome (GOLD analysis project Ga0157363, IMG submission 111477) | Fungus gardens microbial communities from leaf cutter ant in Ribeirão Preto, State of São Paulo, Brazil - Atta sexdens ASBM1 | ecosystem: Host-associated > Fungi > Mycelium > Unclassified ... | reverse complement strand
GTGTGTGTGTGTGTGTGTGTGTGTGTGTGTGTGTGTGTGTGTGTGTGCGTGCGTGTGTGAGAGAAAGAGAGGGGAGGAGTAAGTGCACATAAATGCTGGGTCCGAAGGAAGGGGAAACCTGTCACTGGGGTTCGTATTAGAGGGGGAAGTGTGTTTCTTCTCTCTTTCGCACGTTCTCTTTCCAATCCCACTCGTTGTTTTCTCTCTCCCGTTGTCCCACCCGTTGCGGTCTTTCGGGAAAGGGAAAAGACTCGTTTCATGATAAGGAAAACAGAAATGTGTAGATTTCGAAGTTACGTTACGAGCAAATGACATCATGGAAGGGAGAGGCGAAAAGATATTTAAGATTGTGAAGGAAACCCAGAAAGAAACAGAAATTAGAATTGTAATTTTCATTATTCAATTTTTATTTCAATAATTTAATTAATTTATTTGAGGAAAAGCCGTGCCTTCTTATCATATAATTCTTAACTGAATAGAGGCAAGGGGAAAAAAGAAACTGAAAATAATTTTAAAAATTGAGTAATATATATTTAAATATTATAATATATTTAAATATTATATTATACATTTTTTTTACAACATTAATTTATTTCTTACTTTGAAAATAATATTTACAATTTGCGGCGTATACAATTTTATTAATAGCATACATTAATGATTCGCACTCTACGGCTAAAGTTTCATCATAAACCTCACGCAATTTTTTTAACGCATTACACTTATTATTAATAGAGTTTTGGCGTAATAATTATAAATTGTTGAAATTTTTCATTAACTATATTCTGCATTATCCAGCGACTTGCCATGCTCATTGCAATATTCAAGATCCAGCATAAACAACACGATTTCATAGAAGGTTTCATATATAGAAGTGTCGCGCGATATGAATTTTACTATATTTTTATTTCAATACGATCATGAATCTTCCACGGTGTAACCAGTGGTGTTGATTACACGAATTCTTCGAATGTCCGCACTCTGTTGTATTATTTTTCAACCACGTTATATCGTTTCATACCATGAAAATATAATTGTCTCTCAGTTGTCTCCAATACATACTACTATGTATTCATGCCACAGACCTTTGTAAAATTTGTATAAAATTTTCAGATTTGACGAATATCCATTTCTGTTTGTATAGCTCCGTAAAAATCAGTCCTATCGAAATATCAATTGCTCATCAAAAGTAGAGGTTTCAAGCTTTAAAATTTTTGATGAAGTTCCTCTATCTTGAAGTTTGCCTACTTCTGAACAAATAATTATAAACTCATTTAAAATCGGTATTAAAAAGAATCAAAATTAAAATGCATGGATCTCCGTCAAAAATAATCGCGAAACAGTGTTTGATTAAAGCATAATGCTTCGAATCATATTTCTCTGTAAAAATTTTATTAATAGACATCGGATTTTATATGCAGATATTTATTATTAAAGAAAAAGAGTTTGTAATGTTGTAACAAAATTTGTATTGTTTGCAATATATAACATAGTTATACTGTAATGTATACCAATATGCATTTTCTACAATATGAAGAAATATATGCAAAATAATATACATTATAATATACATTACATATGCAAGATATGTTCTTATAAAATATACATTATGCAAAATATGTTATTATAAAAAAATTGTTCTATATTTCTAATATTTATTTATGTTATTCGTTTCTGCATTAAGTACATTTTAGATATGTTTTTATTCTTTTACTTATACATATATTGATGTAATTAGTGCAATTAACACATTTAATTTGAAAATTTATATTTTATAGTTATAATATTACAAAAAATAAAGTTATAAAAGATAATTTAAATTATAATTTTTTAAATAAAATATTTTAAGAACTATAATTTATAATAAATTATTACAAATAGTGTTAATATAAATAGAACCTTGTAGAATTGAAGAATAAACTTTGGTGTGCGTAAAATAAATTTTTTTCTGCAAGTTTTTTAAATTGTACTGTACAACTTAACAGTTTCTACTTAAAATGATTTCTTAATCATTACACTACAATTTTTTTCACTGAAGTGTAACGATTTGAAATGATTTTTTAATGAATTTTTACGTATTTTTACTAAAAATTAGTATCTGTTGTTGCCGCGTCAGTATTAGCATTATCCGAGGTGTGCTACGGAAAGATTACGCGGTCGAATTTACATCTCGTGTACATGCGTGCGTGCGTACGCGCACGTGTGTGTGTGTGTGTGTGTGTGTGTGTGTGTGTGTGTGTGTGTATTTACATTTTCGTTAGCCTAAAACTAGTAGATTAATATACAAGATGAGGAAAAAATATGAAAATCCTGAAAAAATATAAGATATTTTAGAAAAATGTTTCAAATAAAAGTTGTATGATTTAAAAAGGTCTATTCAATAGTCTCATCAGTTTGACCCTGGCTGGCGTCTTTGAAGTCAAGTCAAAGTCACCTTGAATTTTTTAAATGTTACACTTTATTTTTTATTGTATATTCTTATAGTCCTTTTCAATACCTTTTCAAACTATAATTTTATTCATTTTGGATCAGCCGTTTCAAAGTTATTGAGTATTTTACAGTAAGAATAATAGACATCCGAAGACAAGGTCGGAATATGATCCAGCCAATTAAGACAAGGTCGGAGAATGAGCCAGCCAACTAAGGCAAGATCGGAGAATGATCTATCTTTAAATTTATAATAAAAATTTATAATAAATTTTCAAAATGTTCACCATTCACAGTTTGACAGTGTGCTAGCCGATTATAAAATCCTAAAACAGCGTTCCTGATATAATCCCTGGGAATGAGCGCAGCTTCATCAAGGACGTAAATCATATATTTTGCGGTTTAGTCGCATAAACTTATTTTTTAGGTAGCTCTATAGAAAATAATGAGAGGTGAGAAGTCTGGCGATTGAGCTGGCACTCAATTGGACCTTTCCTCCCTATCCATCGTTCAACGAAGACTTCGTTTAAATAGTAACGGACATTTCTTCCATAATATGGCGCAGCACCATCCTGTTGGAACCAAGTGTTCTCAATATTTTCATCAACTATGGCCCTTATCGCAGGAACTATTTGATTTCTCAACATATCCTCGTATTGCAGTATTTAAATTCCCTTCAATCCCTATAAAGAATAGATGGACCTATCAAAGTATTATTTAAAATGCCTGCCCATTGTTTACTTTCTGCTGATATTGAGTATGAAATTCCAGTGCCCAATGAGGATTTGTATCCGACCAAAATCTACAATTATGTCGACTGACATTACCGTTAAGTTGAAACATTGCTTCGTCTGAAAAAACAATGTTGTAAACAAAATCAGGTTCTGCATCTATTTTTTTCTATCATTAATTCACAAAACTCTAGACGTCGATCAAAATCGTCTTCATTTAACTCTTGCATTAGATGAATTATATATGGATGGAACTTATTCTGTTTTAATATTTTATACACTGACTTCTGATCTATTTGATGTTCTTGAGCTATAAGTGGATTCTCCATAAAAGATTGCAAAACATTCAATGATTTTTCAAGATTTGTTGCTGTTGTTCTCTTTGTTTTTGTACGATTTTTAACATCATCAATTTCTTCGTCTAATAGTTTTGTGAACCGTAGATTTCGAGATACTTGTATTTTCATTCCGAAATGTTGCATTGAAGGACTGCTTAATATCATTGTATGACCTTAGTTTGTCTCCCCTCTCATCATCAAAAGAGATATTCGTTCAGGTGCAGCATTTTAAAAGCAACTAATAATGAACCGTGAAAACAAGTGAATATGAGAGAGAGTGAATATGATTCGGATAAGAAAAGATTGAATGATCTAAGAGCTTAGGATGATCTAAGAGCTTAGATCATCCTTCGATCTTACCTCAGTTGGTTGGATTATATTTCGACCTTGTCTTCGAGTGTCTATTACTTCTTACTGTAAAATACTCAATAACTTTGAAACGAATGACCCAAAATAAATAAAATTATAATGCTTTGAAAAGGTATTGAGAAGGATTATAAGAATATGCAATAAAAAATAGGATGTTCCATTAAAAAAATTCAAGATGACTTTGACTTGACCTCAATGACGCCAGCCAAGATAAAACTAATAAGACTATTGAATAGACCTTTTTAAATCCTATAACTTTTATTTGAAACATTTTTCTGGAAAACTTATATTTTTCGATTTTTCCATACTTTTTCCTCACCCTCTATATTCAGCGTGACTAAAATCTGATATTGCCATCTCTATTTTGAATAATGTCCTGCAAACGTTTATACCAATATACCTCCATATTGCGAATAATACGCCAAATTTGAGCGTTTTCGCTAATTGTTCCAAATTTTCTAATACGGAGATATATTAGTACAAAATAGAAAGTTAATATGTCCGCTAATATGTACTAGTCTACTAGTTTTAGGATAACGAAAATGCACATGCACGCACGAGATATAAGTTCGACCGCGTAACCTTCCCGTGATACATCTTGGATAATGTTAATATTGGCGGCAACAATAAGTACAAGTTTTTAGAGAAAGACCTGAATTTTTTTTCATTATTTACTTCAAATCGTTACACTTCAGTAAAAAAAATTGTAGCATAATGATTAAGAAATTTATGAAAATATATCATATATTTTGAAATATGCTGGCAATATGAAAGTACTTATCCGTTAATTTTATCTCCAGAGATGTTGAAGTTTGCAAAATAGTCAATAATTAATCTAAAGTAATACATGCTGTAATAAGGAAAGACATAAAATATCAAATTTTCGCAATTTATGGCAATAAACTCTTTACCCCCCCCCCTCCCTCTCTCCTCCCAATTAACCATTTTCCTACATTCCCTTTCTGTAGAAATGTTAATGGCACCATTTTGTTTCTACTACTGTACACTTTCATTTAGATATGCGGCAAATATGCGGCATTTGACATCTAGTAGCTCAAAACGTATCTCAAACGTATCTGTGCGCGAGGATCGCTGTGCTGCGCCGCGCTGACCTCAAAAAGTGTCAAAAATTCAAAATGTTGATGGATTTGCATGAAACTCGATATTTAGTGGTTTTTGAGGTCACTGATTTCAAATCTAACATTAAAAGCAAAAAATTCAAAATAGATGGATTCAAAATAGAAATTTCGGTTTTGTACAGCGAAAGTATAACAAAACTAACATTTGTTTTCTTTTCACTATTTCGTCAACTACTTTTTCAGCTAGCGCTAAATATTCATAGAAAGTTCGATTTGAATTCTCAATGTGCCGAATATTTCAGAACAGTAAGGAAATCGTCATGGAATATACAAATGTCGAAATATTCAAATTATTCTATGAATACTCCTTGTAAATATCACGAAAATCGCGAGTGAGCGAGCAGTATACATCTCCATATACAAGGGGATTCACGTAGAGCAAGCATCCTGAAGGAGTCTAAAATCACACTATCACTTCTTTGTGTTAGACTCTAAAAGCTATAGTATTGTAGACTAATCATAGGCGTAACATAATTTTAAGAATTGTACTTAGCAACATAAAAAAGTTATGAAAAACAATTTTCACATAGATTCAGCTAGTTTTGAAGTTTAGATTTGCTATATTGCGCCAATTAAAATTTCCTGACGACACTATTTATACAGAGGATGGTAAACTAGCATATAAAAGTATACTGTTAGCAACAAATGTTCATAGGCGCAATCATAAAATATAATCAAATATTAGGTAATGGGTACAAATATAAGAATAGCTCCCTTGGTGTCAGATAAAATACAAGTTAGAACGGACTTACCACGCACCAGGAAACTAAACGACAAGAGAAAAGATAAAAGTGTCAGATAAAAATGTTGAAAAAGATATAATACCGTGCGCCATAATCTTAAATGACAAATCAGGTAAAAAAGTCGAAAAAGATGTAATACTACGTACCATGACCTTAAATGACAATAAAATCGATTATGTTCATTGGGACGATCCTAATAAGCACATGGATTTTTGGCCTTATTATAAATTGAAACGGGAATACGCATTTTAGTCGACATAGAAGTGTTGATAAACAACATTTGCGTAAGATCTTTGCGCATTATACCGCGATAAAAATAATGTCTGAGAAGAAAAATCTCAAAAAGTAGCGACTGGTAGAAAAACTATATATTCCATCGAAAAGAAATTGTCCACATAGACGTGTCATAGTTTATGGATACGATGATTTATGGCTGATGTGGTCGAGATACGTCCCTACACACGATTTAACAAAGGTTACTACTATATTCTCACCATTATCGATGTGTTGAGTAACTACACATGAGTCATATCGTTCAAAACCAGGGTGGAAATGAAATGGCTACAGCAATAGCAAAGATAATTCGAGTTGATGGAAGATGTCCGAAAAATTTGCAAACTGATATGGAAAATGAATGGAAAACAAACGTACAAAAATTCTTGAAAAAACACAATATAAATCATTCAACGTATAAATTATTCAACGTATTCTGTAATGAAAGCACCGGTTGTCGAACGGTTCAATCGTGTTGAAAAATGATATGTGGAAACAATTTACGCACAATGGAAATTACAAATGGATTAATTTGTTATCGCGTCTCGTGTCAGAGTATAACATACGAAAACATTGAATTATCGATTCGCGATGTATCAATGTGACTTCCACAATCATCAACAAACTCTTAAACACAGTGTATAGCGTAAAGGCCGACGCACTCCCGCGATTCAAAGTGAGTGATTCGGTACGTGAGCAAGTTCAAGACGATCTTTGAGAAAGATTACACGCTAAATTGAACCATGGAAATGTTTAGAATTGTCATAGAACTAATACCGTGACGCATCTTCTGGAAGAATATTACCTGAAAAAACCAGTCCTTAGAGGATTCTACGATATGAGCTCGCGTCACTAATCCCGATGTAATTAAAAAGGCATTGCGTAAAAAAGGAGACAAGGTTTATGTGAAATGGCTGGCATTTGATAATTTACACAACTCTTGGATACACAAGAATAATGTGTATAAAAATAAAATTTATTACAAATTGTATAATTCTTTTTTCTTATGTAAATATATATATATATATATTAAATATACACAAACATATTAAATATACAAACATATTATACATATAAAAACATATTACATATAAAAACGTATTATACACAACATATTATACACCATATACAAATGTGTGTTTTATTAAAAATACATAAATATGAAAAAAAAATAAATTTGTAATAATATTTTATAATGCCCCCATAGCAACATGTCTATAGAATTTGATACAATATATCGTTTATCGTCATATGGACTTAGAGCGATTTTCGTTTCGGATACTGTGTACATCATGCACATCATGCAATTTAGATCTTATGCAAGATTACTGTTGTTTCATTTCGATTTTATTATTCAGACATTGCGTGTAATCATCGAACATTATTAATCTCGCTATAATATTACTTTTGACATCTTTTGCCTTCTTCGTATCCTTCTTCCCATTAACGCGTAATATATTTTCGTTCTGCCCAACGAATTCGATTATGACCGCGCTACGTTTTCGTCTTTCATCAAGCCCGGAATTTTTTTATTAGCGGAATGTTGTAAGTATTGTTGACCATATAATCGTATTGATATTTCATAATATCATATATATCGTCGCATTTGATATGATAAAGACTGCTCGTGATAAAATTCGTATAAACACGTCTTGGATATATCGAGGATGCACATACCCATATATATATATTGGTTTGTTGAACTTCACCTCAAGTTTCTGTATTTCTATCACGACCAGGTTCTCGGAAAAAACTTTACGACTGTGAAAATTCGGATCATTGCTTCCGCGCCATACCGTCCATCCCAACGTGTCACGAATCGCACATTCTTCATGGTTTTGCCGAAAATTAGTTCATAAGTTTGTAAATTTTTTTAGAATTTGTTGTTCGCGTGAGTTCAATATAATATTGCGAAGTCACGGAGATTGCGCGAATACAGTGAACTTTTGCGATACGGAGGCCATGGCGAGTACACTGCTGCGATAATATATGATGTAACGCTTTTTATTATACGATGTCGCGAGGAGCTTGTCTTCTCGCTTACCAGGAGGTTTCTCGCGTGTTGGATAAAACGGTAGATCGGAATGTGCATTATGAAGATGTTGCGAATACTCCAAGTTCACTTTGAGAAGGTAATCCATTGGTAAATCTGTCGCAATAGTTGTAACGTCAAAATTGTCTACGTCGTCGACCCATCGAAAATCAGCATACGGCAATGGCTGACACATTATCTAGCCGTACAAATTGTTAACATCAAAATACATCAGGTACGTTGATGATTTCGATGGATCGTACGACTGCATGTACTTGTGATTAACAACTTGCGCATATCTGTTTGAATACCTGAACATTGACTCAAACCATCACGTTAGATAAATAGAACCATGTCGACGACTGTAAGAAGTTCGAAATTGCTGCGAGTATGTTTTAACATTGCGTCCCACATAAAACCTGATAGTATTATATTTTTGTAACATCTTTATTTACATGTTTTTTTTCATATCGCATTTTCATCTAAATATCATTTAATACATCTTTGAAATCTCGCTACATGTCTCTTATCTTAATGAGGACATCGACAACATACAAGTTCCTAAACATTGTGGGACCTATATCTCATGTGCAAATTGCGATTGATAATCGGGGCAACCGCATATTCATACTACCTCATGCTACATGGAAGACGTTCATCGAGAAACAGATATCGAACGATTAATGCAGTCAACAGTCCCATCATCATCACCGATTCTAAATGTGGAACTTATTAAAATATATGATACAAATAATGTGAAATTAACATTAAATGATATGTTTGTACATAAAACCAACAATTGTGCTTTTCTTATTTGAACTTGAGCAATGTGTTGAACATGTATTATATGAATTGAGTCAATACGCACGGTGTTAGTAAGAAATTCGAATATTTTGTGTCATTTTTAAGACAAAATTGTATTAGTAATAAAAACGATGCTGCAAACATTTTGTACAAAATTTATGATGACAATTCTATAATGTGAACTAATAGTCCATGGTTAAGATTATATTGTATATATTACATTATATAATAAATAAATATATGTTAAAAATATATTCTTTTCTTCTAAAATTATTTTATCTCTATGTTCGCCACTTCTTCATATCTTCGTAGTAGTATTGAATTAGTCGATAAGAAAGCGCTCTTGATCATTTTTGTATATTACTAAAAAAAAGTATTACCATAATTAGTGTTACTAGGTTATATTATTAAAATTCATGAAAATATTATCATAATTAGTTATTATTAGTTATTAAGTCGTATCACTAAAAATTCATAAAATATTTATCGTATCTATTATTTAAATCGCGTGCAAGAAGAAAAGATAACCTGGGAGAGAGCACAATGGGAGGAAGAGCACAAATAATAAATATAGGACTGCAATAGATGAAAAAGAGAAAACTGCATTTTACAATGAGTAGGAGAGAGAGGATAATAGATTAAAGAGAGAACGCAACGGGTGAGAGAAAGAAGAAACGGACCCTTCCTCCTCTACCATAGATCCCGGTGACACGTTTCCCCTTTCCCAATGTCTGAGATATTTCTCCCTCCCTGATTCTCCCACACACATACACACGCACATCGTATACGCATTAACACATAATCTGTTCTAATCGGTATAGCTATCCTATTTAATCCCAGTTAATTCATATTTATTTATTTTTATATATATTTACATATTTTAAATATCTCCTCTGCTCAATACGAATGCCTCTCAAATTGTATATGAAAATGCACTGAAGAATAAACAATTAAACCATCTATAGAGAAAAATTTTTTACAAATAAATATAAATAAAATACTTACGGTTGAAAGTATAAATCCACCTCTCCCGATGCCGTAACATCACACGAACCGATTTTAAACCTTATTCTCCCTAATTTATTCATCATTATCAGAAGAATCGCAGGGAGAATCTTCAGATCTAAAATTTGGCGGATAATAGACATGTAGGTTGATAATATGTATCTTCCCCAAGATACAAAATCAACTGTAACACACAAAGTACCTAGAATACACGTATGAATTTCAGATCTTATTTTCATTTTACTAAACATTTTTATTGAAACGTAACCCTGATGCTCTATTTGCTATTTTGAACATCAAATATTAGTGCATGTTAACACATTGCGGAAACCAAGTTCTCAGTTGCGAATCAAACACGAGAGCCATGAACAATTACGGTTAGTCATTTTATACAGTGTTTAAGGAACCGCTTAAGATGGAGCGCTGGTTCTCTTGCGAATTAGGAGCGCTCCGAGCACAGCAAGCGCGAGCGCCAATTCGATGTGACGTAACAGGAGGTACAGCGAATCCGGAACACTCTGCCGACGGTGCTCCCAGACAATTCAAATTGGTGCAGCAGTGATCGCAACCTCGCAAATCTAATAACGTTGATCTTCTTAAAAGATCGTAATGACGACATATTTGGTATTAGAAACATCTAGTCGTTCTTTTCAGAAGATCAGTGCTTAAAACCATGTAAAACCAGTCCCACTTCCCTCCAATCTCGCAATAATATTTGTTATCAGAATCTCATTTCTCTTTACAATTTTGTACATTGCCGATATCGATTGCTGCGGATAAAAGTGAGTGTACGAGTTTATCGTGTGAAATAAAGTGCTCAGAGAAATAATTCTCCCTTTATTACACTTCCATACCAGCATTCGATCCTCTCTAACGAGTGTGGAATTTGCACACACAGACTGACTTTCCGTAAAAAAAATTCTCACGGATATTTATACGATCATTTCCGGTCAATGACATCAAAAATACAAATGTCAGATTTTATAACAAAAGATATTTAGAGACATTCGGTGATGACATTAATGTAATTTGGTACCACAAATTACAGTGTTAGCAAATTTGCAAGTTTCAATATGACCTTGTCAGCGTAATATAAGAAATTTTTTCAAGGGTACATGTTTCGCAATGACAATGATTAATGTAATATGATACAAATGCGACGTTGCCAAATAATATGATATAATTGAGTTGCCAAATAGTATAACATCAACTAATATATAGCTATTTTGTTCGCATAATTTAAGATTTCTTCTAAAATGATTATCATCAATGTAATTTAATACAATACCTGCAAAAATTCAACATTTACAATTTCATCAAAGTATAGCTGCAGTGTAATTTAAGATTTTTTTTCAAAAATAATGCTCATTAATGTAATTTAATACAAATGCGACATTGGCAAATAATGTATACCATATAATGTGATATAATTGAGATGCAACGTTACTAAACAGTGCAATAATTGCTAATATACTGCTTTATTAGCATAATGCGAGAATTTTTTCAAAGGCATGAGATATCTGATGTAATTAATAAAAATAACATACATAATGATATAAAAAATAACAAGATTTAGATCGCGTCATTAGTCAATTCGACAGCGCAAGTGACAACATGGAGTGTGATTTGATTGAGCAAGCTACTGCTTAGCCTGCTTAGTACTGTAGACGAGTACAACGCGTGGGAACAACATTGCGATGAGTTTATAGAATCATTGCAGGAATAGAGTCGTATCAAACACAATTATCGATCGGTAATAAACATTTACTGATTGCATGTATCGCGCGGCTTGAGAGTCTGAAGGAATCTGTGCGTGGAAGAATCATACATGTGGGCATCGGGTATGGACTCTATTGACGCGAAATCGAAACGGCGTTCGAAAGCCGTATTCTGACGGACAGTGATAAATTCTAAATATATGGACCCTTATCGATTCCTCGAAGACGCTAGTGAAATTGTGCTCGAGCATGTGCATAGTGTAATGCAATGATATGATTTTATAAAAATAAACTGTTTTCAATGGCGCGAATAAGAGTATCCACCCGGAACTTTGAATTATATTAATGCATTATATTAATGCGATTTGCGCGAATGGTACGTGTCGCGCGTCATCGAGATTACTTTATCATCTGGAAAAGTTTCAGGAACGCGATAGCATTCCATCACGTATACTAAATTTAACGATGAACACAAACAAGCACGATCCTTTGCGCGCGGGATGTCAAATGAACTCCCGCGAAAAATTATATTAAAAAGAGCATACAAACTGCGGACAATGCGTGTTTCGCGTGATCTGTTATCACTGTTCTATATCCGGCTCAAGGAAATGCACATTGAGAATCTTCATATTTGTATTATTCCACAGTATTGACTTTCGCGGGCACTAAATTTCCAATGACATTGAGTCAAATTAAAAAATTCGAAATTTTGAATGTTTCCATCAACATCTATTATACATCAATGAGAAGAAGATTGTGCCGATATGACTCGCCGACCAAAAAAGGAGCAAGCACGTAAATCTCTTGTACATGGAGGATGACAACACAGGACATTTCGCATTAAAAATCTATTCTGTCTTGTGAAATCACAAATTATCAAAAACAAGAACAGAATATATTTCTGCGATAAATATGTGAAAATTCTTTCGTAAAATAATAACAATAACATTAATAATAATACTAATAACAACATAATAATAATTTTAATAATAATAAATGCGCAATTTTTCAAATGCTTACATTACTTCAGCTCGAGTGCTAAATTGGAGATCTACAGCGAGGATTATTGAAAATTAAATGATTGCGCAACTAGGTTGCCAAACGAAGACAGATGGTTGAGTTTCGACAACCACTTCAAGAAGAAGTCCCATTCACTGTCTACTTAGAGTGCGCATTGGAAAAGACGGATGGAAATTCTGAATCAATTATGTACATGTATCAACATCATAACGTTTAATGTTTAGCATCGGATATTACGTACATTGTTTCTATGATACATTATCCAATATCGTTTTTCGCCGCGATAATGACGCGTGGTTCGCGGAAGAAATTAGAAAAATCTAGCGCACAGTGTACAGTTCATAATTTTGGCTAACGTATCCATGGCAGATTTCACGCGAGATGACAAAATTCAACAATGTAACGCACTGCCATTTATACGAGAAACCGTTCGCGCCTGATGATACGCGGGTACGCGATCATTGTCATTTAATCGCGCGATACAAAGATTCTGCCCACTCGAACAACACATTAAAAGGATTAGCGTTGCATATCCATAGTGTTTCACAATTTATCTGATTACGACGCTCGTTTCATCAAAGAAATTGCTAATCGCGTATGAAGGACGCATTGATCTGCTTTCAATAAAAAAGAAAAAATATATTTCAATCTCCAAACACGTTGATAGTACTAAAAACGATAAAAAAAAATTGCGTAAAATTACGAATTATAGATTCATATAGATTTCTCGCTTCAAGTTTGGATAAATTGTCATTTTTTTCTCAGTAAGGATAAATATGCACTATGGATATGCAACGTGAATTTCTCAATTTGTCAGAAAAAAATTTTAATCTTTTGATATGAAAGGGTGTCTTTCGATACGAGTACATTGACTGCATCGAAAAGTTGGAGAAGCTGTGTTTATCGTCTCACGAGTCGTTTTACAGTTCATTAATAAACGACACTGTATCTGAGGACGCTTACGCGCACGTGTGGCAGCAGTTTTCCATTCGAACACTCAGTGAATAACCAGCTGTATATGAAAACAGATGTTTTGTTATTGGCCAACGCTTTCAAAAATTTTCGCGACAGTTGCGCCGCGAATTATGAGATCCTGCATACTATTACACCTTATCGGGCTTCACGCTGGTAATGTTGAAACATACTGGTATAAAATTTGAACTACTCACAGATATCGACATAGTAATGTTTATCGAGCGCAATATACGCGATGGTCTGATCTAGTGTTCAAACAGGTATGCGCGAGACAACAACAAATATGCCATTATACGATTCGAAATCGTTACTGTAAAACCTTGATGTACTGTAATGTCAATGTATGGCTGGGCAATGTGTCAATCATTACTTTACGCCGATTTTCGATGGGCCGATGACGTACAAAATTTCGACCATCGCGTTAGATTCGTCGACAAATTATATTCTCGAGGTGGACGTAGACTACCCACCACATCTTCATAATACGCATATTAACTTACCGTTCTGTCCGACACGCGAGAAACCACCCGCAAATGTGATGACAAGCTCCTCGCAACATTATTACGATAAGCAGCGTTACGTCATACATTATTGCAACCTGCAACAGTGTATTCGTCACGGCATTCGTATCGCAAAGGTTCATCATATATTGCAATTCGCGCAATGGCTACGCGATTATATTAAGCTCAACACAAAATTTAGAACATTGGCCAAAAATGATTTTGAAAAAAATTTATACAAACTTATGAATAACACGATATTTGGTCATGGAGATTGCGCGAATATAATAAAACCATGGAGAACATGCACGTGTTAATGTGCGTTTCATCACGCAATGGGAAGGCAGATACGGTGCGAAGGCAATGATCACCAAATCAAATTTCCATAATCGAAGTGTCTTTTCGGAGAATCTGCGTAAGCTCGAGGTGATGTTTGACAAATCGATACGTGGGTGTGCATCCTCGACATATCCAAGACGTGTTTGTACGAATTTCATCACGAATACATGGCATCGGTGTTTCACGAAAAATGCAAAATTATGTACACTGACACAGATAGCCTTATATATCACGTAGAATATGACGATGTTTACGATATCATGGAACGTGACATGAGTGAATTTGACACGAGCGATTACATGGTTGACAACGCATACGGTATTCCGCTTAAAAATAAAAAAGTTCCTGGACTTATGAAAGATGAGAATAACGGTGCCATTATGATCGAATTCATAAGATTAAAACGAAAATATATGCCTTGCGTGTAAAAGGAAAGAGGGATACGAAAGAAAGAATGAAAGGTGTCAAGTGCGAAGTCTATCATGTTCGAGAATTACAAGCAGTGTTTGAATGATGCAATAGGAATGACGCGTAGGCAGTCGTGCATAAGATTCAAATTGTACGAGGTGTACATTATTTCACAAAATCGGTCTATACGATGATAAATAGTATATGCCAAGTTCCACCGACACGCTGCCATAGGGACATTACCGATGTAAATAAAACATTTGTATTGTATAATACATTTGTATTGTATAATATGTTTAATATTGTATAATATGTGAATTCCCGAACCGTGCCGTGAAATACCAGTCCAACAATTTGGTGGTAGCTGTGGGATCCACATAGCTGACCCAGGATCCGGCAGCGGCGACGATAGCAGCAACTGCTTGTAAATAAGGATCAATTAAAACAGGCGAAGAAGACCAAGGCAGAAAGCAGAAGCTAAATCCACGTTCATCCACGGGCACCCAATATAGCAGCCGACCAAGACGCAGATAAGCGTAATCCGAGAGGCGCAACCTATCACACGGTGACTCAGCATATGTCAGGCAACGAGGCAGCATATGTCCAGCGGACAAGTAACATGCGATTAATGTAATCGTATTAATGTAAGTCCGAAAATCTTTACAATCATTGCAAACAGATAAACGTCCGACGTGAAAACAATCGTGACAGGCGTAATGCTCCGATACCTTCGCAAATATACAGTGAGCCTATATCAGGACGTGAATTAAATCCTGTGCGTTGTCGAAGAAGCGAGACATATGCAATAACGTGCGGTATGTGTTGGAACCGTGATACTCAAGCGATAGCGTATCCGATTCGGAACCTTATTCGAATATTATTATCAAACGTGTATTTCGTGGATTTTGACCACAGTCTACTAGCAAAGGAGAATAACGAGAATTGTTTAATTTTACACAAAAGTAATTTATTTGAAAACGCATGCGCTAATCTGGTACCAGGAGATATGGCGACGCATCAATTATCAATCTCGTGCGAAAATGGTAAGATCGCAAACAATCAGCCGGTAACGAACGCGGAAATAGAAGCAGAGATAGGTCGTCTCAGAAATACCATAGGAGAATAGTGCGAGGCACTAATTCAAAGTAGACAAGAGGAAATATTAGAATGATGGATAGAAGGATGGATGGCAATTACGGGATTGCAAGATAGAATGAACAGGATGGATATTGCAACTTATGATAGCGAAAACTTCCGACTGGCGTATTCCGACGATAGAGCGCTCAACGTCTCATAATGACGCAAAATGACGTGCGAGAAGCAAAAAAATCGACCCGTGGGATATTTAAGACTAAAAGATGCACGGAATTTGTTATCGGAAATGGATATTCGCGTCAGAAGATGCAGGAATTCATAAGTGCTAGTATCTATGCGATGGAAAAGATCAATTTCGCGGAAAATCAGCTTTATTAAAAGAGATATTAAATATGAAATTAAAAGGAAAATTCCTATTAGACTTCCAAGAACAGACTTCGAATAAATCACGACGAGAGAGAGAAGCCAATTACTTGGGAAGACGCGGAATGAATCGTACCTACAATTAGAGATTGTTTTAACACTTTAAAACAAAAGCCAGGCGAAAGCGTTCACTTATATGGACGACACGTGGATACTTTAGCTATGAAGCTAATGTGTGAATTGTTGAAGAAACGAGAAAATACAAGCGAGCAGAAACGAGCAATTTTAGAAACGATTCAGGATTAAGCTTTATTAAATTTCAAGCTGAGACTGCACGACAATATTAAACTAATAATACGATCACTAAAATATTCAAGCCTGCAAGAAGCTATCAAGCTATGCAAGCGCGAAAGAGCGCGTAAAAGGTCTCACGAACGAATAATAATGATCGCAATAAATATACCAAAGCCAAAACTCAAAAAACCTGTGTACAGTGCAGCAAATGCGGAAAAGTAGCCAATTACGGGCGAGACTGTCAATCAAGCCGTTAAGCTAATAGATTCGTACGCTAATAGATTCTCATTGTCCCGAGTCGAAATCAGCAAGTATAAATGCCGTCAAGAAATTTTGTACATATTGCAAAAAAATAGAACATAAAAAAGAAACAAGTGCTGATCATTGAACGAACGGCTTGACAAGGAGCCGAAATAATACGCGAAGCGAAACACCGATCGTAAGACGAAGCGTGTAAACACTTTAAACAAACAGCTATTGCGATAAGACAAAATAAGCGACAGAGCGAAAGCGAAGAATCATTGTACGTTAGCAGCTAAGAAAAAAAGGAGAAAAAGGGGACGCAAAAAAAACGCGAGCCGCTAGTGAGCATCAAATTACGCAAGTGACCGGGAAATATGTGAATACCGGTCTTAGACTTGTACTACCGATCAAAGAAATGAAGAAGGGTCGGATAAATCTATTAGATACAAGTGCCACACTTACTTTAATTAAATAAGTGTGGCTTTAACCGCAGACGATAGCGTCTATAGAGGCCGGTAGCATGTCGCCATGCTTACTCTCTTTAGCGATTTGCCGTCAAGATTCGTCCACGACTGGCGCACGTATTTTTCTTCTTTCCACAAAATACTGAAAATGATATCGCGAGCGGGTCTATTTATAGAGCCACGTAGAGCGAAATCACTCAGTAATCAAAATGTTTTTCGTCGTGTCGGACGATCTGCACAATTTACCTTCAAACGAGCTAGAATATATACCGAAAATTGTACTAATGCGAGAGTCTTAAAATGGCATAGACTTGTTGTGAGATTATCCGAGCATATACGAGCAGATTTGGAGGTATATGATACCATCGATGCTTGAAGCATTACAATTTACTAACTCATCAAACGCATATCGATGACCCGGCGCCTTTGATAAAAAATTGCAGCGAATGTCATCGAGAAGCTTGTTAAATCGTGCTAACACGCTTCCTTTCAAACTAACATATTCTCCGATTGTAGTCTGGGAAAGCGATTGGCAGAGGCGATCGAGGTATAGATTTAATTCATTGGATGATGCATGTCGCAATCACAACATTGGATATTCGCACTGCAACGATCTCACTGAACTGTGGTTGACAATATATTCGCCAAAAAGGCGCGGAAACATTACCGAGTGATTCGACTCTCGGAGAGAGAGCCGCAGTCGCAGTCATTTGGGCAGCTATGAAGGCAAAACGAAGATATTGATACGAGCTTTAAAACAAAGAAGAATAGCAAGAGGATTTTTCCGACAGCGAAACACATCCTGTCAGTTCTATTCTATTCCGCCGCTGGCATTTCTCAGGCAGGGCGGTGGGAGTCGCCAAGGCCGTAAACGATAGCAAAGCGGTGCAGCGTCAGCTGGAAGAACTGCATATTATAATCGCGTCATAGAAGGCGTTATTTCGCTCCCTACAAGCACGGACAAAGTATCGCGCTTAGAAAAAAATACGTCGATGAAACGTTGAAAATGCCAAGGGAAGTAACTACTAACGTGCAACTGGAACTTGCAAACCGTATCCGCATTCCATATTTTAGAGGCATCTTTATGCGTATTACATTATCAATCGAAGGAGTACGAGAACGATATCATAAATCTAGACAATGCCAAGGGACGCATTGGATGGCATATGCAAAAAGAGGGAATCACATCGTGTACTTTGACTATTTCGGTAATCTTCAACCGTCGAAGGAACTCGAACGATATCTGGCAAACAGTATAATCGAGTACAATCGCGCGCCTTATCAGCGTTACAATCAGAACAATTACGGGCTTTGTCTACAGTTTCTGCGATTGATTGATAAGCAAATTAAAGCGACATTGCACCGTTTAATTCGTTCAAAAATGTCGTTGATGTTTATGCTGACTGGCAAGAGTAGCCTTGCCGTGAGTTTTCCAGCGATAAATTTGAGCGATGACAATTACGAGCTCGGTCTTTGAAACATACTATACTCTAGCCAATGTAAATTCGACAAACAATAAGTTTTATTATGACAACGAGAAAATTGTCATTTCCGAAGAATCCTACGAACTGCGCGATATAGAACGGTATCTGAAGCACGAATTTTTTTTTCTCGCGACGCGAAGGAGAATAAAGAGTTCTCGCTGGTGATTTGCGCCAACAACAATACGAGAAGCGAAATAAAATGCGTCTATTGGATAAATTTTAAACCTCACAACATTGGCTCGCTGGTGGGATTTTCGTCGAATCGCGTGCTGAAACCGCAACAGCGGCACGAATCAGATGTGCTGATAAATATCATCACATAAACATCATTCGTATCAATGTGATCGCGGATACGCATACAGCAATGACAGGTGCGTGCAGACGATACACGAATTTTCACCGAGCGTATATATAATATCGAAAAGATATATGATATCGAAAAAAACTGATGTAGATCATTTACCTTTAGATCGTCGTACGGATCTAACGATTGGCATAATGTATTAAAATAATCGATTGTTCGATTTTCGCGAGGAAGAGATTATCATTAGGTTGCACGTACGACGGCGCCAACGTGAGATGCTTGTGTTAAACGAACGTTTAAACAGATGAGAGATATACCTGTTAACGGAGAGATAACACCTGGAAAGAAACTCACTGCATTCAACTTGCATTTTTAAAGCTGGGTTTTATCCCTTTACAAAATAATTGATATCTTCAATATTACAATGAGCCGATCTTTGACGATTACATCGTCAAGATTGAGACTCATACGTACAATCCGTATGCTATCACTATGTTTGAATAGCGATGAGGTACGGATTTTCATACAGCAGCAGGATTTGTACACGTTGGCGTGCAACAGTTTTCTCTACGTCGAAGAAAGATTGATGGTAAAGAAGAAAAACCATCATGTCAACAACGCTTGGAAATAATTGAGTAGTATTCATGTTTGATGAAATTCGATATGAACTCAATAGTATGAAGATTGACCGCAACGGAAACGTCGAAATTATCAGTACCATCAAGAACATGTATTTAAAGTATGTGATAGACAAAGAGGTAGTGTAGTAGAAGGAAAAGTAAGAAGAAACATGTTTTTATAAACGTGTGAATGTGTTTGATTTTGTATCCCACGCGTAAAGCGCTCGCGTCTAACCGTGAGTGCCGTTCCTGCTTGTCTTCTCTACGCGGCCCGCGATATGTTAACTATTTCTTTTTGTAATTTGAAAACTAAGCTTCAGACAAAATTTTCGAAAAGGAAAATCTTAGAATTAAGTTAGAAATATGACTTTAAGGATAAATGTTTTTTCTGAATTATCCTATATATGATCTTATAAGATTTAATATTATTTATTTACGCCGTCTAAATAGAAGTTGTTCTTACATATGGCAAGAATATTATTATGGCAAGAAAATTATGCGAAGAATATTATTAAGGCCTCGATAATCTAAAAGCTTAGAACGCTCGCATGGAGTGCCGAAGATGTGGGTTTGATTCACGGTCGAGGTAATATTTATCGCAATAAAAGCTACATATTACAATATAATGTTTATTTGATAAATCTGATGATTGTACTATATTAAGAGATATCGCTCCAGTCTACGAAACACAACGCTTGCCGCGTGGCGGCAATTTACGCGAGAACCAATCAGTTTATCACTTTTCTATAAAAGCAAAAGAATGATTGCTCTAATTTCCGCCGCGCGGTAATATCGCGAAAAGTATGAAGGATATGGAAAAATGTTTCAGATCCGTTTTATTTTTTCCGCATCTTAATAATTTTATGAACAGACTGATAAGATGAATTAATTGAGGTAAAGGAAACATGTAGTTGCTTTTTAATAAGCAAAATGGATATTATATATATAATATCCATAATTTCTTAGATAAGTACCTTTCTTCGTTTATATAACTTTCAAAAATTGGTTTTTTGTTTGAAAATTAATTTTATCAATATTTGCGTTCCCTCAGATTTGAAATATTTTTTTTTGTTTTATATTTTCTGAAATATTCGATCCATTATGTTTAGAATGAATCATTCTGTATATCTTCCTTATGACTCTTAGGATAATTTTCACATATTTGTTTTCAATATTTTAAAACAAACAATGCGAAAATTCTTTTTAATTCTTTTAATTATTTTTAATTTTTCCACATTACTGTTATTATTTCTATTATACTAAAAAATAATTTTATAAAAGAAAGAATGTATGATCATGTGAACATATTTCCTATATGATTATACATGTTTATGAATATTTATGTATGTTTATACATATTTATATATACTTTCATGAAAAATTTTTTACTGAAAAGATAAATTAAAATATTATTTATTTTAATTTGCTATTTATTTTATTGATTCCTGAATAGTGGTAAAAATATGCATAATAAAATATTATGCATATTTTATTAATTAGTCACTAGAAGTTTTAAATCCTCAATATTGGATTACATTGGATTTACTTTGAATGATATGTTTATATATGAGCCATTACAATTTAGGCAGTATTTTTTTTGCTATGAATCGTTACCACTGAACTGATTAATAATAAAGTTAATGTAATTGTTTTGTGCAGGGTGTGCACACAGTCAGAGGAAACCTGATAGAGAAGAGAGAAGGGAAGAGGGATTTTATATTCCTAATTAAATAGTTAGGGTAAAAATTTATAAGATTGCTGTGTGCCTACAAAGTACGGTTGCTATCGTATATTACGTGTAGCAAAAAGAAATCCATTATTTTTGCATGAAATCGAATGGAAAAATAATGGATTTCTTTTTATTACACCTAATATTAACAATACGTTAATATTACAGCAACCGTTCTCTCTAAATCTGAATCAGTGGATAATCACTGATGTCAGTGCCAAGTATGCCACTAGATAATTGATTAATCATTTGAAGAAAACTGTTGCGGAATCATATCGATTACTTGGAGAAGCTTATGGTGAACATGCAAAAAACGTGTGAACGATGGTTTCAGCGTTTCAAAATTGGTGATTTCGATGTTGCAGACAAAGAACACGGAAAATTGCCCAAAAAGAACGAAGAAGTGAAATTGCAAGCATTGCTGGATGAAGATGATTCACAAACACAAAAACAACTCGCAGAGCAATTGAGCATTAGTCAACAAGCTGTTTCCAATCGCCTACGAGAGATGGGAAAGATTCAGAAAGTCG
>Ga0157363_1001104_pt1 | contig 21953 bp, 18 predicted proteins | sample AttsexASBM1_FD_111477 | JGI IMG/M metagenome (GOLD analysis project Ga0157363, IMG submission 111477) | Fungus gardens microbial communities from leaf cutter ant in Ribeirão Preto, State of São Paulo, Brazil - Atta sexdens ASBM1 | ecosystem: Host-associated > Fungi > Mycelium > Unclassified ... | reverse complement strand
CTGGCTTAGTAAAGGATTTTAACTGTGAAGAGATCATCTCGCGCAAAGAACAGCGCAAGATGGATGCCTTCATTCAATATGGAATTGTCGCTGGCGTTCAGGCCATGCAGGATTCTGGCCTTGAGATTACGGAAGAGAACGCGACCCGTATCGGCGCCGCTATCGGCTCCGGGATTGGCGGTCTTGGTCTGATTGAAGAAAACCATACATCTCTGATGAATGGCGGCCCGCGTAAAATCAGCCCGTTCTTCGTTCCGTCTACGATTGTCAACATGGTGGCAGGTCACCTGACCATTATGTTCGGCCTGCGTGGCCCAAGCATCTCAATCGCGACAGCCTGTACGTCTGGCGTGCATAACATCGGCCAGGCCGCGCGTATCATTGCGTACGGCGATGCAGATGCTATGGTTGCGGGCGGCGCTGAAAAAGCCAGTACCCCACTGGGCGTCGGTGGTTTCGGTGCAGCGCGTGCGCTCTCTACCCGAAACGATAATCCTCAGGCGGCGAGCCGTCCGTGGGATAAAGACCGTGATGGTTTCGTGCTGGGTGACGGTGCAGGCATGATCGTACTGGAAGAGTACGAACACGCGAAAAAACGTGGCGCGAAAATTTATGCTGAAGTTGTTGGCTTTGGCATGAGCAGCGATGCCTATCACATGACGTCTCCTCCAGAGAATGGCGCAGGTGCTGCGCTGGCGATGGAAAACGCCATCCGTGATGCGGGCATTACGCCGGCACAGATTGGCTACGTTAACGCGCATGGGACGTCTACCCCTGCGGGCGATAAAGCAGAAGCGCAGGCTGTTAAGTCTATCTTCGGCGAATCTGCCAGCCGTGTGCTGGTGAGCTCCACGAAATCCATGACCGGTCACCTGCTGGGCGCTGCGGGGGCAGTAGAGTCAATCTACTCTATTCTCGCGCTGCGCGATCAGGCTGTACCACCAACCATCAACCTGGATAACCCGGATGAAGGTTGCGATCTGGACTTCGTTCCTCACGAAGCGCGCCAGGTTAGCGGTATGGAGTATACCCTGTGTAACTCCTTCGGCTTCGGTGGGACTAACGGTTCTCTGATCTTCAAAAAGGTCTGAGTCTGGTTAGTCGCTGACGATAAAAAAGGTCCGCTTGCCGGGCCTTTTTTATTAGGCGAAATCCCCTTGTCCGGCTGTCCACATCCTGCCAGACTGAGCCTCCACGCATAAGGAGCCACTATGTTTTTGATTAATGGCCTTGAGCAAGACACGCTGCCGGCAAGCGACAGGGCGACCCAGTTTGGCGATGGCTGTTTCACGACTGCGCGTATTCTCGACGGTGACATGTGCCTGCTCGGGGCCCATATCCTTCGTTTACAAAAAGCCTGCGAAACATTACTGATCCCCTTCTCGCAGTGGGACATTCTTGAAAGTGAGATGCGTCGGCTGGCGTCAGAAAAAGCAAGCGGCGTCCTGAAAGTCATTATCAGCCGCGGGAGCGGTGGCCGGGGCTATAGCGGTTCTGCCTGTCTGCATCCTACGCGGATCCTTTCCGTTTCAGATTATCCTTCCCATTATGCGCACTGGCGTGAAGAGGGCGTAGCCCTGGCGCTAAGTCCGGTACGTCTGGGAAGAAACCCGATGCTCGCTGGCATAAAACACCTCAACCGCCTTGAACAGGTGCTAATTCGTACTCATCTTGAGCAGACGGAGGCCGGGGAGGCGCTGGTTCTTGACAGCGAAGGGTACATTACGGAATGCTGTGCGGCTAATTTACTCTGGCGGAAGGGCAGTGACGTGTTCACGCCTTCGCTGGAGCAGGCCGGCGTCAACGGCATTATGCGGCAGTTTTGTATGCACCTGCTGGCACGCGCAGGCTTTCGCGTTGTCGAAGTCAACGCTAAGGAAGAGGCGCTGTTGGCTGCCGATGAAGTTGTTATCTGCAATGCGTTGATGCCCGTTGTCCCCGTTCGCGCTTATGGCCGCAAATGCTGGTCATCCCGCGAGCTGTTCCAGTTTCTGGCCCCGTTATGTGAGCAAACCAGGTAGTCATGAAGAAAATGTTACGCTTTGTCCTCCTTCTGATCGTTGCGTTAGGTATCGCTGGCGGAGCGGGAGTGTGGAAAGTCCGTCAGCTGGCGGAGAGTCAGATCCTGATAAAAGACGAGACGATTTTTACCCTGAAAGCGGGGACCGGGCGGCAGGCGCTTGGTCAGCAGCTGTATGACGACAAAATTATCAATCGCCCACGCGTATTCCAGTGGCTGCTGCGTATTGAACCGGACCTGTCCCATTTCAAGGCCGGTACCTATCGCTTTACCCCTGGCATGACCGTGCGCGAGATGCTGCAACTGCTGGAAAGTGGTAAAGAAGCCCAGTTCCCGCTGCGTTTCGTGGAAGGTATGCGTCTGAGCGATTACCTCAGGCAGCTGCGTGACGCGCCGTACATCAAGCATACGCTGAAAGATGACCGCTACCAGACCGTGGCAGACGCCTTAAAATTCGAACATCCCGAGTGGGTGGAAGGCTGGTTCTGGCCCGATACGTGGATGTATACGGCAGGCACGACGGATGTGGCCATTCTGAAGCGCGCGCACAACAAAATGGTCGCGGCGGTAGACGCTGCCTGGAAAGGGCGAGCAGAAGGCCTGCCTTATAAAGATCAAAACCAGTTCATGACGATGGCCTCGATCATCGAGAAAGAGACGGCCGTTGCTGCCGAACGTGACCAGGTTGCCTCGGTGTTTATTAACCGTCTGCGCATCGGCATGCGTTTGCAAACCGATCCTACCGTCATCTACGGCATGGGCGAAAACTACAACGGCAGGATTTCCAGAAAAGATCTGGAGACGCCAACGGCGTATAATACCTACGTGATTAGCGGCCTGCCGCCTGGACCGATTGCGACGCCGAGTGAAGCATCGTTGAAGGCCGCCGCGCACCCGGCCAAAACGCCGTATCTCTATTTTGTGGCTGACGGAAAAGGGGGGCACACGTTCAATACCAACCTGGCCAGCCACAATCGCTCCGTTCAGGACTATCTGAAGGCACTTAAGGAAAAAAATGCGCAGTAAATACATTGTCATTGAGGGACTCGAAGGGGCGGGCAAAACAACTGCCCGTAACGTGGTGGTGGATACGCTTACGTCGCTTGGCGTTGCCGACATGGTCTTCACCCGCGAGCCGGGCGGTACGCAGCTGGCGGAAAAACTGCGCAGCCTGGTTCTGGATATCAAATCCGTTGGCGATGAAGTTATTACCGACAAAGCGGAAGTGCTGATGTTCTATGCGGCGCGCGTTCAGCTGGTGGAGACGGTGATCAAACCCGCTCTGGCAGAAGGGAAATGGGTGATTGGCGATCGCCACGATCTCTCAACCCAGGCATATCAGGGCGGTGGCCGGGGTATCGACCAGACCATGCTGGCTACGCTTCGCAACGCGGTTCTGGGCGATTTCCGTCCTGACCTGACGCTGTATCTGGACGTGACCCCTGAGGTGGGCCTGAAGCGCGCCCGTGCCCGCGGCGAACTGGACCGCATTGAACAGGAATCTTTTGATTTCTTTAACCGCACCCGTGCGCGTTATCTGGAGCTGGCCGGGCAGGACAAGACCATTCGTACCATCGATGCGACGCAATCCCTTGAAGACGTTACGCGTGATATTCAGCAGACTGTTACGCAGTGGCTACAGGAGCAGCAGGCATGAAATGGTATCCATGGTTGCGCCCACACTTTGAACAGCTGATCGGCAGCTATCAGGTTGGTCGGGGGCATCATGCGTTACTGATCCAGGCGCTTCCGGGAATGGGTGATGATGCGTTGATTTACGCCATCACCCGCTTTCTGATGTGCCAACAGCCGGAAGGACATAAAAGCTGCGGTAAGTGCCGGGGTTGCCAGCTCATGCAGGCGGGCACGCATCCTGACTATTACACCCTCGAACCCGAGAAGGGCAAAAATACGCTCGGTATCGACGCGGTGCGTGAGGTCAGTGAGAAACTGTACGAATATGCGCGTCTGGGCGGGGCGAAAGTGGTGTGGCTGAAAGACGCCGCGCTGCTCACGGAAGCCGCAGCCAACGCCCTGTTAAAAACCCTGGAAGAGCCGCCAGAGAACACCTGGTTTTTCCTCTCCTGCCGCGAGCCGGAACGCTTGCTGGCGACGCTGCGCAGTCGCTGCCGTCTTCACCACCTCGCTGTCCCTCAGGAATCCTGGTCGCTCGCCTGGCTTGAGCGAGAAGTGACGGTGTCACAAGACGCGGCGCGCTCGGCGTTGCGCCTGTGCAGCGGTGCGCCTGCGGCTGCGCTGGCCTTATTGCAGCCGGAGGTGTGGTCCCAGCGTGAAACGCTGTGTCGTGCGGTTGAATCAGCCCTCGACAGCCATGACTGGCTGAGCATGCTGCCAGCGCTGAACAGCGATCAGGCTCCGGAACGGCTGCACTGGCTGGCCGCACTGCTGCTGGATGCGCTCAAAATCCAGCAGGGGGCTACGCTTCTGACTAACCCTGACGTGTGGGCGTTGGTCACCACACTTGCGAATCGCCTGTCAGGGCAGTCGCTGCACGCTATCCTTCATGATATCTGCCAGAGTCGTGAACAACTTTTGACGGTAACCGGTCTCAATCGCGAGCTTTTACTGACCGACCAGTTACTGCGTATCGAACACTACCTGCAACCGGGTGTCATACCGCCGGTTTCCCACCTCTGAGAGAGACATTATGTTTTTAGTCGACTCACACTGCCATCTCGATGGCCTGGATTATCAATCCCTGCATAAAAATGTGGACGACGTGCTGGCGAAAGCCGCCGCGCGCGATGTGAAATTTTGCCTGGCCGTGGCGACCACGTTGCCGGGTTACCGCTCCATGCGTGAACTGGTAGGCGAGCGCGATAATGTCGTCTTCTCCTGCGGCGTGCATCCGCTGAATCAGGATGAAGCTTACGACGTTGAGGATTTACGCCGTCTTGCCGCAGAAGAGGGCGTAGTGGCGATGGGCGAGACCGGTCTGGACTATTTCTACACCCCCGAAACAAAACCTCGCCAGCAGGAATCCTTCCGCAACCACATCCGTATTGGCCGTGAGCTGAATAAGCCGGTTATCGTTCATACCCGCGATGCGCGCGCCGACACGCTGGCGATCCTGCGGGAAGAAAAGGTGACGGATTGCGGTGGCGTACTACACTGTTTCACAGAAGACAGAGAAACGGCGGGTAAGCTGCTTGATTTAGGCTTTTATATTTCATTCTCGGGGATTGTCACGTTCCGCAATGCTGAGCAACTGCGTGATGCGGCGCGCTATGTTCCGCTGGATCGTATTCTGGTGGAAACCGATTCCCCGTACCTGGCGCCGGTGCCTCATCGCGGCAAAGAGAATCAGCCAGCGATGACCCGGGATGTCGCTGAGTATATGGCCGTTCTGAAAGGTGTCAGTATCGAAGAACTGGCTCGCGTGACAACGGAAAACTTCGCCAGCCTGTTCCATATCGACCCCGCCCGCCTGCAATCTGTCTGATACACCTGTTATTTTTAGGCTCGTAATTAATAAGTAAAACGAGTAAAGTTCACCGCCTCATTTGGGGCGGTGATGGCGTTTTTAGACACATCCAGACATGCTTTATGTAAATATCTGCAAGTTTTTTGGCCGTCTTGAACTGAAACGTGATAGCCGTCAAACAAACTCAGAGGGAATTATTTTACTCTGTGTAATAAATAAAGGGCGCTTAGATGTCCTGTCCACGGCGCGGTACTCCCCCCGGGCCAATGCGTGAAAACGTAAAAAAAGCACAAATACTCAGGAGCACTCTCAATTATGTTTAAGAATGCATTTGCTAACCTGCAAAAGGTCGGTAAATCGCTGATGCTGCCAGTATCCGTACTGCCTATCGCAGGTATCCTGCTGGGTGTCGGTTCTGCAAACTTCAGCTGGCTGCCAGCCGTAGTTTCCCACGTGATGGCCGAAGCAGGCGGTTCTGTTTTTGCTAACATGCCGCTGATCTTCGCTATCGGTGTTGCTCTGGGCTTCACCAATAACGACGGTGTATCTGCACTGGCCGCTGTTGTTGCCTACGGCATTATGGTGAAAACCATGGCTGTGGTTGCGCCGCTGGTTCTGCATTTACCGGCTGAAGAGATCGCTGCAAAACACCTGGCCGATACCGGTGTTCTCGGCGGTATTATCTCCGGTGCGATTGCCGCGTATATGTTTAACCGCTTCTATCGCATCAAGCTGCCTGAGTATCTGGGCTTCTTCGCGGGCAAGCGTTTCGTTCCGATCATCTCTGGTCTGGCAGCGATTTTCACTGGCGTGATCCTGTCCTTCATCTGGCCACCAATCGGTTCCGCCATCCAGACCTTCTCTCAGTGGGCTGCTTATCAGAACCCGGTTGTGGCGTTCGGTATCTACGGCTTCATCGAGCGTTGCCTGGTACCATTTGGTCTGCACCACATCTGGAACGTTCCTTTCCAGATGCAGATTGGTGAATTCACCAACGCAGCAGGTCAGGTATTCCACGGCGATATCCCACGTTACATGGCAGGCGACCCAACTGCAGGCAAACTGTCTGGTGGATTCCTGTTCAAAATGTACGGTCTGCCAGCCGCTGCGATTGCAATCTGGCACTCTGCTAAACCAGAGAACCGTGCAAAAGTGGGCGGTATCATGATCTCCGCAGCGCTGACCTCGTTCCTGACCGGTATCACCGAGCCGATCGAGTTCTCCTTCATGTTCGTTGCGCCGATCCTGTACATCATTCACGCGGTACTGGCTGGCCTGGCGTTCCCAATCTGTATCCTGCTGGGTATGCGTGACGGTACGTCCTTCTCTCACGGCCTGATCGACTTTATCGTGCTGTCCGGTAACAGCAGCAAGCTGTGGCTGTTCCCAATCGTGGGTGCGTGCTACGCGGTTGCGTACTACACCATCTTCCGCGTGCTGATCAAAGCACTGGACCTGAAAACCCCAGGTCGTGAAGATGCGTCTGAAGACAGCAAAGCTGGCGCAACCAGCGAAATGGCTCCAGCGCTGATCGCAGCCTTCGGCGGTAAAGACAACATCACTAACCTGGACGCGTGTATCACTCGTCTGCGTGTGAGCGTTGCTGACGTCGCAAAAGTTGACCAGCCTGGGCTGAAAAAGCTGGGCGCAGCGGGCGTCGTTGTTGCAGGTTCTGGTGTTCAGGCAATCTTCGGGACTAAATCCGATAACCTGAAAACCGAAATGGATGAGTACATCCGCAACAACTAAGTTGTGATGTGGGGAGACTGAGGCAGCCGAATGGCTGCCTTTTTTATTAGGTGCGGTTCAGAGATCCGGACGACATTTGTAGGCCGGGTCAGGCGTAGCCGCCACCCGGCAAAAAGCGCGCACAAAAAAAGGAGCCCTTCGGCTCCTTTTGTTACAACGGACAGCTTAGAAACTATAGGTTCCGCTCACGGAGAAGTTACGCGGTGCGCCATAAACGCCGTAGGTTCCCAGATAGTCATAGTATTCTTTATCGAAGACGTTGTTCAGGTTGCCCTGCACCGAAAAGTTTTTGGTAACCTGGTAACGCGCAAACAGGTCGACAACGGTATACCCATCCTGAGCGATCTGCTTGACGCCCTGTGGCCCCGGCGTTTCAAAATCATACCAGGTTTTATTCTGCCAGCGAGCGCCGCCGCCAACCGCCAGTTCCGGCAGCATCGGCAGCTGATAGCGCGTAAATAGTTTAAGTGAAGTACGCGCCTGCTGTGGGTTCACCGCGTTACCGTCTTCATCTTCAGCAATGTAGCGGCTCCCGCCGAAGGTTAACTGCCAGTTGTCGGTGAGCGCGCCGTTCAGCTCGAACTCAATACCTTTACTCACGGTACCATCAATGGATTTATACGCCGTTTGACCGCCGGAGCCAGGAATAGTCGTGCCTGTTGAAACAGCCACGTTGTCTTGTTCGATACGGAATACCGACACTGTTGCGGTGAGGCGGGTGTTAAACCAGTCGCCTTTCACACCCGCTTCGTAGCTTTTGCCGGTCGTGGGATCGATGAACTTGCTGTTCACATCCCGCTGGCCGCTAGGCTGGAAGATGGAGGTGTAGCTGGTGTAGACGGACCAGGTATCGTCGATATCATAAATCAGCCCCGCATAAGGGGTGACGTCGTGGAATTTCGCGTTACGGATCTCATCCGGCTTGCGTTCAAGATTATATTTTGCGCTCCATTCGGTGTAACGCGCGCCCAGAATCAAATGCAGTGGGTCAGCAAGAGAGAGGCGGGTTGCGGCATACGCGGATTTTTGACGAATAACGTCGCGCTGGTAAAGCGCAAAATCCGACCAGGTTGGATTCGCCAGCTTACCGTTGTAGTCGTAAATGCTGCCGACATCCATCAAACCGTAGTTATCATTGACCGGATAGGAGTTGTCATAGCTATTACGCTGACGGCTGTAGCTCCCGCCCAACATCAGCTCATGCTGGCGACCCAGCAGATCGTATCCACCACGAACGAATGCGTCTACGGAGTCCTGCTTGCGTTCGCCGCGGTTCCATCCGCCCCATGCGCCCTGGAAGAGGGAAGCATCGTACAGGCCGGTTGCTTTGTCCGGATAACCATCAATGTACATCAGCTTGCTGTCGAAATTGGTTTCGGCATGCATGGCGTTAACCTTTGCCTCCCAGCCGTTGTCAAAACGCTGCGTCAGGTTGGCAAAGACCTTAGTGGAGTCCTGGTTCGAGTACGTCCAGTCGGCGGCGGTGTTAAAGCCGCGGCGGAAATCTGTTTTACTGCCGTCGCTAAACATCGAAGGGAAACCGCCCCAGGTAGGGCTGTCCTCTTCGCTTTCCTGATAGTCATAGCCCACAGAAAGCGTTGTAGAGTCAGTCAAATCGGCATCGACAACGCCGTACACAAACTTCTTACGGTAGTGATTACGCTCAACCCAGGAGTCTTTATCCTCATAGCCCGTGATGACGCGACCGCGCACGTTGCCTGATTCGGTGAGCGGAGCCTGGAGATCCAGCACATAGCGCTGTTTATCCCAGCTGCCGTAGGTGGCGGATACCGAGCCCTTGAATTCTTTGCTGTCGGCGTGTTTGCGCACCATGTTGACGTAAGCAGAAGGGTTCCCCGTACCGCTCATTAAGCCTGCAGCGCCTCGAACCACTTCGATCTTATCGAAGATTGCGGTATCGCCCGCCGTATCACCAAAGTTCCAGCGGTTATCCAGGAACGTCGGCATATCCTCATAGGCAAAGTTACTGATGAAGAAGCCGCGTGCATAATAGTTTGTACGGCTGGTATCGATGCGGGATGCGCTCACGCCAGTCGTGTTATCCAGAACCTGCCCAATGGTGTTCAGCTCCTGGTCCTGCATACGTTGTTGGCTAATCACACTAACAGACTGCGGGATATCGCGTGGAACGAGTAACAGCTTGGTCCCGGTGGTGGTGGTTTTGACGCTGTAGTCTTGATCCTGTCCAGTGGAAGGATCCTGAGCGTTATCAAAACCGCCATCAACCACCACGGTATCTTCGTCAGCGGTGGCGGCGAAACTTACGGTTGGCGTCAATGCCATAGCAATACAGGCTGCCAGCAACGAAGGCGTTGCGACAGGCTGACGTTGCCCATCCCTGGTGTGATTAATGAAAGACATCATCAAACCCTTAATAATGGTGAAGGTTATATGCATCAGTCCCGCTAGCACGGGCTGAGGTCGTTTTCTATGTTAAAAATGCGCATGAAAATGCAAATGCGAAATATACGCATTGTGATTATCGCTGTAAACAGATGTGTCAGGCGGAACTGAAATATTGTTTCAGGGAAATCTGTTGCGGGAGCGGTTACTCTCCAGCCAGCTACAGGGCAAACAGGAAAGAAATCGTGGGAGAAGGTTGAAAGGACAGGAGAATCTCGCTCATACTCTTGAGTTATGTCACACGGTAATAAAGACAATGTGTGCTAATAGCGGACGCACCACGCCAGATTAATCAAAAAAGGAAAAGGTCATGGCTGAAGAAACCATTTTCAGTAAAATTATTCGCCGCGAAATCCCGTCGGATATTGTTTATCAGGATGAACTGGTGACGGCCTTCCGGGACATTTCCCCGCACGCACCGACGCATATCCTTATTATCCCCAATATTCTGATTCCGACCGTGAATGACGTAAAAACTGAGCATGAAGTGGCGTTAGGCCGTATGCTGACAGTGGCCGCGAAAATTGCCGAGCAGGAAGGCATTGCTGAAGACGGTTACCGGCTGATCATGAACTGCAATCGCCACGGCGGCCAGGAAGTTTATCACATTCACATGCATCTGCTGGGCGGGCGTCCTCTGGGACCGATGCTGGCACATAAAGGTCTTTAACATGCTTAAAGGGCGTATTGCGGCGCTGATAGTAACAATGACGATCGTTGGGTGCAGCGCACGTCCGGCGATCCCGGTCAGTGATGAACAAACGCTGGTAATGGAATCTTCCGTGCTGGCTGCAGGTATTACGGCGGAACAACCCGCATTGACCATCAGTGAAATCGAGTCTTCTGCCTCCTCTACGCTCTTTAACGAAAGACACGAACCCGTGACGGTGCACTATCGTTTCTACTGGTACGACGTAAGAGGTCTTGAAATGCACCCGCTTGAAGCGCCGCGCAGCGTCACCGTTCCGGCTGGAAAATCGGTAACGCTCTATGGCAGCGCCAACTATCTGGGTGCGCATAAGGTAAGACTTTATCTTTATCTCTAAGGGGTGAACCTTGATTAAAAATATGAGCCGCTATGCGCTCGTGACAGCTTTTGCACTGTTCCTTGCTGGGTGCGTGACGCGCACGGAAGAACCTGCACCTGTGGATCAGGCTAAGCCGGGGACGGAACAGCCGACGCAGCCAACGCAGCCGCAGCCAACCGTGCCGTCCGTACCGTCCATTCCGGCACAGCCTGGCCCGATTGAACATCCGGACCAGACGTCTCAGCCAGCACCACGCGTGCGTCATTATGACTGGAATGGCGCAATGCAGCCGATGGTGGGCAAAATGCTGCAGGCGCAGGGCGTAACGGCGGGTAGCGTCCTGCTGGTGGACAGCGTTAATAACCGCACTAACGGCTCCCTGAATGCCGGTGAAGCGACGGATACGCTGCGCAATGCGCTGGCAAACAACGGTAAATTCACGCTGGTTTCGACCCAGCAGCTGGCGGTCGCCAAACAGCAGCTCGGCCTGTCCCCGCAGGACAGCCTCGGTTCGCGCAGCAAGGCGATCGGTATCGCGCGTAACGTTGGCGCACAGTACGTGCTGTACTCTAACGCCACCGGGAACGTAAATACGCCAGCGCTGCAGATGCAGCTGATGCTGGTTCAGACGGGCGAAATTATCTGGTCGGGTAAAGGTGCCGTTACGCAACAATAACTGCACGCGCGACGAGATTCTGACGCGCTATTTTCCTCAGTATCGCCTTTTCGCGCCCCATGCCCGCGTCGGGCTTGGCGGCGCGAGCTGCATTATCGCGCAGGGCGAGCGCCGTCTGGTGCTGCGCCAGAATCACGATCTCAGCGCGCCCGCTTCCCACTTCCGCCGTCAGTATCGCGCTCTCAAACGTCTGCCGTCGGATGTCGTGCCGAAACCGCGCTTCTTTATGAAGGGCTGGATGGCCGTTGAGTATCTTGCGGGCGAGGTCAAAAGCGCGCTGCCGGACACGCCAACCCTCGCGACAATCCTGTATCATCTGCACCGCCAGCCGCGCCTGGGATGGCGAGTTAGGCTCCTTCCACTTCTGGAACAGTACTGGCAGCATGCCTCACCGGACAGGCGAACGCCCCTCTGGCTTGCTCAGCTTAAGCGGCTGCGCAAACGGGGGGAGCCGCAGCCGTTGCGGCTCTCGCCGCTGCATATGGATGTTCATGCCGGGAATATTGTTCATACGCCAGCGGGCGTCAGGTTGATCGACTGGGAATATGCCGGCGATGGCGATGCGGCATTGGAGCTGGCTGCGGTCTGGGTACCGGATGATGCTTCGCGCGAGCAGCTGGTTGTGGACTATGCCCGCCGATCGCAGATGGATCCTGCCATGCTGGCGCGTCAGGTCAGACGCTGGCAGCCGTGGGTGCTGATGCTAATGGCGGGCTGGTTTGAAATGCGCTTTGCGCAGTCTAAAGACAAACACTTTATTGCGCTGGCAGATAACGCCTGGCGTCAGTTACACATCAAAGGATAAGAGAGGTTCGTGTGGGTCCAGTCATGTTGGATGTCGAAGGGTTTGAGCTGGATGCGGAGGAGCGTGACATTCTGGCGCACCCGCTGGTAGGCGGCCTGATTCTGTTTACCCGCAACTATCACGATCCGGAGCAGCTGCGCGAACTGGTTCGCCAGATCCGCGCAGCGTCGCGCAACCGTCTGGTGGTTGCCGTCGATCAGGAAGGCGGACGCGTTCAGCGCTTCCGCGAAGGCTTTACGCGGCTGCCAGCAGCACAATCTTTTGCCGCGCTGCTGGGTACGGAAGAGGGCGGCAGGCTGGCGCAGGATGCCGGCTGGCTGATGGCGAGCGAGATGATCGCCATGGATATCGACATCAGCTTTGCGCCGGTTCTGGACGTGGGACATATCAGCGCCGCGATTGGCGAGCGCTCTTACCACGACGATCCGCGCATTGCGCTGGCGATGGCGACCCGCTTTATTGACGGTATGCACGATGCAGGCATGAAAACCACCGGCAAACACTTCCCGGGACATGGCGCCGTAACGGCAGATTCGCACAAAGAGACGCCGCGCGACCCGCGCCCTGAGGCAGAGATCCGCGCTAAAGATATGTCCGTGTTCCGCTCGCTGATAACCGATAACAAGCTGGATGCCATCATGCCGGCGCACGTCATCTATAGCGACGTGGACCCGCGTCCGGCCAGCGGCTCTCCGCACTGGCTGAAGACGGTGCTGCGCCAGGAGCTTGGGTTCAACGGCGTTATTTTCTCTGACGATCTGTCGATGGAAGGGGCGGCGATTATGGGCAGCTACGCGGAGCGCGGCCAGGCGTCGCTGGATGCGGGTTGCGATATGATCCTCGTCTGCAATAATCGTAAAGGTGCGGTCAGCGTGCTGGATAACCTGTCGCCGATCAATGCAGAGCGTGTTACACAATTGTATCATAAAGGTTCATTTAGCCGTCAGGAGCTGATGGACTCGGCGCGCTGGAAGACGATCAACGCCCAGCTTGAAGCACTGAATGAGCGCTGGCAGGCACACAAGGCCAGCCTGTAAACCCCCGGAAGGCGTAGCGTGGTGAGAAGACAATGATCATCTATTTGCACGGTTTTGACTCAAACAGCCCAGGTAATCATGAGAAGGTGTTACAGCTGCAGTTCATCGATCCGGATGTACGGCTGATTAGCTACAGCACGCGCCATCCGAAGCATGATATGCAGCATTTGCTCAAAGAAGTGGACAAGATGCTGCAGCTCAACGTCGACGATCGTCCGCTGATTTGCGGCGTCGGTCTGGGCGGATACTGGGCTGAGCGTATCGGTTTTTTATGCGATATGCGCCAGGTGATTTTCAACCCGAACCTGTTCCCGAATGAGAACATGGAGGGCAAAATCGACCGCCCGGAAGAGTATGCCGATATTGCCACAAAATGCGTGAGCAACTTCCGGGAAAAGAACCGCGACCGTTGTCTGGTGATCCTTTCCCGCAATGACGAAGCGCTCAGCAGCACCCGCGCCGCGGAACTGCTGCACCACTATTATGAAATTGTCTGGGACGAAGAGCAGAGCCACAAGTTCAAGAACATCTCCCCGCATCTGCAGCGCATTAAGGCCTTTAAAACGCTGGGCTAAGATCAGCACTGAAAATGTACAAGCCCGGCCGCGTAAGCGAGCCGGGCTTTCTTTTTGTCCAGAATTGTCTACTTTTAAGCCATCAAAACTTGATGCATGTCAATTTTGGTATGACCAATGCGCCTGACGTGTTATTCTCAATTCACCTGAATGGTTTCAGTGCTGTAACCTGTTGTTAATTAAGGGTTATTTTTATAACTTTTAATTAACAATTGGTTAATAATTTGAGGGGGTCACGTTGACTACGCCATTGAAAAAGATAGTGATTGTAGGCGGTGGTGCTGGCGGGCTGGAGCTGGCGACACAGCTGGGCAAGAAGCTCGGTCGCGGTAAGAAAGCCAAAATTACGCTGGTGGATCGTAACCACAGCCACCTGTGGAAGCCGCTGCTGCACGAAGTGGCGACCGGATCTCTGGATGAAGGCGTGGATGCGCTGAGCTATCTGGCGCATGCGCGCAATCACCATTTCCAGTTCCAGCTGGGTTCCGTGGTGGACATCAACCGTGAAAGCAAAACCATTACCCTGGCCGAGCTGCGTGACGAAAAAGGCGAGCTGCTGGTGCCTGAACGCAAGCTGCCGTATGACACGCTGGTGATGGCGCTGGGCAGTACCTCTAACGACTTCAACACGCCGGGTGTGAAAGAGCATTGCATTTTCCTGGATAACCCGCACCAGGCGCGTCGTTTCCATCAGGAAATGCTGAACCTGTTCCTGAAGTACACCAGTAACATGGGCGCGAACGGCAAGGTGAACATTGCCATTGTCGGCGGTGGCGCGACGGGCGTGGAGCTGTCTGCCGAGCTGCACAACGCGGTAAAACAGCTGCACAGCTACGGTTACAAGGGCTTAACCAACGACGCGCTGAACGTGACGCTGGTGGAAGCGGGCGAGCGTATTCTGCCTGCACTGCCGCCGCGTATCTCTGGCGCAGCCCACAGCGAGCTGACCAAACTGGGCGTACGTGTTCTGACGCAAACCATGGTGACCAGCGCGGATGCCGGTGGCCTGCATACCAAAGATGGCGAGTACATCGAAGCAGACCTGATGGTCTGGGCGGCGGGTATTAAGGCACCTGACTTCATGAAGGATATCGGTGGCCTGGAAACGAACCGTATCAACCAGCTGGTGACCGAGCCGACGCTGCAAACCACGCGCGATCCGGACATTTACGCCATCGGCGACTGCGCGTCCTGCGCGCGTCCGGAAGGCGGATTTGTGCCTCCGCGCGCGCAGGCGGCGCACCAGATGGCAAGCCTCGTGCTGCACAACATTCTGGCGCAGAGCAAAGGCAAACCAATGAAGGCGTACGTCTATAAAGATCACGGCTCGCTGGTGTCGCTCTCTAACTTCTCCACCGTCGGTAGCCTGATGGGCAACCTGATGCGCGGATCGATGATGGTGGAAGGGCGCATCGCTCGCTTCGTGTACATCTCACTGTACCGTATGCACCAGATCGCGCTGCACGGCTACTTTAAAACCGGCCTGATGATGCTGGTTGGCCGCATCAACCGCGTTATCCGCCCGCGCCTGAAGCTGCATTAATCCTCTCCCCCCTCCGGGCTTCCGGAGGGGTTTTTAGCATATCGTGCTGCACATTGCGCATTGAGTGCTTAAGAGTTCTCTTAAATACAAATTCCCCCTCCGTTTTGATCCTTTATCTGATTGGCGAACACCGTCCTTCATTGCAAAATTGTTACCAATAGCAACAAAGGAGGAAGTCCCGTGAATAAATCAATGTTGGCGGGTATAGGGATTGGCGTCGCTGCTGCGTTAGGTGTGGCTGCCGTTGCCAGTCTCAACGTACTTGATCGTGGCCCGCAGTATGCGCAGGTTGTGTCCGCAACCCCGATTAAAGAAAGTGTTAAAACGCCGCGTCAGGAGTGCCGCAACGTTGCGGTGACGCACCGTCGTCCGGTTCAGGATGAAAACCGCATTGCCGGTTCTGTGCTGGGTGCGGTAGCCGGTGGCGTCATTGGCCATCAGTTTGGCGGCGGCCGGGGTAAAGACGTTGCGACCGTGGTCGGCGCGCTGGGCGGCGGCTATGCCGGTAACCAGGTGCAGGGCGCGATGCAGGATAACGACACCTACACCACCACTCAGCAGCGCTGCAAAACCGTCTATGACAAGTCGGAAAAAATGCTGGGTTACGACGTAACTTACAAAATTGGCGACCAGCAGGGCAAAATCCGCATGGACAAAGACCCGGGCACCCAGATCCCGCTGGACAGCAACGGTCAGCTGATACTGAACAATAAAGTGTAAAAAAGCGGTTCTCTGAACTTAGCTCCTCAAGCGCTCAGGCTGAGGAGCTTTTTTTTTGCCGCTTAGAACGTCAGCGCGTAGTTCAGACCAAAGGTGCGGCCCCGGCCTTTATACTCATATAACGCTGCGTTGCCGTAGTTTGGGCTATACAACAGCGGCGCGCGCTGCCCCCACACGGTGGTGTACTGTTTATCCAGCAGGTTTTCGATGCTGAACGACAGTTTGCCCAGCGGCAGCTGATAGCTGCTTAGGAAATCAACGGTGTTGTAACCGTCAATTTTGTTTCCTGCCGCGTCGCTCAGATCGAAGGTCTGCTGAGTTTGCAGACGCAGGGTCCACGGCTCGGGCGCCCAGCCGACGTAGGCCGTCGCCTTCGACGGCGACGCCTGCGTCACGTCCCATTTTTCCCACGAGCCGTTGGTCTTAATCTCCGATTTCAGCACGTTAACGTTACCGCCAACGCTCCATACGCTATCAGGAATAAAGTAATCCACCGCGCCTTCCACGCCATAGATCCGCCGTTCCTGCGGGTTAACGTCGATAGTCATATCGGCGCGGTTGATGTCGATAGACTTGTCAGAGAGGGAGTAGTAGGCCGCAATCTGGGTGCGCAGGTTATTGCCGGTAAAGCGCCAGCCCAGCTCGTAGGAATCCACCTTGATACCTTCGAGCTGCGCGTCGCCAGGATTCACGCTCTTGATTAACGCCAGGTGACCCTGGGCATCCGGTTTTGCATAGGAACCGTTACCGTAGTATTTGCCCGGGTCCGGCAGCTCAACGCCCTGTGAGAAATTAAACCAGACCTGCTGCTGCTCCGTGATATGCGCAAGGATCCCGGCGTTAAACAGCAGGTTGTCGTAATCGGTTTTGCCACCCGGGATGGCGTCTGCCGACCTGGCCGTTCCGTTAGCGATTGCCTGCTGCTGTGAATAAGCAACAAAATCATCAACCCGATTTTCGGTCCACTGATAGCGAACGCCGCCGCTCAGGGTGAAAACATCATTGATGTCGTAGCTGTTTTGCAGGAATGGCGCAACGTTGGTGATGCTATAGCCCGGGTAACGGCCCGTTGTGTATTTGGACGCGTTGTTCATCCCGCCTGACGGCACTGAGTTCGCCAGGTCAAAGAACATCTGGTTGGAATTAAAGGTTTCGTGGTCGGCATCAAGCCCCCAGGTCATCTGCCAGCCGTCCAGCGGCGTGCTGTTCAGCGTCAGCTTTGCGCCGTACTGATCGGTGTTTTGCTCCGAGGCCGAGAAGCTGGTGATGGTTTTTTTCTTTTGATCGACGGTCGGGAAGGGGTAAAAGCGCAGGGATTCGTCGCGATAGTAAATTTGCCCGACCAGCTCCTGCCCCCAGAAATCAGAGTCTGAATACTGCAGGCTGATCAGGTGGCGCTCGGTGCCCGGAATGCGGTCGGAGCTGAACCCGCTGCGGGTGCGCGCCGTTCCGTTCCCAAGCACCGCGCTCATGTTTTTATCCAGGTAAAGCCCGTAATCATCGTCGCCCTGGCTTTTATAGTACTGGGTCACGACCTGAAGCTGGCGCGTCTCGTCGATCTCGATCGTACCGGTTCCCATCACGTCCAGACGATCGGAGTGCTGTAAACCAGTCTGGGTATTGTCGAAGGTGAGGGCATCGCCGTTACCGTCGTACCATCCGCCAAAACGCTGATAGGCCACGGACAGGCGTCCCGAGGCGTGGTCATTTCCGCCGCTGACGGCTGCGGCAACACGTTCGTCGCGATCGTTACCGTTGTTAAAGCCGGTTTTGCCCCCCAGCTCCAGATCGACCTGTGTCTCTGGCTGCCCTTTTTTAGTCACGATATTGATCAGCCCGCCCGTACTGCCGCCGCCGTAGAGGGCTGTTGAACCGGAAATGACTTCAATATGATCGATGTTAAAGGGATCGATGGAATCGAGCTGGCGGCTGTCGGTTCTCGAGGAGTTAAGGCGTACGCCATCCACCAGCACGACGATCGCGCGGCCGCGCATATTCATGCCGTAGTTAGTTCGCCCCTGGCTGCTGACGTCCATCCCCGGGATCAATTGCCCAAGAATGTCCTTGAACTCTTTGCCGCCCTGAACCTGTTGTTCAATTTCCTGACGTTCAATCACCCACGTGGTTTGCGCCATCTCCGCCACGGTGCGGTGGCTGCGGTTGGCGCTGACGACCAGGTTTTCTTCAGTGGTTTGTTCAGCGTAAAGCGGCATTGCCATAGCCAGCAATACCGGATTGAGCACCCAGAGGCTCTTTTTCATCATCATTCCTTATTGAGCATTCGCTCTTTTATTGGCAGGTCGTAGAAAAGCAAACAAAAATATGCAAATGCGAATACTGCCGATAATAAAAAGCATTATCAACCTGAGAGAAATTAGGGGTTGCGAAAACTCAGTAGGGAAGAAGCAAAAAGGGCGGCAAGCCGCCCTGAGGATTAGAATTTGAGAAGCTCGGGCCACAGGCGCAGCGTGGTCCGGGTAATGCTTTGCAATTTCTCCAGCGATGCGCCTTCACGAGCGCTGATCGACATACCCTGCAAAATACAGCTCAGGTATTGCGCCAGCTCCTGCGGACGGCAGTGCGCCGGAATTTCGCCGCGCTGCTGGCGCTGCGCCAGGAACGTGCTCAGCGTCTCTTCCTGCATGGCGTGGCGTGATTTCACCGTATTAGCGATCTCTTTAGAGGAGGCCGCAAGGGTGGCGGAGGTGTTAATCATAAAACAGCCCGCAGGCGTATCTTTGCTGGTAAAGCAGGCGGCGACGGCGCAGAAATAATCCTGCAGCGCCTGCTCGACGCTTTTTTCTTCACAGAAGAGCTGGGCTTCGTGTTTCGCCGCAAAGCGCGAAATGTACCTGTCCAGTACTGCCCTGAACAGCCCCTCTTTATTCGTAAATTCTGCATATAGCGTCGGCGCTTTGGCTCCGGTGGCTTCCACCAGATCGGAGAGCGAGGTCGCTTCATACCCATGTTGCCAGAAGAGTGTCATGGCCTTATCAAGCGCTGCATCCCTGTCGAACACTTTTGGTCGGCCACGGCTTTTCTTCGCGCAACTCGTGACGTCGGTTGTCATTTGCCGTTGGTCCTCTGTTGGTTTAGTGAATGACCATTATAAAAATAAACCACATTCGTAACCAGCGCTGTTTTCTTAAAAATAAATTAATCCTATGGTTATGAAAATTAACGAAATTAAAAATAAGTTAACGGTCGTTATAAAAACATGTTGACGTGTGACCTGGATCACATCTATCATTTACCTATCGATCGTTAAGTAAATAACTTGCGACCCCAAATTCATCTGCCTAAAGGTAAAAAATCATGAAAAACGTAAAAACCCTGATCGCTGCCGCTGTACTGAGCTCAATGTCATTCGCAAGCTTTGCCGCTGTAGAAGTGCAATCTACGCCGGTTGACCAGCATAAAGTGGGGACCATCTCTGCAAGCGCAGGCACTAACCTGGGCTCACTGGAAGACCAGCTGGCTCAGAAAGCTGAAGCTATGGGTGCCAAATCGTTCCGCATCACCTCAGTGACCGGTCCGAACACCCTGCACGGTACTGCCGTCATCTACAAATAAGCGTAACGAAACCCTCCGCTACGTTTTATGCCACTGCAATAAAAAACGCCCTGCACAAGCAGGGCGTTTTTCGTTGTCTTTTACATCGACTGTTGGGCAATATCGTGGTGCCTGGTGACATCCGTCGGCATACCGGAGCGCGCTTCCATCGCGCGTTCCATCACCGCGCCGTCGGTTGCGGCGTGCGTTTTGAAGCTCACCATGGCCGCATTCAGGTTAATCGGCAGGGTTTGCGGATCGTCACCGATGTTTTTCGATAACGGCTGATGGATCTCGACCAGGCGTACGCCGCCCGGCTCTTCAGATACCTTGATTGGCGTGTTGATGATATTTACCTTCGTGCCCGGGGTAATCACCTTGTAGAGCGTTTTGATATCGTCATCGCGCAGGCGAATACAGCCAGAGCTGACGCGCATCCCGATCCCGAAATCCGCATTGGTTCCGTGCAGAAGATAAACGCCACCGTAAGCGGCAAGGCGGATCGCGTGGTGCCCCATCGGATTATCTGGCCCTGCCGGCACGACTGCCGGGAGGTCAATACCCTGCGCTTTATAACGCGCGCGTATGTTGGCCGTTGGTGTCCATGTCGGGTTGGCACGCTTATCGGATACCGTCGTTACCATCGTCGGCGTGAGCGTGTCGCCGCCCAGTTGACCAATACCGATAGGGTAGACGGTGACTTCGCTCTTGCCTGGCGGATAGTAATAAAGGCGCAGTTCTGCAAGATTAATGACGATCCCTTCGCGCGGCGCGGCGGGCAAAATGGTCTGCAGCGGAATGGTCAGTACGCTACCCGCGCGCGGGACATACGGATCAACGCCGGGATTGGCCTGCAGCAAGGCCAGGAACCCAACGTTATATTTCTTTGCAATCGCTTCCAGTGAACCACCGTTGTTTTCAACCACATGAAAACGATTTTGTCCGACGACGTTGCTGCCGGCAGGCGGAAGCGGCCAGGTATTTGCACGAGCCGGAAGCGCCATCGCGACGGTGGCAGCCAGCGCAAACAGGGTTATCCAGCGAGTAAAACGCGAAGAGGTCATCATCACCATAATCCATATAAATATTAAGGTTATTGTTTTATAAGGCGTTAATGATAATTATGGCGAATGTACGTGTCGGGAAGATCGGGTGAAATGCAAAGACTTTGTAAATTGTCACCCCCGGTAGCATGACGCTAGCGGGGGTGAAGGAGGATTACGCGATCGCGTTTTCTTCAAGCTGGCGCATAAAGTTCCGCACCCAGTCCATACGGGTCTTGCGCTCCGCCAGCTCCTGAGTGAACTTCAGGCGCGTTGGGCCGTCCAGGCGGAAATGCTGAGGTTGTTTTTGCAGCAGGCCAATCAGCCACATCGGGTCGACGTGGTTTTTCTCTGCAAACTCGATCGTGCCACCTTTTTCGTTCCCCTCAAGCTTGCGAATACCCAGCTTCTGCGCCTGTTGCCGCAGCCGGGCGATATCCAGCAGATTTCTCGCCGCATCCGGCAGCAGCCCGAAGCGGTCGATCAGCTCCACCTTGATCTCTTCCAGCTCATTTTCCTTTTTCGCACTGGCGATACGCTTGTAGAACGACAGGCGAGTATTCACGTCAGGAATGAAATCATCCGGCAGCAGGGAAGGCATGCGCAGCTCCACCTCCGTCTGCTGGCTGGTGAGATCTTCCAGCGACGGCTCGCGCCCCGCTTTCAGGGCATCGACGGCGTTTTCCAGCAGCTCCATGTAGAGCGAGAAGCCGATGGTTTCCATCGAGCCGCTCTGGTCTTCGCCCAGAAGCTCTCCGGCGCCGCGGATCTCGAGATCGTGGGTCGCCAGCGCAAAGCCCGCACCGAGATCTTCCAGCGAGGCGATCGCTTCCAGACGCTTTTGCGCGTCGGTGGTCATCGCTTTCGGATGCGGGGTCAGCAGCCAGGCGTAGGCCTGATGGTGCGAACGTCCGACGCGGCCGCGAAGCTGATGAAGCTGCGCCAGACCAAAATGATCCGCGCGTTCGATAATGATGGTGTTCGCGGTCGGAATGTCGATACCGGTTTCGATGATGGTGGTACACACCAGCACGTTAAAGCGCTGGTGGTGGAAGTCGTTCATCACCCGCTCCAGCTCGCGCTCGCGCATCTGTCCGTGACCGATGGCGATCCGCGCTTCCGGCACCAGCTCCGCCAGCCTGTCTGCTGCTTTCTGGATATTTTCTACGTCGTTGTAGAGGTAATACACCTGGCCACCGCGCAGCACTTCGCGCAGGATCGCCTCGCGCACCACCAGATTGTCATACTCGCGGACGAAGGTTTTCACCGCCAGACGGCGGGCAGGCGGCGTGGCGATAATCGACAGATCGCGCATGCCGCTCATCGCCATGTTCAG
>Ga0157363_1001103_pt1 | contig 21953 bp, 12 predicted proteins | sample AttsexASBM1_FD_111477 | JGI IMG/M metagenome (GOLD analysis project Ga0157363, IMG submission 111477) | Fungus gardens microbial communities from leaf cutter ant in Ribeirão Preto, State of São Paulo, Brazil - Atta sexdens ASBM1 | ecosystem: Host-associated > Fungi > Mycelium > Unclassified ... | reverse complement strand
GTCGGAAAATGTGCGAAATAATACATGACGCGTTCTGTTGATGAAAGACATACGGTCAAACTATGTCTTTGTAATTTACCTATGTAATTTACCTCGGTACGTAACAACAATAATTTTAGCAAATGTGCGAGAACACGCGATAATTGAATTCTTCGAAGTAAAAAAGTCGCTCGTTTGTTTCTTTAAACTTCTGGCATACACTTAAGTTCCTGTTATATTACGGAGATTATATTATCAATAAGATTTGCACGTACGAAAGAGTTTAACACCTGTTGTATCTACGTAGAAAGAACGATTTTGTTGAAACATTTAAAAATTTAGTTAGATACAGATCTGAATTTTATTGAACATCAAAATAATTATGTAAGAACATTCAAATTGGTTGCTAGAATGTTGAAACTTTTTGCAGCATTATCGTAATATTATTCTATAACATTATTCTCTATACTATAATATCGTAATATTTGAACTGAATTATTTTGATAGTCCTACAAATTATTTTCAGATTTGTATTTAAGTTAAATTTTTAAATATTTCAGCAAAATCGTTCTTTCCATGTACACGTTTAATAGAAGAAAATATTTTAAGTTACATTTCAATCAGAAAATTTTCTGATTAAAATAAATAAATGATATGATCAGAAGATTCTGATCATATCAATCAGAATTCTGATTATTTCAACTAAAATTATAATATAATTCTATTATAATATAATTATATTATAATTTTAATTTATCTATTTTCGATCAGAATTTCAATTAACGCAAGATGCTTTTTCCAATGTATGTTCACAGAAGTTACTGCAGTACTTCGTATATCTTTACATTAGACATCTAATATATTTTAGAAATAAATGTACAATTATACCAAATTTTTTAAATGAGGGATATAGTTCTCATTACGTGACAACAGTCTCTAATGAGATATTTATGAGAAACGAGCATAATAATAGTGTGATATTTCTCCAAGCAAAGTTACCTCATGGAACCGATGCTCCAGACGATGTACGATGTTTTGAGGCCGTCCTTTCAATAGAGAAAATTGATTTCTGCGACATTCTCCTGTCCCAGTAACGTGTTTGTAGGTCTTGTCACTAAGCACTCTGCTCTTCGTTCGCAAATGCGACATTTCGAAGACAATAGTTTCTCGACAAACGATTCGGATCGTTTAAATAAAAAGATTTATTTATCACTTATCGTCTCGGAATCGAATATATTATTTTAAATTTTTACACTTTTTATTCGCGCTGCAAATAAATCTTGATTTTGAAATTTTCGATAACGAAAAGAGGAAGGGATTCCCATGATTACATATTTGTAACGTGACACCATTTCAGATTTGACACACTTCAAATAATAACGTTGCACCAGACGCGTTCATCTGAGTTAGGTCATAATTGCTTGATTAATAGCACGTTCGATGAAGCGAAATTTAGTGTAAAATGCGTCGCGACTATGCCGTGCCAAGTGCGGTCTTGGAAGATCTGTGAACTCGCAAGAACGCAGGACTAATCATTCGCTGCATTCGTTTCCTTAATTCTCTTCTCAGTAATCTCAAGGCTACAAGGATATCTTGAAGTGTGGTACGTGATATCGTTCTTTGTGTATGTGTCATAACTGTCGTTTATGGAAAATTACACACATGCGGAAAAAACGATTTTTTGCTGAAGTATCTAAAAATTTAGCGAGATAATTTTATTAGAATATCAAAATTTTTTGCAACATTGCTTTTTATATTTGAACGTCCTACATATTATTTTGATGAATCAACAAAATTATAATTTCAGATCCGTATTTAGTTTAAATACTTTAGCAAAATCATTCTTTTCGTCCGCAAATATCAATCGCATAAAGCTATAATTGGTAAAAATTTAAAAAGTAAGGAAGGTACGCATCCTTGAGGCTTGCTATGATGACGGTAATCGGAATCATAATGTTAACAGACCATTAATTATCCTGCATATCCCTATTATTTTTAAATCAATTAATTAAAAAGATTTATTTCCCTTGTCCTTATTTTATCAATAATTTTTATTCTATTATTGTACCATTGAGACGATCAAATAGATATTTCACTTTGTGTGATGATAGATCAATAAGTCTAGAACATAAGCTCGGAATTTATCTAGATATTCTTGTGTGAAGTGTTTGATAATAAAATTTATATTACGTTAGATTAGATGCGTATATCTGTCATCAATTACACCGAGTCCTTCGGAAGAGTCGGAACATACTACATTCTCGTATTTGCGCATTATTGTCAATTGCATTCTTGCAAAGATAATCACCGATTGTCACCATGGAGAGCAATAAAGCAGAGTATTACTTTTTACAATTTCCTGTTGTAAAACGAGCAAATAGAATTTTCTCAATATAACTTTTGATATTTTACGCAGCACACTTTATCTGAGGAATAAGATCCTGAAACATTTTTAGAACATAAAAATGTCTTCTGGATGTGTTTAGGATCTCCCTTAAAAATCTGTGCTAAGAATGATAACGACCACTTCGATTATAATAAATATTCCAAATATACATACATAAAAAATGAGAAAATATCAATCAACGATTTCTGCAAATAATCAGTAACTCGGATACGATTTCAATAATTCACGACGCAGTACTGAAGTAAAGACGCAATTAAGCGGATGACTCTAAAGTAAAATTATCCGATCAGAGTAATTAGGCCAATCGACGTAATGATCGATTGCACGGAAGGATCGATGTGATCAGCTGATTCACGCACTATGGAGTTCGCGCTTTCACTAACTGCACCACCGAAGAAAAATGAAGGTAAATGTGGTTTGTAAGCGTGTTTGCCAATGCTTTTGCACGCGCGGTTTATCTTCTCTTTGATGGTTATTTATCATCGCAGCTCGACACATATCGCTCCTTTTTAAGTATTTGATAAGCAGTCAAGTTTCTGCATCTGACAATGTGCAAAATATTTTTTTGGCCAATTAATAATAAGATTTAGATTATATTATTCATTTTATTATGATGTTTTTAAAAATGTTTTTAGTATTTTATTTTATTATATTATTGTTTTTGAAATGATAATAAATTAAAATAAATTTAAAAATGAAAATCTTAAATTCTAATATACATTTTTTATTATTTCAATTATTTAAGGAATTTATGTATTATATAATATATAAATATTTGTATATAAACTGTGAAATATTTATGTTAAATATAAGATAGCATTGACTTGCTAAATTCTTTAAAAATGCAGAAACTAAACGATAGTAGAGCGCATACGGAATGAGGTTCATTATATAGATGTCTTTTCATAGCAATGTCGCATTGATTTTATTGAAAAAATTGACAGGTTATTTCATCGAAAATGTTGAAACATTTCTGTTGGTATGCGTGCCGCGAATTATTTTCGCGCTACGCAATCGAGTGTTTTACGAGAAATAAATTAGGCAAATTTAGGCCACACGTCACGAATATATAAGACGGAAAAACGATCGAACAGTAAGAAGTTCGAAGCACAAATATTAAAACTTACACCGCCGACTTGCAAATAATGTCCTTGTTATAGCGCTAAATGACTAAATGCGCCACGTATTCGTTAACAGTCTATGTAACTGTTCTGCATTGTCTATATTTCTTTATCATAGTAATTGCCTTAAAATTTTTTATTTCTCACTTTTTTATTTCTTACTTACAATTACCTATTTCCTTCTGTAAAGATACCAAAAGATCAATTTTATGAAATATGATTTAGCTTTGAAATCTCTACCCAGAAACATTTCATGATTAGATCTAATAATATAAAAAATAAAACTGAGAGTTATTAAAATTATGAAAATTATGAAAAATTATAATTTCAAGACTTATCATCTCACTAGAGATTAGAAACGCTTTGAGCAATTTTCGCAAATAAAGAAATCTATCTTTGCTATCTCTGAAAGAAACGTTAATTAGAGATTATACATCTAGAGCGATATATTTACAAAGACAATAGCGAGAAATCTTCCAATCATTTTATTGTAACGGCAAATATGGCAAAATTTACCCCTTGTCTAGAAATCACAAAAACGATCGTAAGAACTCCTGCCGTCAATTTAGTTTAAGGGCGCACTAGAACAATCATCATGAACCACAGCAAAGTAGATCGAGGCCAAGGATCGAAGGCTTGGGCTTTTAATCATTCGTTAAACGAAGCAATATACATCATCGTCGTTAATCACGATCGTCACGATTCCTGACATCACGCAATTTGCAAAAACGTCAGAAATTGTAGAATCGAAGAGCATATCGTTAACGAGAATCTTTTCGTAGATGATTATTCATATATTTTACCTGATCACTGGAAATTTTCTTGACTCGAAGGATTTTGCATTAATGACACGTTTTATCGCATCTAAACATAGAACCTTTCATACTATGTGTCTTTCTGTAAATTATAATTTCATTAACGAAAGGAATACCATATATTCATTAGTGAAAGAAACACTATTATATTTCTTTTAGAAAGAAATTCACACAGTTGTCATAAAAGACATCACAAATACGATATTTAAATATCTAATTTATTTAATTTATTTATTTATCAATTTTTGTAGATTTTTATTCATTATTTTTCAAATCTTTAATTTATTTATTTATTTATTATCAAATATTTCTTTTTTAGTATTTTATTCACTATTTTCTCTCTTTCACTATTTTCAATTTGTTCTTCATGTTCTTCATTGAGAAGTATTACCGAGCGAGAAATATAAGCGAACGACGAAAGTATCTTGTACACTGTATGGTGAAATCAGGACGGTTAGGATGAAGAAAACCGCAGATTGATAACGATAGTTCGATCGCGCGGCTGACTCGCTCGGCGCTCGCACGATGCCGAGCGGCGCAACATCCTTCGCGTACTGCGGTCGAGAGAACAATTGACCGAGGTAACAACACCTGACACTCGCGTGGGCGATCCGTCCACGTGGACGGGGCCGTTCGCCAGGTAGCGAAAAAGAAAGAGAGGGAAACCGACGTCATGATCGTAGGAGGACATAGAAGAGCGAACATCAAGGAAGACGTTGCCCTTCTTTATCTCTATTATAATAAACATCCGGATGCGTTCTTTAAAAGATATCTATACATCTTGATTTATTAATAAATTTTCATATATAATAGTTTATTATCTCCACATGAAGCATTCTGCTTGGAATATTATTTTAAAAAAATAATTTACTAAACATTTAAGATTGTATTTAACATCAACAAAATAAGAATCATATTTAATGGTAGATTCATAACGAGAATGCTAATAATAATATTTATTGGGTTGACCGGAAAATTCGTGTTGATTTTGAAGAAAAATTGAAACGCAGAAGATTTAAATTTTAGTATACATTTATTAAATTATATAGGTTAGTCGGCACGAACTTTTCGGACAACCCAATACATAGAGATTTGAATACTGGCTCGTATTTTTATCACACATTTTAATATGGCAACTTCGTTTCATTATTTTATTTGATAAATATAGAAATTGTATGTGTACATTGAGAGAAAAATTTGATATTTGTAATTATAATTACATATTACTATAATTATGATTATTACTGCTATAATAATAACAGTAATTATATAGTTCTAGCAACAAATGTACAGTTGGCAACCTAAAATGACTATAATTATAGTTATTATAATCATAAAATAGTTAAAATTACCATAAAATTTTATAGTTATATTTTGGGGCAATCATATTTTTTATGGTTGTCCTAAAATATAACTAAATAAAATTATAATCACTTGAATCATTTTTATGGTAATTTCAATTATTTTATGATTATAATAACTATAATTTTAATCATTTTGCCAACTACATACATTTATTGCTAGAACTATATACATAGTTACTGTTATTATTATTATAGTAGTAATAATCATAATTATAGTAATATGTAATGTATAGTCACAAATACAAAACATTTTTTCCTCAGTGTACGTAATGTATATTATATTTTTAATATCATGATTCTCGTATCAAAATTTGAACATGCAATAAAAACTTGAATTGTGAAACAATATTTTTTTCAATGCTTTTTTTAATCCAATCAATTCAACAAAAATTATAAATTATTTAGTATGTATTAAATATAATAAAAATATAAATTATGATAAAGATATCGATTAAATTTTTCCATAAAAAATATTGTATAAATATTGCATTAATTATAAATTTGATTTCTCTATAACTATTTCAGTATTTTGCCCACAAAACATTTTTATAAATCACATTTGGCAGGATCATTATTTATCAGAGAAATCTTGTTTGAATGTTGGTCAAAGTTTTCGAAATGTACCTTATTTATTCCGTTACTCGCATAATGCAGAGAATGAGTAATCGAGAACTCAAGAATTGCGCGCCAAATATAAGTACGACAGCAGATCGCTGAATAGCATCTGTGCCAGACTAAACAAATGTCGATGAACAATGTAGCATCACAAATGTATATTTACGGCGAGGATAGATAACGGTACGAGAGATGTAAACGGCTGCTAACAACTATTTACGAAGCGAAATTTCATTATCCAACTAAAGAAAGAAAAAGAAAAAAGAAGATTGATTAAATTATATCGATACAGAACAGCAACAAACTTTTGTAATCTCTATACGAAAGAAAGAGTAAATCATTAATTAAAACTTATTAATTAATTTTGTTTTAATAACAAAGTACGATAAAAAACACGAACAGCAATTTTTAAATAAGGAAAAAAGCAGATCTGTGACTCCTACTTGTTTCAGAGAAATGTAATTAAGATAATTATATAAAGATATTACTTGTGCTACAATATTATTTACGCAAAACGCCATAGTGATACTCGCTATACTACTATATCTAAAGAAGTAGTACACATTGAGAAAACCTCGAATGATAACAATAGCAATATATAAAAAATGTACAATCCAATAAGCTCGACCTATTTACTTCTGACAATAGAGAAAGATATATGCGAAATGTTGTTTTTCTCATCAAATTTTTATTTCACTTTTCCAACCCGGAATTATCAACAAAAACGAAAAAAATTTGACTCGCTCGCAAAATAGAACTATAATATGTACTATCAGCTCGGTGTGTTTCGCGATTTATAACACTGTTTTAGAAAATATGATCAATTTCAAAAATATTTACCAAATCGGGATCTACGGAGTTGAACCATAATCTAGGATCCCACGACATGTTCCATTTCAGAGAGATGGTTTTATTATTAGATTCGGATTCCGAATCGTCTTCGTACAACATTCTCTTTCGCGACAGACAGTTTTGTATATTACGATTTCGACGAGTAACTAGAGTCGTATGTCATCCGATTTATATTTACATATGATCGCTCAGCAGGCTTTGTCGTATTCGGCACGCGAGGTTCGCATGAACCAGCGGTTCTCAAGTTATATTCCAAGTATGAACGCAACAAACACAACATGGTTACGTACAATTATATCACAATAGTAAAAGGCGATTTACCTCGTCCAAAAATAATGTCTTTGCTGTTCTTCATTTTACTTTGTAATAAAAAAATTCGAATGCAAAATTTTTGATAATATCAACAAACGTGAAAAATATTATCTTATTTATTTTTTATTATGTATCTTTTATCTAAAAAATACTTATTGTTTCATAATACTATACAATATGTTTTATAATTAATTAACGCTGATTGCAATAAGCCTTTTAGTTAACAATTCTTTTAATTTCTCTAAATTCTGCACAGAGAAAACTTTCTGATTAAAAAATGAACTAGAAGATTCTCATTATATCAATAAAAATTCTGATTATTTCAACTATAATAAAACTATAAAAATTCAACCAGAAAATTCTAATTTGTCCATTTTCAACATGAATTCCAATTAATGCAATCAAATTCTTTTTCCAATGTGTTTCTTTGCATTTGTATGTTTGTTTAGATATTATATTATTAAATATTCAAAATTATTAATTCTACGTTTATTTGCACTCACTAATTTTGGTAATGAAAACTATCAGTTTTCCATAGTTCGTGCATAAGATTTGCACTCGATATTTCACATCGGTATAAATCAATTAATCGATGTGCAGTTTTGAGAAAATACGTATACAAGTATATATCTACTAACTCGTATACAAGTATATTTAACAATCATTCTCATCGATTTAACGATCATCGATTGGAGCGTAAATACCAATCGCATTATGCAATTTTCTTGGAACTTATCTACATTCTATTTATGCAATCAATACATCATACGACATTTCTACATAGATGAAGTGCAAACATAAATATCAGTATTAATTTTATGCAAGTAGATCAATTATATACAATTGTTGAGTCCAATCATATTTTTACCGGTAATTATTTTATTGTTAACTATAATACATGTAACTATACGATGAATATTAATTAGGAATAATTATATAGTAAATAATCATTAATCGATAGCAATTAATTATTATGTCAAATTAACACAATATTTTAATTTATAATAAATATTCACAATAATTATTATTCAACTTATCGAACTTTATTTTCTTTTTGCAACTTCTCAAATTTTAAACTAAAAATTTAGAAATGTAATAGCGTTATAAAAATTGACGCTAATAACTGAAGCGTGCAAATTAGATTGTATAAATAAATCTCTTAAATTAATATTTTTGAATTTCAAAAAAGGAATTTTTTATCGCAAAATTAAAATTCTTAAATTCATTTATGATTATAATTACTTCCGTTAAAATATGATTTCTTTTCATCTGCACGTAATTGAATTAACTTACATTGACCGAATAAAAAAGCAAGATGATGACTTACCAACCTTAAATGAAAGAGCGTTCTCTCAAAAGATTCGATGTCATGAATAATAAATAAACCTCTTTTGTGTGCCTGAAAAAATAAAAAGAGATTTAAATAACTGTTCAGAAAGTTACAAGGCATATCTAAAGATTAAACAATAATCATCCTACATTTGCCAACAATTCACAATATTACTAACAACAAAAGATACTGAATTTTAATAAACAATGTTTAAATAAATATTAATATAATCTCATATAGAACCAAAGTATTGTAGCAACATTACTGCAACATTTGTTATTACAATATTTCTGGAACGTTGCAATATTGCTGCAATATTACTGAAATTATCTATGCTGTATAGATAACATTTATTTACAGAAAATAAATATTTATTAAATAAAAAATATAAGAGTTGAGTCAAATTAATGGTCCTTGTATCATAAATATAAATATATATGTTTACGTTTAGTAAATATTCAATTGGCACTATTAAATATTTATTATTTACTAGTCTTCTTTCAGTGTAGATATTAGGATAAATCTAATTTACAGATTTCATTGTATTCTCAGAATGAATGCTCAGAATAATATCTCTCTCTCTCTCTCTCTCTCTCTCTCTCTCTCTCTCTTTGTGCTCCTCTTTCTCCTCTGTTCCCTTCGCCATTTCAAAAAGAATTTACGCTTAGTGATGAAATAATTAGCCATTTACTTAAATCTAATCTTTAGATAAGTATAATTCAATAATTCAATAACATGAATCATGAATAGCGTAACAATTTGATTTGATACGTTCATTTCTAAAAAATGATGACACTTGTCATCAGAGAGACATTCCTGATGACAGACGATTTCCTGCCACAACGCAGTCATTTCCAACTCATTTTCTTATCTGAATACACAAAACGTTCGCAACGGACAAAGATGCGTCCGCGTAGGATGACGTAAGTATGCGAGTATATATCTTGATTCATCACGATTCTCAGGAGAGACGAGACACAAAGAAGCAATGTCGCAGGAATGGAGTTCCGAGATCCTAACCTCACCTGGGCAGAGAGATTCCCCCAAGGAGTCCACCGCTCTTCAAAACCGGCGTCGACCCGCGTCGTGCGTTACATAAGTGAGCCACGATTCCCGCCCGCGATTACATGTTTCACTGACACGTTGCAAGGCCGCGCGGCGGCGACGGAGGAAGACGATGACGACGCATCCGCAATATAACAAAAGAGAGAATCTCACACCGTGCGCAAAGACATGTCTATTGTCTTTCTTTCACACGCGTTATGCATTAGTGCCGCTGTCGTCCGCCAGGCGGCACAAGTGGCGCGCTCGATCAGCTGATCGTTCCGCGCACGTGCGCCGCACTTTCTCTGCACTTCAAATATATACACGTGTATGTAACAAATGTATACAAATACTACAGATTTGGAAAATACATAAATAGATCCATATTTAAATTATCGTTATTAGCACTCGCGACATGTAAGGATAACAGATTCATTACGTTGTTGAGCGCTTTTATTTAAGCCATACTTTCTGTGTTCATTTTTTTTTGCATTCTCGTTTTATTCTAAATATTAAAAAAAAAATCTGTTTTTTTTTAATTATACTCTGTTTTTCTTTATTTCTGAAGAATACAATTTCTTTGGAGCGCTGGAACAAGATGCAGTGATTAAAAGGGATATGTATTATTGGCTGGATATAACCTTTTAAAATATATTCATGTTTTGACATGCGTTGATAAAGGAAGAACAATACGTTTTGCAGATTTTTGGTGTTCCTTCGACTAAAAATATTTAGCGTAATCATGACGACGACGCTGGCATTACCGCAAAAGAAATATTATAGACAACGTGCGCATTCGAATCCAATAGCCGATCACTGCATCGAGTAGTGAGTACTTTTCTATACATTTTTCGTTATAACAATTAATAACTAATTATAATTATAAGATTACAACAATTACTATTATTGTTTGCCATTTATTCATTGCAGTCCGATAAAACCGGAGTTAATGGATTGGAGTATCTTATATCCACAGTATTTTCGGAGTAATGATGAGCAGACACTAGAAACACAGAAATGTGTAGAATTTGCAGATGTTGGTTGTGGCTATGGAGGATTGTTGGGTAATTTGTTCCTTCTTTTCTTTTTAATATTTAATTTAATTTATTACAAACAAGATTTATATAAATGTTACATGGAAATGAAAAAAATGTATACATAAATTGTGAGGCGGCAGAATGATTACTATTTTAATTCCTATCAGACAATTTATAAAAGAATGTAAAAACCAGAAAATCAAAATAATTGATAAATTAATTCTCAGTTACTCTGTCACCAATGTTTCCGGATAATTTGATACTCGGCATGGAAATCAGAGTGAAAGTATCAGACTACGTTATGGATCGCATTGCTGCTTTACGATCACAAAATCCTGGCGAGTACCAGAACATTGCTTGTTTAAGAACAAACGCTATGAAGTACCTGCCAAATTATTTCTATAAAGGACAAGTAAATAGAAAGAATTGTTGATATACATTAAAGGATAGAATAGTTTACACATTAATCTATATTTTTTTATTTGTATAGCTAAAGAAGATGTTTTTCCTATATCCAGATCCGCACTTCAAGAAGTCAAAGCATAAATGGAGAATAATAAATAAATCTCTGCTGGCAGAATATGCTTATGTTTTAGCCGAGGGAGTAAGTATCATTTATATTTTATATTATTTCTATTTAAATTTATTATAGACTATTCATAGTCTAGTATTCATAATCATTCTTATTTAAAGTCATCTTAAGTATTATCTTAAGATGATAATATGTATGATTCTGAGATTGGTTTATGACATTCTAAAATCATACTTAAAATCAATCTTAAATAAGAACAGGTTATGAATATCGGCTATAATACTTGTTGCTATATTACTTCTTACAAGAATTCATTTTTTAAATTATTATTACATAGGCTATTGTATATACTGTAACGGACGTAGAAGATCTACATAAATGGATACTTCAACATTTTCAAGAACATTCACTGTTTGAAGAAGTTACCAAGCAGGATTTGGTAAGTACAACTGTTTTTATTTCTTTTTTCTTTAATATAATAGTAACACTGATAAATTTTACCGAGACAGGCAGCGGATCCTGTAGTGGAAAAATTATATGAAAGCACTGAGGAAGGTAAGAAAGTCACCAGAAACGAAGGAGACAAATTTCTGGCAGTGTTCAGAAGGATCGCAGATCCTTATATTGCAACGAATAGCTAGCAGCAACAATTATATATAATTTTTCGGCTATTGTATATAATTATACGGCGAAGGATATTCTGGATGAGAGTTCTAATGAGGGTTCTAATGAAGGTACCGTAGAAGGAAGTCGTTTGTCTTGTAACAACGACGTTTCTAAAATGAGTTGCAAGAAATAAGAAGATTATTTTTTTAAGAAAAATGTATTTCCTAATATATCTATACATACCTTGTCTAATTGACTTTTTCCTGTACATGCTAGGTACCATGTTCAAATAGTCTATGTGTCTAATATCTGTTTGCTGAATTAAATGTATAGTCTTTAAAGCGAATTCTTCGTGCATTATGACAAATAACATCTGCAAAATAAAGGCAATGTTCTTTTGATAAATATCGAATCCGATCCTTTTAAAATTTCAACCAAGTAAATTCGGCATAGTTAAAGTATATATATATATATAATAAATTTAACCGTAGCTATACACACTGGGAGAAATTCTAGTGCAATTTGCTAAATAAAGATTTTTTTGTTTTTTAATTTTTTTTTTAATTCTGATTCACAGAATGCTCATTTCTGATTATTTTTATATCGATCTATCTATTGACGCTCTCAGTGACATTACTGGATATGGAGGACCAAGTTTTTATTGCCTTAGAACGTGCTATATCCTACAGCATTGCCGATTATTGATAACGCTTATTAACTCAATTGCAAGAAGATAAGTCCTAGCTGATAATTTCTCTATTATGCCTGTGGCGTACACTGTTATACAGTTGTATGGGATTTACATTTAAGTCGAGGATGTTAAAAAGAAACCAATTTTTGCGCATAAAAGTGTAAGTAAAAGGAATAGCGTTTTTTTATAGATTTTGACTTCTTGAATATGATAATATTAATAAAAAGTTCGGGATCGATAGGAAACACCTTGAAAATTGAGCATAAATATGATATATTTGAACAAATTTCAATATTCTTTTTCAATATTCTTACTTATTTTTCAAGGTTCCCCACGTACCATGAACTTTTTAATAATTTTATCAGGAAGTCAAAATCTACAAAAAACACTATTTCTTGTACTTACATTCTTTTAGACAAAAATCGGATTTTTTTTAATATCCCTCAAAAAAGGAGCAGTTTTTCCCTAAAAAGATGTAAGTAAAAAAATAGTATTTTTTTATAGATCTTGACTTCCTGAATATGATAAAATTATTAAAAACTTCGTGGCACTTGGGGAACACTTTGAAAAGGTAAGTAAGAATATTGAAATTTGTTCAAATATATCATATTCATTTTTAAGATGTTCCCTTATCATCGATCCCGAACTTTTATTAATATTTTTATAATATTACAAAAAATGTTATTCCTTTTACTCACACTTTTATGAGCAAAAATCAGCTTCTTTTTAACATCCTTCTTGGGCCTTAGGTACACTCTCGGTGGTTTGCCATTGCCTTCCGAGAGGAGATATAAGCATATAATGAAAATATTTTTTTTTGGTGTCGCTGGGAATTGAACCCGGGATCTCTAGCATTGCAGACTAGTGCATTTTACCATGCTCGTTCCCGGGCATAAAATCCTACCTCTTCAAGTATACGATTAATTAACGCTCGCGGTGGTGAAATGTAGGATCTCTGTATCAGTCTTTGTCTTTCATACAAACTCATTTTAAATTGCGAGTAAAATAAATTTGATTTTTCCCGTAAAATGTCTTGCATTATGTTTTCGAACAGTTTACTGTTGACTATTTCCCTAAAATGTGACGAATGTATCATTAAAACACACACATTCATTTTATAAGCAAATTAATCTACTTTTCTTGCTTATTATTATAATATTTGGAAAGTAAGTGATTTACCACAGTAGACCTTCTATAATAAACGAAGACCGACTAATATCTTTTTTCCCGAATGTCGTCGTTCTCTCATTTTCCTCAATGCATATTCCTTCTGGCGGCGCATTTGTTAATTCTTTCATTAGACTAACTTTCAGAAATTTGTCTTCTACGCTATAGATAGAACATTGAATTGTTATGGTTTTATAAAATGGCTGAGGTTTTTTCAAGATTTTCACCGATAATTCCTAGAGGCAGTAAATTTAAAGAAAAACTTTTATTTTTACATAAAATGGATTTCCTTTTCTACGAGTTTTATATTAAAACTTTCTTAAATCATTTTAAAGTCTTAACATTTTGCGAGAGAAATTTATGTATTTTATTTACTGGAACGCTGATGCCTTTTTCCGTAATAGTAAACTGTCCCTTCAGTTCCTGAGACAAGCCTTCGAGAATGTATACATTTCGTTGATAGATCCGCCTTTGGTTAGCATTAATAAATTCGCATGATATATTAATATCAATTATGCAAGGATAGCCTTTAGTATATATAGTTACACGGAAGCTTTTGACAGACATTGGCTTTATCAAGCCTTTTGGCGGATAAATTTCCACGTGAATAATTTCAGATGTCTCATGTCTGATAGAATAATGCAGAAATATTAATTCAATTCAGAAAACACTTTTCAGTTCAATAATTTATTCCACAATCCATAGCTTAATTCAAGCAAACCTTTTCCATTCGTAGGCGAGTACGTCTTGCAAATTATTATGTATCATAATCATTTTAACTACATGGCTGTGCGTAGCTATCTGAGAAACATTTATGCAATCAGTACTAAAGTATATAGGACTATCCTCATCCTTGAAGTTTTGTTCGCATGGAACATCTTCTCTAATTATTGTTGGTGACAAGAAGGATTCGCCTTTGAGTATCAGTTCTTCTTCTCTGTCACCCAAAGTTAAACGCAACTTCCCCTAACGATAGAGAGATATATCAATTTCTATTTGGAAAAAAATTTATTCATTAATTTTATCTATTAATCTTAGTTATACACACTCGGGTTCATAGGATCCCATCTATATTTGTTATCGTAATTTCCGTAAAAATGAACATATTTCAATTAATTTTTTTTCAATCGGAGAATTGATTAAGGAACAGGTCCGTAATGTGTGTCGATAGAATTAAGGAGATATATTAGGATTATTATTTTTCAAAGAAAAAAAAAATTAAAAAACAAAAAATCTTGGTAAAACTCCTATTTAGGGAAACTTTCTCCGATAACCTTGACTTTGACGTATGTTATCAAGGTCATGACCCTAAAGGAGGGGGAGGGAGAGGTGAGAGTCGTGCGCTCCTTTGCAGGAGGGGAGGAAGAGATAAGTGTCGCTTCTCGTGGAAAATCGTAATATATAATATATAATATAATCGTAATATTTTAAAATAGAGAATTTTTGTTTCATGTAGTAGAAAAGAGACTTTATTTTTCAAATTTTTTTATTCATAATTTTTTAACGAAGGACGAGCAACGGCTAAAACCTGTTGGAAGTCACTCAGGGTCATGATTTTGATAATATATGTCAAGGTCAGGATGATCTCGGAGGAGATTCCTCTAAACAGAAGTTTTACCAAAATCTTTATTTAACAAATTGCATTAGAATTTCTGGAACCCTAATGTGTATAGTGTTAAATTTGTTATATATGTACTTCAAATATGCCGAAGTTCCTTGGTTGAAATTTTAAAAGGATCGGAACAGAAGTTTGCGGATTCACGATTGCATGTAAAGTCTCACAGGAAAAAACTTTATAGCAATACTTCTGATTTATTTCGTACATCGTTTTTGGATTTATAGAAAATGGGATGCTGTGATTTGTACTATTATATACCCAACATACCTGAAAAATGTTCACGTTATAGACATTATGGACGTTATTGTATGTTTAAATGCAATTAAAAATAACCTGATAGACAGGATCTTTTTCTTCAAAATAAACAGGTTGGAATTTGAAATGCGTGCCGTTTAAAAGCTGGAGCTTATTATCAGAATCAGAAAAACATTCAATTATCATAATGAAAAATATGTGACGATTGTCTCCGAGGTCTAAATCCCACTTTGTCTCGGTCTGGCCTAATAATAAATAATGCAGCTCTAATGTTATCCAGATCTCTTCTCTTGGCTGCATTTTATTAAAATGATAAATTAATAATAGTGATAATAAAGTAACAATAAAGAAGGTTACTATAACATCATAAAATTATAGCTTATTTATACTTTAAGATTTCTCGCTTTTGGCTGTATAGAACACACTTTCCTATGCAAGCAATCGTACTTTGCACGTTGAAATTTGAGACAGCCTTGAGTATTTACAACTGGCCGACAAGAACAGAGCTGAACTTTTTTGATATTCCACGAAGCACTCACTGCATCTATGTTTGTTATAAGCAGTTTTACAATAACTTTTGGACTATGTAAAACCATTGCTGGAAAATTTATGTAAAATATTTCCGATGTCCCTGGTTGCAAATCTTTGAGTAATATATTGAGCCTAGAAATGCATGTACAGATCTGATTTATATAATTTTACTTTTTTACTAGTAACTAGCGTTAACTGCTAATCTGCTAACAAACTAGAATTCTATAAATTATATTTTTTAATTGCTAGTTTTCTAAAAAAAAAAATATAAATAAATAAAATTATATTTTTTAACTGTTAGTTCGCACTAGAAGACTAGCACGCTAGTTGCTAGCATTGTATAAATTAGGCCATACACACATGATTTAAATATTAAATTATGTTTATATCGAAAAATAACAAGAAATTCTATGTAGATACATGTTTATTTTCATCAGCTTCCAAAGGAAAACTTTGCTCATGACTGGGTAAGATCCATAACATTGCAAATTTATCACCTATTGTTTATTAAAAAGAAATGGTCATTTATATATTTATTACTATTATATATTTCGTCGAATTATTATTTAAAAAAATGAGCTTCTACTGGCAGATGCATTTAAAATAATACACACAGCATTTTACCTTCAAACTAGGCAATACACATAAACAGCACACTTTACAAATATTCTTCGGAATCTGATTCGGAATTAAATCTGTGTTTACATCAGAGCTTATCCTCACAAAATACTGAACAAAAAATTCGTAAAATCCCGGAGTAGTAGGTGTGATAAGAACAGTAATGATTTTATCTTTTCCGGCAACAATAGTGTCCGCAGTCGGATGTATTTTTACATCACGTTTTAAATCCCCAACTGGCCAATTGCAATGAATACACGTCATTTTGTAATAGATGTTTACGGGACTCAAGTTAAATACGTGAAAACTTAATTCTTTCGTATCTTTGTATGCCTGAGTTCCAAAATTTAATTCATCTGGCACTGACTGGAAAACATAATAATATACATTATTAAAATTTTGTACTATAAAATTTTTATTATTATATTTCATTATTATATTTTTAAAAATTATTTCTTTTATATTTTGTAGTATCTTGCTATTGTTTTATTATTTATTAATTAATTTACCACAAGAACACCAGATTCGCATTTTCCTGTTACATGTAATGTTACACAGACGCTAGAGCCAACGGGAATTTCATCTTTCAGTACGACCAATATGCAGTTTATGTCAAATTCGTAATTTCCGAGTGTTGTAGGACAAAATAACCATTCGTGAGTAATTATATCGTTTGAGTAAATTTTGCCATTTTCATTTCGTATTTGAAGTTCAGGTGTCACATTAATGAATTCATAACTAAAGAATTGGTGTTAATCAAAGACAATCACAACAATAAACTAACAGTCTCTCTTAAAAATATTTTAATTAATTTTTATAATAGAAATATAATTTTTTTTTATTAGAGATATAATTAAAATACAGTTTTTATATTTTTGAAACTTAATTAATTCACGGCAATCACATTAAAGGAATTTTGATTTTGCATATTGTTTTCATTGGTGTTTTAAACAGTGTTTCATTATGTAATTAATTTTTGTTACTAAATATTAATATATATTCTACGGAATTATATATTAATATTATATATTAATTATATATTAATATTAATTATATATTAATATTAATATCACAAAAATTTACTTTATTACATGTCGAGTGATGTTTCGCATATAAAACTGCTGCAGACTTTGACAGCCTGGAAACGTCGATGCGAAATTCACGGTATTCCGATCACTAAAACTGACATTCGCATATTCTGTGTATCCCTGAAAATCTATAAAACATTCCGATTTCATATTTCCATTCAAACGTATCGCCCAACGTTCCATATAAACGCGTTTATCATCGTTTCCAGGTAACATACAGACTGTAATGATCTGATAATCTCTGAAAAAGATCACAATGCATCATTGACGGATAAAAATTGAAAATGATATTGAATGCAGAATATTAATATAAATCGTTTCAAATGTTTTTTAAAAAATAAAATAAATATAAACGTCATGTAAAGATAATATATCATGATAAATTACACTACAGTTTATAGTAAAAAATTATTTCGAACTAGATATAGTATTTTTCTTTTATAGATTTTTAAATAACGATGCTTATCTGATGAAAATAATTTAAAAAAATATATTTTTTGTAAACTATTATTTATGTAATACACCGCACACTTTTGCGACGAGACTTCACGCTAAATTCGAGCAATTAGGATCATATAAAATATTAAATGCAAATACTGATGAATTATGCCCATCATCGGTTTCACGACAAAGTGGCTCGATGCTGGCGGTACGAAGCGATACATCAGCGGTAAATGCCCGTATCTTCGTATTAGAAATGTGGTGTATGTCGGCGATGAGGGTACACAAGGAGGCATCTTAATTATGTGAGGTATCTCATATTGAGGAATCCAACCATCGGAGCAAACGCGAAAGGAGTGACCTATATAAAAAAAGGAATTAGATAAGAATAGCGTTATGTAAACGTAAAAGACAGATAAAGAAAGAGAATGCGCACCTATTAGCCGCACGGTTATGATTGCAGGGAATGTCAGAGTTTCTTCTCCAAAGTGGTCTTCTTGCGACTTGATGAAAATCTCTCCAACGAGATCTCTCGCAAAGAAACTGCTTGTTCGGTTGGGATTAAACGCGACTTCAAACAGAGCCGTTTGGCTCGTCGGTATTCTTGTGACAGTGGGTGTTATAATAAAAATTCCTTCAACATCTATATACAAAATTATCTAATTAATTAATTGTTGACAGAAGAATAGGTCTATGTACTTATATTAGCAATATTTAATTTTAATTTCTATGTCCTTAAAACAATTTACAAAAATATAAGAAGTTGAAAAGGTAAGTCAAGAAAGTAAAGGGATAAATAGTAAGTAAAATAAAACGCTAATAATAGCATACATTGATTTGATAAATAATAACCTTGGTCCCATTTAATTAATACATCGGACTGGCTGTGATTAGTAAGACACAGGGTTTCTGGAATTTTTCGCTCAGCGTTTTCCGCCTCTACGTCGGCCTGACCGAAATCGATACAATTTTTCGACGAAGAAACCGTAGGAAGATTTTGCGTGGTAATAACAGTATCGCTTGTGTATCCTTCGAAGCCATTTTTTAATCTCGTAGGATAATTAAAATGGATCTGAGTGCTCGTTTTACGCAACGCTGTGCAACAATAGCCGTATAATTCTATGATAATCGGTTTCTGTAAAAATGAATCATCGTGAATATGTCACATAAGCATATGAAACATTTTTCTTGACACGTGCAGTCTGAAACGCAATAAACTTTTTTTGACTGAATATCTTAGTGAGCCGAAAACATATATTACGTAATATTTTAGTATAGGTCAAAAAAATATTACATAAATATTTAGTAGGTCAAAAAGATATTAAATACAAGGTGACGCGCCTGAAATGTATAAAGTAAATCATATCATTTGCTTTTTAAAATACTTATTTTTAATAAAATAATACAGAATTGGTATAGAATTAATCACTAAAATCTGAAAAATTGGATAATTATAAATAGTATGATATTTCGTATGCAACGAGGATTGCGCTCTTTTTGAAAATCCAAATTTTCCCATTACGTGATTCAAGATTAGGCACGGAAAATGGCACGCGTAAATTCCGTTTTCTCGTGGTGCAAAAGTAATTGTTACGAATTTGTGAGAATAGGGCCCGATGTGTCCGTGCCACAGATTTGCTTCAAACGGCCTTCGAAGCGAGTCGAACATGAAAGTCGCCGTGGCTTTCGAATCATTGACGAGTCTAATCCGTTTTTTCACCTCACGATTCTCGCTCGTACACATCATGACTAATCTCGTGGCGGACGAGGAGACCACAGGTCCTGCATGCGTAAATGATTAACAATTAACGCTATATAGATCTTGCGTGCATAAAAGATTAATAATTAACGTCATACGGTGAGGAAAACATTCATCATAAACATTGTCAATTTCAGAACTCGTGTCGATAATTTAATGACTCATACTTAAATTAAACATTGTCCGTGTCTGAATTTATTTAAAAACCTTAGATGACATATGCTTTTCAACGGAAATATAAGATCGTAATTATCTCTTTTTAAATACTTCTGTTAAGGTTTGTTGCGTTTTAACAATTGAACATCTCGATTAAGATCTTTCATAATTAAGTAAAACTTATGTTAAACTTAAAAAATTCTCGATGATATATTCTCTTGAAGTACAAATTGATGGAGTCTCTCAGAAGCCAAGCTGATCAACTCCACGAAGTAAAAAGCAACAAAAATTGATGAAGATATAATCGAGTGTTCAATATTAAAATTATGAAATTTTTAAAATAACAGAATTGATCAATTTCTGAGACGCTTCTGACAGGCTCCATCAATTATTTTTACTCTAAAAGAATTTATCATTAAAAACTTTCAAAGATTGGAAAACTTTAATTACAAAAGATTCTTTTAATTCTTTTGTGCTACTTTAGGTGCAATGATATATTCGATTTTTCTTTTCTAATGTTTTTCTTGTAATCTTTTTTATTAATAAAGATAATACATAATACTATCGTTATATTCCTTAATGTAGCGTTTTAATAAAAAAAAAAGTTACAATATAATTCATTTTTATGAAAATTATAAGTAATTGAATTGGATTGAATATGTTCAAGTGTGGCAACAAAAGATAAAGACAATTAAGACTTATAAAAACGATTGTATTGATGAGTACATAAAGTACGATAGAGAAGGCCTTGATCGGTCAAAGTTAGATGTTTCAAATAATATATTAAGTTTTATTAAATCAAATTTATTTCAGATATGATTGCGCGCCGATTAATCTTTCAGTCTTTTAATACAATTCTTCTAAAACGCTATCCCCTATAAATTAGATTAAAAAGAAAGAAACTAAGAAAGGAAGGGTAAAGATTCTTTCCGACGTCATTAATTGGAAAGAATTCCATACCAATGCATGTTCCGCGGACTTGGATTTCCATGCATTCGCCAGCTGAATTTATGATCGTAAAGTAATCTACGTTTACAGTGAATGGCATGAATGGTCGATAGTATATTTTGCACTTGTACGCATGATTAGGAAGTAAAGACCAAGAGTAGCTACATAATTCAAACACATGATCCAGCGGATTGGTAGACGAATCTCTTCGAGCTTCGTAAATTTGCTCGATCTGTAATCATCATTAATCAGTCAATATGAGTGCTTTATACAGAGCTAAATGTTTTACAAGCAAATAGCAAATAAAGTACAAATTTAAAACAATCTTTTTTATTTCGTTATGCTAATTCCTTCTAATCATTCAAAAGGATTATATTCGATCTTTCTTTTCGAATATTTAGCTGGAAATATACGGGAAATAATTTAGTTAATTAATTTTGAATTAAAAATTTTGACATTGTAGTGATTTTTAGATGTATTCTCTTTTAAGTTAATTGATGTTGCAACCTCCTTTTTACAACTAAACATTAGACATATTAAAAAATCATTTTATACAGTTTAAAATGTATAGAAAATAATAATCCGCTCCCTTTTTAAACTAAAAAATTAATATTTTAATCATTTTTAAGCGCGTTCTCTTAATCCTAATAAAAATCTGGTCAAAATC
>Ga0157363_1001102_pt1 | contig 21960 bp, 11 predicted proteins | sample AttsexASBM1_FD_111477 | JGI IMG/M metagenome (GOLD analysis project Ga0157363, IMG submission 111477) | Fungus gardens microbial communities from leaf cutter ant in Ribeirão Preto, State of São Paulo, Brazil - Atta sexdens ASBM1 | ecosystem: Host-associated > Fungi > Mycelium > Unclassified ... | reverse complement strand
GAGAAAGCTTGATGCTTCTAATAAACAGTTATATTCTCAAAATGGCCGCGATATTGAAACCAAGTGCGGAATAATCGAAGAGCCGCGATTATCGAAGGCCTTCGTGCTAGGCGCTCAGCAACGGAAATAATTCGGTTCTGTGGATATCTGTGGTCAACTGTTTATGATGCAAAATATATGGCTTTAAAACAATCCAACGAAGGTTCCAGTATGCCAGCGAGGAAGAGTCATTCGAAAGAATGCACCGCGAGGACCCCCGGAGTCGTTGAAAGGGTTCAAGCGCTGATTTCGGATGATCCAAAGCAATTGTTGCGAAAATTAGCATCGATTGTTAGTGTAAGCGAGCCAACAATGCGTCGAATCGCCGAGGAGGACTTTTGATACAAATCGTACACATTAAAGATACGACAGATGTTCTCTGAGGCTGCCAGGACAAGCCGAGTTGCTATTGTGTTCTTTGAAGCGTCGGGACGAATCAGGTTCTTTTCTGATGAAAAAATGTTTACTGTTGATGCCAAATAAACCGTAGGAATGATCGATGGTTCGCCTAACTCTTGGAGGATGTCCCTGAACGAAATTTCCAGCCAATGTTCACGAGCTAAGTGTTGTGTCCAGTGAGGATGATATCATGCCATTTTTTTAAAAAAGGAGAACTGTCACAAAAGAAGTGTATTTGCGCGTTCTGATAGATGTAGTGAAACATGGATGAGAACGTGGCGTCCGGAAGGCTATATGTATTTTTCAGCAGGACGGCTCATACGAGTCATTTGATTCAAAATTGGCTCTCAGATAACGTCGATATGTTTTGGTCCAAAGAATTCTGGCCTCCCAACATCCCAGATTTAAATCCCTTGAACTACTACGTATGAAGTACATAGTTGAAAGGATCACAAACAAGTTTCGACTCAATGTGACATTAAGGACCGCTACTGAGGCAGCATTCGTTGGCATAGATAGCGCTACATTACAGCGTGCGCGTGAACGCTTCAAACCGAGAATAGAGATCGTCATTCAAATTAATGGGAGCTATATCGAATAATTGTGCTCTACAGGGATCCCCTAAGTACCATGTAAAAGAATTTTTTGTAATATTTAATTTTTCATTAAAAACGTTTTATTTAAAAAAATTGTTCGATTTGTCCGGATTTTGATGACGCACCTTGTATATAGACATATTTTATGTATAATTATATTGTGATGTCAATATATATATATACAATTATATATAAAACGTTTTTTCCCGAATAAATGAACAAATATATAAATATAATTAAATATTACTATTTAAAATAAATAAGTATTATTTGTACCAATAAATATACTTATAACTATACTTATAAATATATTTATAAATATACTTATATCAACGTATAACTCGACGAAATTCTCGAGACATTTATGGAATTATTCCATTTTTCTTAGAAAACACATAATAGAAATCTAAGGAATAATTCCAATAGAAATCTATTTCAAATAATTTCATAATACGTACGCTAATAAATTCTTGAAATCATGTTTGATACTTGCTTGACAGTTGCACCACGCTTCGAAACGAAGAGAGAAAAGGACACATAGCGAATCTGATGAAGATGCATAGAGATTAGTTGTAGCAACATCATTTATTTCTTTGCAGTCTGCAGGTCTGAATACTTCGACTCGCAAAAGGGATTTGCTCAAACTGAGCATACCATGTCAATCTCTTCCACTATGATGTCGCTTGAAAAATACTATTAGGTTGTAACATAAGCTTGCCGGATCACATATAGATGGCTGTACACATACGTCAGTGTAATAATATAGAATGAATAGTATTTGTTTCAAATGTTGGTTATTTTGAAACATTTGAAATGTTTGAAAATGGAGCCAAATAAATTGTATATTTGCTATTACATTGTGTTTTTGTTTAATAAAAGAAACTACTGCAGAAATTAAAAGAATAATTTGTGAGACTTACGATAAAGTGTTATATCCACGTGTTATATAACACGTGTGAGAAGTGATTTCGACATAATAATAAAGAATATTCTGAGGATGAAAGATGAAGAACTCCAAGCCTTCCTAAAAAAAACAAAAAAAAAATTAAAATACATAATGTCAATTTGACGTCATATTGACGAATTTATGTCATTTTTTCAGTCATGATAAAAATCTCGATCTCAAATGATTTAAGAATGACTTTACATATAAATTGCATATGACTTTATATAATATATTTATATTTCAATAAAGAATAATGGTTCTACTAATTAAATAAATTAATACAAAGTGTTCCCAAAAGGTGGTACCAAATTTTAGGGGCAAATTATAGTAGTCGTTAAAATAAACCAAAAAGTCTTAATGAACAATACTCCGAAAACCTTTTATTTCTGAGTTATGAAGCATTTTCTTCTGTGAAAAATAGAAAATAAATTAAATCTACAATAAATGTTCAATGTGCCTTCGGCTCATATCAATACACAATTCGACATGTTTCGTCATTGAAGATTAAAGATTCCAAGTTTATTTTGTATCTGTTGATAACAGTTTCCAAGTCTCTTAGTTCATTCACGGACGCCCGTATGTGATCATCTAATTACACAGGGATTATTGTATTCAACTTTGGACTGTGTCTAGTTTATGTTATCTGAAAAACAGTTAACTTTTACACAAATTCTGAAATGACGGATATTCATTTTATGTATGGCAGAACAAAGGACAATGCTTCAAAAGCAGCACGCTTATATCATGCAGTTTATTCGAATCATCGACAGCCAAATAGAAGAAAATTTAGCAAAATTCATCTTTCGGGCGTGAGACCGGACCGGATCGGAGTTCAAACTAAATTTAGTTGCGGCAGACTGCGATTTGTTAGAACTCCTGCATTCGAGGAAAATATTTTACGCACAAATGAAGAAAATCAGGAACATCTTGTCGAAAAATCGCCCTGCAAAAAAGATTAAGCCATCACACTGTGTGGAACATTTTGCATGATCAACTTTTGCATCCCTATTATGTCCAGCACGTTCTATTCAAGCTTCTATCCAGGTTTTTATGTCCAGGCTCTTCTATCAGTTGATTTGTAACAATGGATCACTTTTGTTAATAGCTTCTTCATCGATGCAATCAAGATCCACAATTTTTGTGTAATATTTTGTTTACTGATGAGGCATTCTTCAGGGATGGGATCATTAACGTTCGTAACATACACGTTTGGGTAGAAAATCCTCATGCTATCATAACATCACGACATCAGCATCGTTTTTCTGTGAACATTTGGGCAGGTATTTTTGGGGACCATCTAATCGGACCTTTTATTTTGCCTAATAGACTAACAGGACAAGTATCTTCATTTTCTCGAAAATAATTTATTCGAACTTTTGGGAGATATTCCTTTATAACATAGATAATAAATGCACGATGATTTATGCACGATGATGCCCATTTCCTCGTTAATGTCAACCGCCATTTAATCATTTTCAAGAAAGGCGGACGTGGCGATTTAGTTGTATGGCCATCTCGCTCACCGGATTTATCCGTTGGATTATTATCTATGGAGATACTTGAAGAGCATGATATATGCCACATCAGTTGATACAATAGATGAATTGATTCAGAGAATTGAAAAATGTTGTTAACAAATACGGAATAAACCCAGAATCTTTGAACGTTCAATCTTCAATGAGGAAATTGTATGTTAAAATGAACGGAGGATACATTAAACATTTATTATAAATTTATTTTTTATTTTTCACAGAAGAAAATGCTTCATAACTCAGAAATAATGGTTTTCGGAATATTGTTCATTAAGACTTTTTTGGTCTTAAGTACTACATGCCCCTAAAATTTGCTACCATCTTTTGGGAACATCCTGTATAGAGCTATGAACCACTCAAGTTATTATGTGAATAAAAAGATTTATATCAATGATCTAAATTTTGTACAGACGTTATAAGTTGCATAAAAATCGCAAGAAATCTATTATACTTTGAACTTCTTCTCAAATTTTCAATAGATTGATATCGAGAATTCAATGTAAAAAAGATGTATACACGCTTCATATTCCTTTTACAATTGCTGATTAAAGTTAGATCCAAATTAATTTAAAAAATTGGATACTAAATTAACATTACATATTAAAACATTAATACCAGGTATGTAAATATGAAACCGGAATTTACTAATAGATAGCCATAGCTATCAATATAGTTGCCGTTAGACAACGCCATTTCCTTATTCTGACATCTGACAAAGATTTTCAACTCACAACAATACAAGTTTCATATAACAGTATAGTTTATAATAGCGTTGTCGAATTTTGTGCCTGGAAACTACGATTTGCGGACAGCATTGATTTTCTGTTACCATTTGAAGAAAACTGCTGCAGAATCACATCGAATGCTTGTCGAAGCTTACAGTGAGCATGCTCTTGGTAAATCAGTGCTTTGAGTGGTTTAAAAAATTCAAAAGTGGCGATTTTGACATGAGAAACGAAGAACATGGAAAATCACCGAAAAAGTTTGAAGACAGCGAATTGCAAGCATTGGATGAGGATGACGCTCAAACTCAACAACAACTCGCGGATCAATTGAATGTGATACGAGAAGCCGTCTCCATAGGTTTGAAATCCATGGGAAAGATCCAAAGATGGGAAAATGGGTTCCACAACTGAATGAAACAGTAGGAAAACCGAAAAATCACTTGCGAAATGCTCGCCAGGTATAAAAGAAAGTCATTTCTCAATCAAATTGTGATTGGCGATGAAAAGTGGATATATTTTGAGAATCCTAAGCGTAAAAGATCATGGGTAATTCCAGGTGAGCCATCGACATCGACTGCAAGGCCAAATCGCTATGGATGGAAGACAATGCTCTATGTTTGGTAGGATCAGAAAGGTGTGATATATTATGAGCTGCTAAAACCTGGCGAAACCGTTAATACTGAACGCTACCGACAACAAATGATCAATTTGAATCAAGCTTTGTGTGAAAAACGACCGGAATATCAAAAAAGGTAACAAAAAGTGATTTTGCTTAATGATAATGCACCATCATACACAGCAAAACTGGTCAAGGAAACGATTGAGGCATTTGGTTGGGAAATACTTTCGCATGCGGCTTACTCACCAGACTTGGCTCCGTCCGATTACCACTTATTTGCATTGATGGGACACGCACTTGCTCAGCAGCGCTTCACTTCTTACGAAGATGTACGAAAATAGCTAAATGACTGATTTGGCTCAAAAGAGCAACAATTTTTTTGGCGTAGCATCCACAAATTGTCAAACAGGTGGAAACAATGTATAGCTACCAATACTTCGAGTAAAATATTTTTTATCATTTTCATGCAATAAACGTGTATTTTCTATAAAAAAATTCCGGTTTCATATTTACATACCTATTCAGCGATATCACAAAGATTCTTAAAATAATAGAATTCCGAAATATAATAATTACATTGTAATACTACTTTTGCGATTATTATGCGACTTCTGAATTCGACTAATATTAAGTTTCAATATGAAGCTGCTTGTATCTGAGTCGTTTCTTCTTACCAACATGCGAGTACAACATACGCTTTTTTATATTTTAATACCGGTAACTTTTTAAAAATTATTATTTAACACTGATAATGACACGATAAGAATCAAAACCTCTATACAAAATTTAGATTGTTGATATAAATATTTTTATCCACATAATAACTTGAGTAATTCAGCCCTATATTATATTATTAATTTATTCAATGTATAAAATCTCAATTTTAAATGATTTAATTGTAAGAATGATTATATATAAAGTCATTCTCTCTCTCTCTCTCTCTCTCTCTCTCTCTCTCTCTTTCTCTTTCTTAGATCATTTGAGATCGAGATTTTTATCATGACCAAAAATGCATATATAAATAATAAATTGTATATAAATTGGATATATAAAAATGACATAATTCCTTGATAAAGAGTCTCTGTCTATTCGATTCAATTTGCCTAGCAAGTAGAAATTAGTCATATGACAATTTTTTTACGTTTACATGCAATAGGAAAAATTCAAAAGTATGGGAAGTGGATTTCATACGAATTGTCTGTACGTGCAATTGGTAATTGACTCAACGTGTATCTTTCACTGATTGCTAAATAAAAAAACAAGATTTTTTTGGCGAATCGTAACAGGCGATGGATTACGACAATCCTAAGCAATTAAAACATTATATAGGCATTGATTAATCATTCAATTCGACGTCGCAACACAATATCCATGGTCATAAGGTGCTATTGAGTATATGGTGAGAAGACATACTCTATTATGATTTCAGATCAAACAATCACAGGGGATCGCTATAATAATTAAGCAATTGAGAAAACTGAACCAAGTATCGATTCAAAACTGCTCTCAAACCGCAAATCGATGTAAAGTTATTTTGCTGCAAGATGGCATATATTACTAAAGAAATAAAAGAAACACAGTTGGAATTATAAGAATGTCCCGCATCCAGATTACTCACCAGACATTGTCCCTTCTAATTATTATTTATTCATATTTATGCAGCACAGATTGTCTGGTGAATGCTTTATGAAAGATGTGTACAAAAATGGATTTATCTATTTTTATACTTGGGAGTACAAAAAAGTTTCCACCGTTTGCAAAAGACGGCGCCACTAATAAACTATAGTTAAAATTGTTTGATGTAAAACAACATATCGTAAGATTGGACATCCGGCAACAGCATAACCTTGAAATATTAGCGATTTTATATTAGTATCATATATTTTTTTTTGTACGAAAATGTCGAGTTTTGAATCGAATAAACGTCATTTGCGGGAACTTTTGATGTACTTCTTTAATTTGAAGAAATCTGCAGCTGAGGCTCATAGATTGCTTGCAGAAACATATGGTGATGCTGCTTTAAGTGAGAGAAGTTGTCGTAAGTGATTTCAAAAGTTTAAGAACGATGAATTTGACGTCGAAGACAAAGAATGTAGCGGAAGGCCGAAAGTGTACGAAGACGCGGAATTGGAAGCATTATTGGATGAAGATTCGTGCCAAACGCAAAAAGAACTTGCACTTATATTAGGAGTGACTCAACAAACAATTTCATATCGTTTGAAATCATTGGGAATGATTCAAAAGCAAGAGAATTGGGTTCCATATGAACTGAAGCCGAGAAACGTTGAACGCCAATTTTTTACATGTGAAATGCTGCTTGCCAGGCATAAACGAAAGGGTTTTTTGCATCGTATAGTCACTGGTGATGAAAAATCCACTACGATAACCCAAAGAAGAGGTAATCATGAGGACCACCTGGCCATGCTTCAATATCGACAGCCAAGCCGAATATTCATGGAAAAAAACTCATGTTATGTATTTGGTGGGATCAACTCGTGTATTATGAGTTACTCAAATCGAACGAGACCATTACTGGGGCTCTCTACCGAACACAATTGATGAGATTGAGCCGAGCACTCAAGGAAAAACGCGTCTACTACTACTCCAGACATGACAAAATTATTCTCCTGATAATGCTCGACCACATGTTGCGGGGCCGGTCAAAACCAAAATACTTAGAAACACTCAAATGGAAAGTTCTACCCCACCCGCCGTATTTTCCAGACATTGCTCCCTCCGACTACCACTTGTTCCGATCGATGATGCATGGACTGTCTGAGCAGCACTTCACATCATATGAAGATACCAAAAATTGTATCGATGATTGGATAGCCTCAAAAGATGAAGCGTTTTTCCGACGCGGTTTCCACATGCTACCAGAAAGATGAAAAAAAGTAGTGGCTAGCGATGGCCATTACTTTGAATAAAATATTATTTACCGTTCTTTCACAATAAATGCTTAATTTTTGATAAAAAATGGCGGAAACTTATTTGTTACTCCCAAGATGACAGTTTCTTTAGACGCGGTATTTGTATGTTGCTTGAGTTTCTTGCAAACAGTAGAAAGTGATAGCAAATACATTGATTAAGATATATATTTGATTAAGGTACATTGTCATATTAATTTAATTTTTAAAAAATAGTTGAAAAATCCGGGAAACTTATGTTACAGCTTAATATTAAATACATCCAGAAATACAATAGTGTTCCAGCGCTGAGAAAACGCATTTTAACGCGAGACAGTACCGGGTATCTTTATGCGTAGCGGTGAGTTTTCCGAGTTTTCTTAGTAATGGCTGTGCCGATCAAATTCTATGTATGGTCAATCGATAGCTTGTATCTGAATTGTATAATGAAAGTGCATTTATTTTTTTTATTTGTCCTACGAGCGGAGATATTGCAACAAATTCCAAATTTTGTTCAAATTATAAGAAATGTTATTGTTATTACTATTACTTAACATCGTTGTTCTACCTGACTTATGGATTACGTCTCGAATTTCAGTCAACAGATGGCAATCTTCTTCTTTTTTTCTTCTTTTTACTTTTTAATAACTCTTTAATGAACAATTGATTGCTAAAATTGTCTGATGATCACTCAAGACCTTGACAATAGTCAAGGTCATCTTATTTTTTTTTTTTTTGATAACTTTGTAACGTGTGATGAGTTACTGCTACAATCTTCCAAAGGTTATGGTTCGATGTGATGATCTCCATAAAGTATGTGAAGATCAAGGTACGGAGGTAAATTACCCATTTTAATTTTAATAAATTCTCAATAATCAATGAGCAACTACCAAAATCCTTCGATGGTCATTCAGGGTCATAATCTTGACAAGATATCAAGATCAAGATCAACATCGGAATTAAATTCCCTATTTAATTTGAGCTTTTTAACGTGTGATGAATGATTGCTAAACCTTCCGAAGATTGCAGAAAATATAACAGGAAAGAAGGTAACAGGAAAACAAATATCGTATGCCGCTATGTTAAATAATAATTCAGATTAAAAAAAGAAATAAAATTAAGTAAAAGTTATCAAAAAGAGTAATTCTAACTGTAACTTCTGTATACATAGTTAGTACCTTATGACTTCTGTAAATTTAATTTCATATATTTTACGAATTATTTTATTGATACGATTTATTTATCAACATTTATTCGTTATATTTTGTGCCATTATATTTTGTCGTTTTCTGAGTATGAGAGTCTTCGAAAAATTGTCTCCTCGGCATTATGTGTCTGGATAAATTATCGCGTCGTCTCCTGACAATTAAAGAGAATTTTTCTAATAAAGGAGGTCACTAACGACATTCTGAATTGAATGTTAGAACTTTATTTTATTCTGCTGTACAATTAAAATCATAATCCTGAAGGATGGCAACGGATTTCGAAGCGAAAATCGGAGTGCTACGCGTGCCACTTTTTCAATTTCTCCTGGATAAATGCTCGTTTCGCTCGCGGCATCGGATCGCGCAATCTTGCGGAACATGTGACAGTCAGATAAGTTGCGACACAACTGAACTTAACAATCTTACGTGTATCGTTGCAAATACAAATTTAAAACATTGATAAACAAGCTAAGCTTTAAATTTCTAGTTAAGAATCTTTTCATAGGTCTTATTTTATGAATCATTTGAATAACTAACTGAAAAGGATCATTTTATATAAATATATTTGTATAAAAAAATGCAAGGATGGGAAATAAAATAATCATAAATTTTATCGTTGTTTAAAACTATTTGATAATGATATTGTAGTTTTTTATGATCGCAATTTGAACTTATAAGACATGCGATATGAAAAAAAAAGAAAAAAAAAACAGTAAATTTTATTTTTATTCAGTTCATTTAAATAAAAAAATTTTCATGTAAAAACACGGCGCTGCTGGACTGAAAAATGTAATGATAAAGTACTAAAACATATTGGGAGTACAAATTAATTCGATCCGTTTTTTTGTGTTCAAAAATTTATTTCAAAACAAAATGAATGAACAGATCAATTAAAGTATTGTCCATCGTTGCCTACTATTTTTTCCCATCTCTCAGACAATTTTCGAATTCCATCTCGAAAAAATGACTCGTCTTTAAAGGCGATTCAATTTTGGAGCCAATTTTCGATTTCTGCGAAAGAAGTGAACCGGTGACTTGTCAAATCGTGCTGCATCCTTTGGAATAACCAGTAATCAGAAGGAGCAATGTCCGGAGAATACGGCAGGTGAGATAAAACATCCCATTTGAACATTTCCAAATATTTTTTTACGACTTTAGCAACATGAGACCGAGCATTGTCATGAAGAAGAATAATTTTATCATGTCTTTGCTCGTATTCTGGCCGTTTTTCTCACAATGCACGGCTCAAGCGAATCAATTATAGTCGATACCGATCACCCGTAATGGAATCGCCAGGTTTCAGCAGCTCATAGTAAACAAGATTCTTTTAGTCCCACCAGATACAGAGCATGATCTTCGAACCATGAATGTTCGGCCGTGGTGTTAATGTTGAGGTCGATGGCAACGATTGACCGGGCTTAGCGTAGTATTTTTTCTTCTTGGCGTTGTCATAGAATATCCACTTCTCATCTCCAGTCACAATCCGATGTAAAAAATTTTTTCTCTGTTGTCTTTGAATCAGTTGTTCGCAAGTGAAAAATCACCTTTCAACGTCTCTCGGTTTCAGTTTATAAGGCATCCAATTTCCTTGTTTTTGAATCATTCCCATGACTCTCAATCGTATATATACGACCGTCCCGAATCAATAAATACTAGTTTATACATCCCACTGTCTACATGACAGATTTTCTAACCTCAATAGTTGTCAAATTTAATGCTCAATATTTCACTTCGCAGTCCCGGACTTTTGTTCGTCAGATTCTTTTATTTTACAAAAATGCGAATGAGCATTTTATGTAATTTCATCGAAATCGGAAGTGAGGCAGCTCTTCTGAAGAATTATCGAGGGAGGATGAGAGTCGCGTGGAAAATCGAAACCCATATACAACAATACATTTACAATTATAGAAATCACTGTACAAACTATAGTCTAATTGAAAGGATTTCATAATTCAAAGTCATATTACGTGTAAACAGTTAAAATTACGAAAATTATGCACAGGACCTTTTTTGTACAGAATTTCAAGATTATTTTTTGTTGAACACTTTTTTTTCTAAAATCAATATTTTCCGAGATATACGTAAAAAAGCGAATTTTTTGTAGTTTTTTCAAAATGGCCATAATATAGCCAAGTGCCAAATTTTATTATCAGATTCATTTTCAGCAGCCAAAATACATGAAAAAATTTGCTGCCATTAATTTTCCAGGTCATATAGTTCTTTTAAAGGTTTATCATCTTTTTTCTGCTCGACTTTGTTCATTCTGCCATCTTAAGTGCGCTATTTTGATTTTCCGAAAAGGCCACGTTTTTTTTTAAGTAGATTTTTTTTAAGCAACAATTTAAGCCCAAATCGAATTCCTCTTTAAATTTTGGACAGGGGAGATGGCCTTTTTAACAAAAAATTGCCTCATATTTATTTATTAGTTTTAATTTTCATACAATACATATTACAATACATATTACATGTACAATAAACATAAGTTATTAATTAATAAAAAACTGAGTGGTAAAATAAACTGAGTTTTAAAGTTATAAAACGAATTAAAAAGTAATGATCATGTTATATCTAATAATATTTCCATATAGCACAGAAGATTGAAGCAATATTGCTAAAATGTTGCAATATTAGATTGCAATGTAACATTGCAGAGATATTACAGAAATGTAAATTAACAATATGCCAAGATGTCATGTAATATGTTTGTAATATTTTATAAAACTGTAATTCTTTAATTGTTACTATTAATAAATAATATAAAAAAGTAATTTTTTATAATATTTATGTACAGTCTTTTAGTTTAACAGTCATTTTTATAATATAATAATTAATATATCATAATCCATTTTTATATTTCAAATATAAAATTTATTAATCTATTATTTGATTGCCATTTCATTAGCTATTTTATATTAATTTTATATTTATTTTAAATATGAAATAAAAAAATAAGTAAGTAAGCTGCTGAAAACGATTTATCAAAATATTAATTGTGATTGATGTAATTATGCCTAATGTAGAAATAAACCAACACTTGAACTTTATTAATAAATTTCATATCATCATTTTTTAATCGATTTCAATTGATTTGAAATGGCTCCGAATTGAAAAAAACACTGCGAAACTTAATTCATGATTAACTTATCAAGCGACTATATTATTATGTTAATGTGTGGATAATATTTGTGATTTGCTCGGGGTACACATACATACTTTATTCTTGCGAATAAATTTATCCTTCAGAATTAATACATTTATTGAAATATTTTATGGTTTTATTATAAAAAATTACTTTTAGAAAGCATAAACATATCATTATAAATGAGATTTGTAGAAAAATTGAAGTTGGTAAAATATATGTACAGAAAATAGTTTTCATTTTAGAGTCTTCGTAAAAAATTTATCCAAATACATTACATTACAATATTGCTGGAACGTTTCGTTTCAATATTACAAAAAGGAGACATTTTAACATTGTTAAATTGGAATGATTTTGTAGCCATGATTCAGCAACATTTCGTAACCATCATGCAATATTTCAGTGAAATCATTCTACAATGTTTCTACAATTTTTCTGTGCTGTATGGATTAGATGCTTGAATTAATTCTCGCTGTTGAACAAGAGAGAGATTAGTATTTGTGTTATTTCAACATGATTACTGATGTATATAAAAGTACTGTCAATAGATTTTAATAATCAGTAACATTTGATCGGATGCAAAGAACATAATTTTTTATCACATTAAAAATGTCGAATTTCGTATCAAAAAAGAACATTTGCAGAAATTATTTTTGTTTTAATCTCTCAAGAAATCTGCTGCTAAAAGTCATCGTTTGCTGTGAAGGCTTATGAGGCGCATGCTCTATCTAAAATAACTTGCAAAGATTGGTTAGAAAACAATAATTTTGATGTGAATAACAAAGAGCGTCCTGGTCAGTCGAAAAAGTTTAAAGATGGAAGTTTAAAGATGGAAAATTTGAGGCATTACTTCAAAAAGACTCATGTCAGACGCTTAAAGAGTTGTCAGAAACATTAAAAGTCGATGAATCAATCGCTATAGGGGAGGTTGCGCAAAAATTGAAACGCGCTGTATCTCCGAACCCTTTGAGGTATAAATAGGAGAGGTACAAACGATTCTCTTTCGAATGGCATAAATGAAATTAAAAAATCTTAAAGTTGCGCGCTGGCCATTTTTAATTTTGTTTGTTTAACTGTTTGAGATACAAACGATGTAATGATTGGTACAAACAAGTACAAACGAAGTACAAAAGGCCTGCGGTATTAATTTTTATTTTTGATAAAGTTGAGTACCAGGTTCATATCGGTCTACATGAATTGAAAGAAAGAGACATTGTGAAACGTTTAGCCATTTATGAATTGCTGCTTCAAAGACAAAAATGGAAGTCGAATTGTGACTGACGATGAAAAATGGATTTGTTACGATCTTAAGCACAAGAAATATGGATACGTCCCGGCGAACCATCAACATTAACGCTAAAACTGGATAATTTCAAATAAATAAGTTTCGGAATAAGATTGAGCTCTCGAGATTAAACAATAAACATATATTAACAGACAAGCAATTAATGCAAAAATTAAGATTAAGAATAATTACGCAGTAATTAAAGCGTTGTACGTTAACAATGTATTTCAAAGATCTTACAACAAATATGAAATCGGACATTTTGACTCAGTTCGAGCCAGCCTCAGCGATTGTCCACATAACATTACAAATTATTCATGATAAGAGTCCAAGTCCGCAGCTAAGGCAGCCTTCTCAAATTCAAACTTGCGAAGCATCATTGCCACTTAATTGAATAACTAAATGATCATTAAAAACCAATAACTATTATTAAGACAACGACAGATTAAGCATAGAATGATCGAAAAACTCCTGCTATGAACCATGATCCAAAAACCTCTTATAAAAACGCATGAATAAAGACCATTGAGAGGATTGTACCGAGCAAATATTAATGTTCAAATGAAAATAATGGTATAAAATATATAAGGTTGAGCATTGTACCAAAGCAAACAGATGTCAAAATAGGATCAGTATATCATAAATTAAAAAGAAAGTCAACTGATGTAATATGAATTTCCGTCAGATCACATCTTGTTTACAATGTTCACATAAGCATAATGTAGGAACTCAGTGTCAGATTTTAAATTCGAACTATACTCTTGTGAATTAATGTGAAGCATTTTAGACATAAGTCTTTTTCCAAAATATCTCTCCTTGTCCAAGATGTTTACATTTTCCCAATTAAAATTATGTGCGTAACTCCACTCTATGTTCCGTGATTACCGATGAATTGCCGATCTTCTTATTATTACGATGTCTAGCAATCCTAGTTTTCGTCCAGTCTGTTCTACATATGAGGCATTAACAAATTTCTTACATTCTACACAGTATTCCAAAACCGGCTAGCCACATTGAAAGCTTTAAGTTGGTACAGAAACTTAATGGCTCAAAACTTAATAATAATTATTCGTTAATTTCTTTAGATGTAATATCACTTTTCACAAACATACATTAGATCTGGCTTTAAAAAGTGTCTCAGATAGGTGGCATTTTATTTCATGAAAATGTAGTAATCCCAAAAATAAATTTCTACACGCGTTAGAATTAATGTTGGAATCAATTTTTTTCGTCTTTGATGGCAAGATTTATACACAGAATTTTGGAACACCCATGGACTCGCCGTTGTCTCTTATCATTGCAGATGTAGTTATGCAAGATCTTGAAAGGAATCTATTAAAGAGATTTGGAACTGAAATACCCTTCTTTTTTAGATATGTTAATGACATTGCTACTGCTGTACCTCACAGCACAATTTCGATCACAATTTCGATAAGTTTTTAGAAGTATTTAATGCATCACATCCGAGGTTACAATTACCTTAAAAATCGGAGGAGATAGACTAAATTTTTTGGATGTCACAATCATTAATGACAATGGTACATTAGAATTTAACGTATTTCATAAACTGATTTTTTCGGGGAGATATCTTAGTTTCTTATCTCTCCATCCATAAAAGAGAGGTGTTCTAATGAGCGTTGTAGATAAAACGATACTATTATCACATCCGAAGTTTTATGAAGAATCTCAGCTTTATTGTTAACATCTTTTTGGAAAATGATTATCCCATGAAGTTTATTCGAAGTTATTTTCGACACGATAAACTTTCGATGGAGATCTTTACTGAAACGTAAAATGAGGCAAGCAGATCCGGATACTACTAACAATGAAAAGAAAATTACATGATTCACAATTCCATTCCTTCCATTCCTTCTTTATGAAAAATTTAAAAACATCACAAAAACTTTAAATATTAAAGTGGCATTTAGTATGAATAAACTTGATGGGATTATTAAATCTCAAAAGGATCTATTTCCACATGGTTGTAATAAGAATGTGATATATAAAATTTGCTGTAGGGATTATAATGCCTCGTAGGACAGACTGGACGAAAAACTAAAATTGCTAAACACCGTAATAATATAAATACATAAGAAAACCGACAATCTATCGGTAATCACGGAACACAGGTTGGAGTACGCACATGATACATTTAATTGGGAAAATGAAAATATCTTGGCTAGGAAGAGATATTTTGGAAAAAAACTTGTGTCTGAAATGCTCCACATTAATTTGCAAGAGTATAGTTTGAATTTAAAATCTGATACTGAGTTCTTACACTATGCTTATGTAAACATTGTAAACAAAATGTGATCTATGACGGGAATTCATATTACATCAGTTAACTTTCTTTTTAATTTATAATTGTTTGACTCTATTTTGACATCTGTTTGCTTTGATATGGTACAATGCTCAACCTTATATATTTTATACCATTATTTTCATTTGAACATTGATATTCGCTCGATAGTCCTCTCAACGATCTATTTTTATTCTTTATTGCGTTTTTATAAGAAGTTTTTGATATATGGATCATGACATTCGCAGCGTATGATCTTCTTCGATCATTCTATGCTTGGTCTGTCGTTGTCCTAATAATAGTTATTGGTTCTTTAATGATTCATTTAGCTATTCAACTAAGTGACAATGATGCTTCGCAAGTTTGAATTTGAGGAGGCTCTTTTAGCTGTGGATCTTCTCGTGAATAATTTGTAATATTATTGTGGATCGTGGACGATGTGGATCGCAGGATGTGCTGAGAGTATGCTCAGTTTGCAAGCGTCTCTCTTTAAGTCTCTGCCCTCTCGCTTATTTGGTGACGTTTGTGATCTCAATTGAATTTCCTTAGTTGTTGTCTTTTTCGCACGCACATCATTTAGGTTCGATCTCTTGTATCATGTACTACTTAGTACTACCAAGTCGCATCGCATGTTCCTACCCTAGCTCCTACTTCAACGCGTTTGTTGGAATGAGTAGGACCTATAATAAGAATTAAAACATACTACGTTGATCAAAAAGTTCCCGGAATTCATTCAGAAAATTCAAAATACAAGTTTTATTCATCAAAAGTCATATTGTCCCCTTCAAAATACTTCCCATCGACTGCAACGCACTTATGCCAGCGCTTGATTCAGCTCTCAAAACATTTCTGGAACTCTATTGTCGTATAGCCAGTTGTATAGCCAGAGCCGTCTTTGATTTTTCCATTACCTCCTTTCGGCTGTTAAAACGCGTTCTCCGTAATGGTTTTTTCATGCCACTCATAAACGGTTGTTTTCTTTAGAGTATCACTGCTGAAACAGTTTCCCAACATTTCCAAGATTTTCACATTGAATCCATTTTTAACGCAAAATTTAATACAAACTCATTGTTGCAAATTCAACTCCATTTTTAAAACAGTAAAAAATCGAAAATACGTGCAGAGGTAGATGTATTCAAGACTACGGCGTAACTTTTACAAATGTCAAGCTATGATGATAAAATTTGGTGGGAATGTCAATGATAGATGTGGCAACCTAACCAAAAAAAGAATTCAAATCAGCTGAGTGGTACTCAGAGCATCACCTGGTGGTAATTCGGGAACTTTTTGATCAAGGTGATATATATATATATATATGTTAATCGTGAATTTCGGGGACTCTTTTTGGCAAGGATTAGTTCTTTTGGGAACTTTTGGTTCCATCAAGGACCGTCTCCAAAGTTCTACATACAAATCGTACACTTCACTTCCCTAAAGTTATTATTTTATAAAATTTGTACTTTTCAAGGACACATTTTTTCTAGGTACATTGAGGACCGTCCTCAAAGTTCCGTAAGACATATCAGCTATTTTGGGAACAATACATTACAACTATCAATTTTTATTAACTTTAAAGTTTTGCGCGATATATATATATATATATATATACTATATATATATATATATATATATATATATATATATATATATACTACATATAAATTTAGCATAACAGATTTTCTATCTTTGTAGAAATTAATTTTTTAATCTATAGATATGTAAATATGAAACCGGAATTTTTTTATAGAAAATACACGTTTATTGCATGGAAATGATAAAAAATATTTTATTCGAAGTATTGCCCATCGATAGCTGTACATTTTTTCCACCTGTTTGACAATGCCACGCCAAAAAAATTGTTGCTCTTTTGAGCCAAATCAGTCATTTAGCTATTTTCGTACATCTTCGTAAGAAGTGAAGCGCTGTTGAGCAAGTGCGTGTTCCATGCAAATAAGTGGTAATCGGACGGAGCCAAGTCTGGTGAGTAAGCCGCATGCGAAAGTATTTCCCAACCAAATACCTCAATCGTTTCCTTGACCAGTTTTGCTGTGTGTAATGGTGCATTATCATGATCACTTTGTGTTGCCTTTTTTGATATTCCGATCGTTTTTCACACAAAGCTTGATTCAAATTGATCATTTATTTATCGGTAACATTCAATATTAACGATTTCGCCAAGTTTAGCAGCTCATAATATCACACCTTTCTGATCCTACCAAACACAGAGCATTGTCTTCCGTCCATAGCGATTTGGCCTTGCAATCGATGTCGATGGTTCGCCTGGATGGTTACGCATGATCTTTTACGCTTAGGATTCTCAAAATATATCCACTTTTCATCGCCAGTCACAATTCGATGGAGAAATGACTTTCTTTTGTACCTGGCGAGCATTTCGCAAGTGGTTTTTCGGTTTTCCTGCTGTCTTTCATTCAATTCATGTGGAATCCTTTTTCCTATCTTCTGGATCTTTCCCATGGATTTCAAACCTATGGAGACGGCTTCTCGTGTCATTCAATTGATCCGCGAGTTGTTGAGTTTGAGCGTCATCCTCATCCAACAATGCTTGCAATTCGCTGTCTTCAAACTTTTTCAGTGGTTTTTCACGTTCTTCGTTTCTCACGTCAAAATCGCCACTTTTGAATTTTTTAAACCACTCAAAGTACTGTGATTTACCAAGAGCATGTTCACTGTAAGCTTCGACAAGCATTCGATGCGATTCTGTAGTAGTTTTCTTCAAATGACAACAGAAAATCAATGCTGTCCGCAAATTGTAGTTTCCAGGCAAAATTCGACATGTTCAACGCTATTACAAACTATACTGTTATATGAAACTTGTATTGTTGAAAATCTTTGTCAGATGTCAGAACAAGGAAATGGCGCCATCTAACGGCAACTACATTGACAGCTATGGACATCTATTTATAAATTCCGGTTTCATATTTACATACCTGGTAGTGCATAATCAGTCAATTAGAATCCTTCCTTTTCTTCAATTTCATGTAAAAAAGAACTTTGCATTCAGTAGAAAATATAATCAGGAAGGAAAGAGATCCAATAATCCCTCTTTGATTTTGATTTTAGTATATTGTCCTCCAGACAAAAATAAGCGACATTTTTTTTAAGTGTCCTAATTTACTTTTTTTTTAAATGAAATTTAAGTGATTCTGAAAGTACTATAATAATTTTTAAAAAATTGTTTAAATAAAAGTTAAATAAAGTTTTTGTTTATAAAAAAAAATATTAAACAATTTTTAAAATTATACTTATTAAGTACTCTTGAAATCATTCAACTTTCATTTCAAAAAGTTTCTTCTATCTCTTATAGTTTCGATATTCGCTTAAAAAAAAATCAATTTTTTTTAAAAGCTGTTTTACCCCTGAAAAATGAATAAAAACATGTGTCGCATATCTTTGTGTTGAAAACAACATACTAAAAACTCATCAGAAGGGAATAGTATATTTGAGACCCTTTCCTTATTAGTAACTTTTTAATACATTTTCACTTATGTTAATAACAATTTTTTATACTTAGATCCAGCGAAGAACTAAAAGCAAGAATCAATTATATTAAAGAATCATTAAGTATTAATTAATTAGTTTTCTCTGCCGAATGCAGCTTAAAATACCTATTGTTCAATAGATCCGGACTAAGGGCTGCCACACACAAAATTCCGCAATAGTGATCGTAAGATGTGAACTTAAGCCAATGAGCCAATCAGGATATTGCTATAGGTCTACGTAATCTAACTGAAATGGAAATAACAATCAATTTATCTATAATCTCACAATTAAGCGGAGTCTACAATAGAATTCATTGCAGTCGTAAAGTCTTAAGTTGTAGAAAATTAATCACAGTCGAATATCAGAAGAATAATCGACTATGATTGGTCAACTAAGACTGCTATGATTTCTATTGTAGATCCTGCATTAAGTGAATTTCAACTGGTTGAAACTCGTCTTATGGATAATTTACTGTTATTTCTATTTTCATTAGAGTACGTAGATCTAAAGCAGTATCTTGATTGACTCAACATTCAATTAATGTCTTAAGGTTATTGTTACAGAATTTTTGTTTTTGCAGCTCTTGAAATCTTGGAGTCGATTCTGTATCTTCAAACAAGATAAAAATTACAAAAGTGAACATTCTTTTGAACTCTTAATTTTAATTGGCTGATTCTTACGGTACGTAAGATTCATCTAATTAAAATCATCTTATGATTACTATTATGAAAGATATGTGCTATGACCTTTATCCACAAGTTTCAATTTATCCATAAGGCTAGTTAAAATTTACCTTATTACAAGGTTATGAATCTTAAGTTTACTGTTTTTTTTATTTTCGGCGTATTTAGATTACATAGACTAAAGCAATATCGTGATTGGCTCATTGACATATGTATGTACGTCTTACGATCACTGTTACGGAATTTTATGTGCGGCACCCTTAATGGTTAGATCCATGGATCAATCGCTCGATGAGCAAGTTGTATTCCGAACTTATCGAAAAAAAATGCAATCTTTCTATGACCCGTATATCAATTGCGCACAAGCCGATCACAGCACTCGAAAAAGAATAAAAAGAAACTCTCTACGCAGAAATCGCTATAATTGATAGGGATCAATTGTTACAGTATGTAAATCACTCCTCGTTTACCGCATTGCGTGTATGAAGTCTTAAGATACTTTTTTATGCCATTGTTCGATGCTTTTTAGCGTCAAAATAAGTCACGTGATAGAAATTAACGAACATTAAGCATTAATTTTGATCATGTGATCTACTTTGACAATAAAAATGAGCGTTGAGCGTCAGCATCTTGAGAGGCTCCACACAATAAAAGGAACAGGGAACAGAGAACAGAGAATAAGAATTTTAACCTATCAGAAATCATGTATTGTGAAATACACAGTTTTTTATAGATTGAAATTCTTATTCTCTGTTCTCTGTTCCTTTTATTGTGCGGAGTCTTTAAGTTCATTTCCTGGTATAATGGGACATAGAGTCCATACGATAAGAAAGTAAAACATAAAAAATGAATTTTAACTATTCGCTTTATGCGGGGTCTACAGTAGAAGTCATAGAAAATTAACTAATCACAGTCCATCAGAAGAATAATCCACTGTGATTGGTCAATTTTGACTTAAAATCCTATCATATGGTCGCGTTCAGCGGACTCAACTGTTGCGGAGCGGATCCGAGAGCGTTCGCCACTATTGAATGATCTAGAAGAATACACCAATAGCGGCGAGCGGTCACGAATCCGCTCTGCAACAGTTAAGTTTGAAGGCAACCAATACCATACATCAGGATGCTAATAAATCATAAAATTAATTATCTATATTATCAATTTCTTACTTTTAACTTAAATTTTTACAGTACGAATTTTTATAAGATTTTATAAGATAGTGGTCTTTAATAGCATTTCATCTGTGTCGGGAATAATTCTCATGAATAAAGTTGAAAACATAATGGTTGCGATCAACGGACTCAGAGATAAATATTCATAAACATGTATATATCATATATAGGGTGTCCCATCCACAACTTTCTTATTTTTGATCTTAGAGAAAAAAGTTTCAGACAAAAGTTGTATAGCATGAGAGAAACATAAGATAGTATCATTAGTTTAACCTTGAATAGTTGCTTGAAGGACATCTGAAGGATATCTTTAATTTCTTAAATGGAATCCCCTATTTTTTATTGCACATTCTTGTAGATTATCTCAAGAGATTTCATTCTTGTATACGTAATTTCTGATAGAATGAAATTTCTTATTTTCTATTTCTATGACCTGTGCTTTTTATTGTTTGCGTTCAGTGGACTCAATACTTGAGTGAGCGCTCACTGCTATTGATGATATACATATACTAGGAAATTATATATTTGTAGATGTCCCTGAAATGAACGCTATACGTTTGCAAATGTATGTACAAATGTACATAATCACCGAAAGTAACATCGTTTTATATATTTAACACAAATATGTACAAACAAAAAAGACGCACACTTCAGTGAGTGATTCCTCGTTTATATAATATACCAAAAAAACAATGTGTTAATAAAAGTTTCCAAAAACTACAATTAATATATATATATATACATGCTTTAACAGTAAAATACTAAAAATTAAGTTACATCTAGGTTTCCTGCCAATATATGTGCATGTGCATGTGTGTGTGTGTGTGTGTGTGTGTGTGTGTGTGTGTGTGTGTGTGTGTGTGTGTGTGTGTGTGTGTGTGTGTGGGTGTGTGTGTGCGTGTGTGTGTGTGTGT
>Ga0157363_1001100_pt1 | contig 21993 bp, 24 predicted proteins | sample AttsexASBM1_FD_111477 | JGI IMG/M metagenome (GOLD analysis project Ga0157363, IMG submission 111477) | Fungus gardens microbial communities from leaf cutter ant in Ribeirão Preto, State of São Paulo, Brazil - Atta sexdens ASBM1 | ecosystem: Host-associated > Fungi > Mycelium > Unclassified ... | reverse complement strand
GATCGATTCGTGGATAGCCTCAAAAGATGACCAGTTTTTTCGACGCGGGATTCGTATGCTACCCGAAAGATGGGAGAAAGTAGTGGCCAGCGATGGACAATACTTTGAATCATAAATGTATAATCAGTTTTTTACAATAAAGTCTCGAATTTCGGAAAAAAACGGCGGAAGCAAAGTTGTACATCTAATATATAAAATTATTTTTATAATTATTTTCTCTAAGGCGTATTTCTACGTCATCATTAAATGAGATATTTAATTGTTCATGAAATACCTATAAGCTTATTAACTTAGTATATGCTAAATTTTTGTTGTAGTTAACATGGTTCAAAAATGGTCAAAGAATTCGAGATTCTCAACGACTAGAGACGAGCTACTCGAATCAGCAGGCTACTTTACGAATTCGAGTTGCTTTGCCAGAAGACAGTGGTCATTATACATTATTGTCTGAGAATCCTCAAGGTTGTACCGTTAGCTCCGCTTATCTAGCAATTGAATCCAGTGATCAAGTAGATCAAGTTCTGCATCAAGCGCATCAAAGGGAATTTATCAAGACTCAACAAATAGATTCAATCAATGAATCTGTTGACTCTAGCAAGGTTCTGCCACCGAATTTCGTTCGTACTATCACAGATAAGGAAGCTACCGAAGGCAAAATGACGCGGTACGTTTTGATTTGTTTTATTTTTAGTATCTTTCCAGCTTTTCTTTCGTTCTTAAATATAATTTTCGATGAATAATGTTTATGATATTAACATGAGATGATATTAACAAACAACATATTTCAGATTCGACTGTCGCGTAACTGGCCGTCCATATCCTGAAGTCACTTGGTATATAAATGGCCAACAAGTCGCCAATGACATGACTCATAAAATCCTTGTAAATGAATCTGGTAACAATTCATTAATGATCACGAATGTGAATCGCGCTGACGCTGGTGTAGTAACGTGCATTGCGCGGAATAAAGCCGGCGAAACTTCTTGTCAATGCAATTTAAGCGTTATCGAAAAAGAACAGGTAGTTGCACCGAAATTTGTCGAACGTTTTGTTACAACGGGAGTAAAGGAAGGAGAACCTGTGATCTTTATGGCACGTGCAGTCGGCACGCCCATTCCACGAATCACATGGCAAAAAGTATAATAATTTATTCGACTTTTATTTGCTTATATAATTTCTCTAACACCAAAAATTTTTGCAGGATGGCGTACCGATAATGCCTAGTCCCGAAATACGTATATCGAGTGATGGTAACGGAGCTTCGACTTTAGACATCCCATGCGCCAAATTTTCAGATGCAGCCTGGTACCAGTGTACAGCGCAAAATATAGCCGGCTCCACCGCAACTCGAGCACGGCTCTTTGTAGAGACGCCAAAAGGAACGACCCCGGAACCAAGACGCCTGAATTTACCCCGACCAACGAAAGTCATCGAACCAGAGTGAGTTGATGACTTCTTAAGTGTTTAATTAGCAAATTAGCAAATTAACATTGATCTTTCCATGTTTTATTTTATATCGCCATTGAAGCGCAGATAAAACGTAGAGTCAGAACTTTATACTATTCATAAAATTGTTTTTATTTTTTTTAGCAAAAAATCTATTGACTTTTAATGAGATAAACTCAATAATAAATATTTATGAGATAAAAAAAACTGAACAATAAATATTTGCAGACCAGCGCCTGGCCCCGAAGTGATTTACCTGAGACATGTGGAACGCGCGAAACCTTATTTGCCACCTTCTGAAGAAGATAAAATTTATCCCCCGCCACGTTTCATTATACCACTAAAAGATGTTCATCAAATCGAAGGTGGACGAATTCACTTCGAGGCCAGAATCGAACCGGTGGGCGACCCCACTATGAGGGTGGAGTGGTATGTCAACGGCAAAACACTCGACGCAAGTGAGTAAAAAACTTTTACATCTAATTTTTTTATTCAACAAAGTATTACCGAGTCAATCGATTTATATTGGCGCATATATCTTTCACAGGTTCCCGGGCGACTTCCGTCTTTCGCTTCGGTTTTATTTCACTCGATCTCATTAGCATCGTTCTTCAAGATAGCGGCGAGTATTTGTGCCGCGTTGTAAGCTCGACCGGAATTGCCGATTCTCGAGCCACCCTCAGTGTAACCCGTGAGTAAAGAATATTTTATAGATTTCTCTTGCGATAAATTATTACCTTTGCTCAATATAACTATATTCTATATAATTATAAATTATTTCTTTTTTTCAGCACGTGCCACGATTGAACAAGCAAGCCAACACCCCGACAGCCTTCAATATATTCAGCAGCTCGAGGATTATAGCAAGTATCAAAGACAGGAGAGCATGGAGGAGACCTCTTCACAGCGACCGGTTTTCATCCGCCCGCTCCAGGATCTTGGTGAGCTACAGGAAGGTCGTAACGCCCATTTCGAGGCGCAATTGACACCTGTTAGCGATCCTACCATGAAAGTGGAGTGGTACAAGGATGGAAAACCAATCACAGCGAGTAAGTATTAATATATTACAAAAAAAACGATTTTAATAGTTAAAAAAAATATTATGAAAAAACTATTAATTAACTATTAATTAACTATTTATTAGGCTCAAGAATTACTAGCATCTTCAACTTCGGATACGTCTCACTCAATATAATGCACCTACGGGCTGAAGATGCAGGTTCTTATATTGTCAGAGCTGTGAACCGCTTAGGAGAGGCCATCAGCTCCGCGACTCTTCGTGTCTTTGGTGAGTCTTAGTTTTGTTACGGATAATTATTCTCAAACGATTTTCAAATAATTTTTTTTTTAATATTCTCAAATATTGATGTCTTAATTATTGTGTAGCGCGAACAAGCGTAACAACAGACTTGGGTATTCCCGAACAACTGAGATACATAGAGGCTGCCGAGGAATTGGAAGCATATCAACAGGCGATGCACCAAAAGTATGTGCAGGAGCAACCTGAACCGAGTAGCCCACCGGAATTTAAATCACCTATTAAGGATCAAAGCAGCATACGAGAAGGCGGATTCGCTCATTTTGAAGCACGTCTCGAACCAATCGGTGATGCCGATCTCCGTGTTGAGTGGCTGAAAGATGGACGACCTGTAGAAGCTAGTGAGTAATATATAATTCTTTTCACCGAAACGTATATCATATATTTGTATTCACGGAATATTTTCGGGATTAGGTTCTCGGATTACAACTTTTTTCAATTTCGGTTATGTGGCATTGACCATTAAATACGTAACGATACACGATGTTGGCGTGTATACTTGTCGAGCCTACAACAGAGCCGGTGAGGCTCACACTACCGCTCAATTAAGTGTGATCAGCAAAAATGATGTTATTTATGACAGCCAACATCCTACTGGTCTCCAAAAAATTCAGTCTCTCGAAGATTCGAGTAGATATTCGCGACAGATTCAAGAAGAAACGCAGATTACGCAAGCACCACGATTTTTGGGTAATCTTAAAGGTACCAATAAGATCGTAGAAGGTCAACGGGCGCATTTTGAGGCACGTGTTGAACCTCAAAGTGATCTAAGTATGAAGATCGAATGGTACCACAACGGCAAATCTATTACTGCCGCTAATAGAATCCAAACATATCACGATTTCGGATACGTTTCCATTGATATTCTTCAAGTTCGTCCTGAAGATGCTGGTACATACACCGTTGTGGCTAAAAATTCTCGTGGAGAAGCTCGTTTATCTGCCACCATGACCATAGAAAGTAAGATTTTACTATTTTATTTATGCAGCATTGAAGCAATTTGCAAAGAACTAAACAATTATTGAGCTTTGTTGATTCTTCGTTTTAGCGCGTTCCAGCATAGATACCAGCAGTATGCATCGTGGAACTTATGAAAAAACTCAACGTTTAGAAGAATCCAAATTTATTGAGCCGCAGTATCATATCGAAGAGATCTCTAAATCAAAACCAATTTTTATTCAGCCGTTGAGTGATCCTAAGCCAGTTAGCGAGGGCAAAAATATTCACTTGGAGTGTCGTTTGGAACCGATGGGTGATCCTACAATGAGAGTTGAATGGTTTCAAAACGGACGTCCGGTCACAGTCGGTTCTAGATTCAGAACTTATTACGATTTCGGATTTGTCGCACTCGATATAGTACACACTACCGTTTACGATTCTGGCGAATATACAGTCAGAGCTACTAATCATCTGGGTACCGCGCATACTTCTGCTTGCGTCAGAATTATCGGAAGATCTGACATCGTCACTGAAACACAAAATGAACAATCACTTGAGCAGATACAGATGTTGGAAGATGCATCAAGGTTTGCTTTTATTTATCGCCTTGTAATTCATATATCTTTCCATGATTATTTGTCTTATTTATTATTTCATTTGTGTATAGATATCGCAAAACTCAACACGAAGATGTCACGGTGATGCAAGCACCTCAGTTCACTCGACCTTTGCACAATATTGAAACGGTAGAATTGACTAATGTCCATCTCGAATGTCGCCTTCAACCAATTGGTGATGTTACTATGAAAGTCGATTGGTTCGTTAATGGTCGACCGGTCAAAACTGGTCACCGATTCAGACCATCTTACGAATTTGATTATGTGGCTCTAGATATTCTCGGCGTTTATCCTGAAGATTCTGGTGTATATACCTGTCAAGCTAGAAATCAGCTCGGTGAAGCAATTACTTCGTGTTCTGTAAGAGTGCACGCCAAGAAAGATTTACTTCTAGAGTCTCAACATCCCGAAGGATTGGAAAGAATACAGTACTTGGAAGATGCGTCAAAATACAAAAGGCATGAATTAGTGGATGAAGTCGTCACTGTAAAGCCGAAATTTATTACAAAACCAAAAAACCAAGAAAATCTTCGAGAAGGACAACATGCACATTTCGAGTGCAAATTAGAGCCGGTAACGGATCCGAATTTAAAAGTCGAATGGTTTAAAAATGGTCATCCAGTAACGATAGGTAATTTATTATTTCTTCTGTAATAGTAACATATGCGAATGAATCATATATTATTTAACTACATTTTTCTTTTCTCTAAATGTTCAGTTCGCATCTATAAAATTATATTTAATCTTATACAAATCAATTTGCAGGACACCGCTTTCGTCCAATTCATGATTTTGGTTACGTTGCATTGGACGTAATTGATTTGATTGCCGAAGATTCAGGAACATACACTTGTCGTGCTGTTAATCTGGTAGGAAGTGACGAAGTACTCTGTACTTTAACGTGTCGCTCGAGTGCACAAATATTAACGGACACGCAAAATGAGCTTGGACTTGAACAGATTCACTATCTTGAGGATAAATCCAAATATCAAAGACAAGAAGTTATTGAAGAAACTACCACTCAGGCGCCTATTTTCACAACTTCATTAAATAATGTCGAGATAAAAGAGGGCCAGCGAGCACATTTTGAATGTAGATTAATTCCAGTATCCGATGCAACAATGAAAATCGAATGGTTCCATAATAATAAACCAGTGAAAGCAGGCTCGAGATTCATTGAAACAAACAATTTTGGTTTTGTTGCTCTTGATATTATGTACGCGTACCCCGAAGATTCTGGGACATATACTTGCAGAGCTAAAAATATTATTGGTGAAGCTATCACTTCTGCAACCGCTATCGTTCACTGTAAGATTCGTCATTTAAATCGTTCGTCGTTTATTCGATAATTTCTTCTAGTATCAATAGCATTAATTTTTACTATTTTTTATCCATAGCTAAAAAGTCAATCTACACAGAGACTCAGAGCGAAGAAACTCTTCAACGTCTTCGCTCATTGGAGGACACGTCTCGTTATCAACGTAAAGCTACAATCGAGGAAATTATTACGCAAGCTCCTGTATTTACGATGCCGATAAAAGATCTTCGTGTTGCTGAGAATCAAGCAGCGCACTTCGAAGCACGTGTTATTCCAGTTGGAGATTCTAAACTCAGAGTAGAATGGTTACGTAATGGAGTTCCTATTTCAGCCTGTAAGCCTAATATTTTGTGAATTTATAATTTATATAACATGAAAGTATATCAGAATTATTTTTAAAATATTTTTTTAACAATTTTTAACTTTTCAAAAGCAAATCGAGTGACGACTATGCACGATTTTGGATATGTCGCTTTAAATATGAAATACGTCAATCCCGAAGATTCAGGCACTTATACGTGTCGTGCTACAAACGAACTTGGAGAAGCAGTTACTTCAGCAACATTGTTCGTTCAATGTAAGTATATCATGTTAATTTAACGCACAACTCAGGTATGTATTTACGTTTCACAATCTACTAACTAATTTTAAGATAATCGATAATACTTATTTTTTATAAATTTGATAGATTATCCCGATATTAATTAACATTATTAACATTTACTTTAATTATACTTTTAATTATATCGTTAAACTGAAATGATGTTTGAAATTTTATACCGATTTGCCACGTAACTGTAATATTACATTTAAAAAAAAATTTATTCTTACTTTATTGATTTGATTATTAAACTTATTTGTTACTATCTACAAATAAGTATTGCGTATTTACTCGATATACTATGAGTCTACTGAAAATTTTAGTTGTTTCATGGAATACATTCAATGTATGATTTCTTTGGACGATTCGTACAATGCGCTATGTTAAAAATTCTTACAAAATGCAGCCAAGGCAGCGTTGCAGTTCGAATCACAACATGAGGGCGCTTTATCGAAACTTCAAGCTCTAGAGGATACTACGAAATATCAACGTCGCGAGGAGGAGGAGTTTGTGGTAAAAGATAAGCCATCCTTTACGGTACAACTGAACGGACCTACCAGTTTAGTCGAAGGACAAAGCGCACATTATGAGTGTCGCATAGAACCTTATCCTGATCCTAACATGAAAGTGGAATGGTTTCACAATGGCAAACCATTATCCACTGGTCACAGATACAGAACTACTTGTGATTTTGGATTCGCATCGTTAGATGTATTGACCGTATATGCCGAAGATTCGGGCACTTATGCTTGTCAAGCCACTAATAAATTGGGATCAGCGAAGAGCTCGATTAATCTTGATGTGAAGTGTGAGTAATACATGAAAACATTTGCATGATAACGTAGGATTAGTCGATTTCGTTGTGTATATAGCATATGTGCAGCGTTTTTTTTAATTGTTAACTTTAATTTACACATTATATTTTATTCTTCTTTATCTTCTATGACAATTTAAGTTTTCTCTTCTTTATATTTCTTTGCATTAATTTAAATAAAACTCTCTTTCTAGCTCGAGCATCAATTATTCATGACACGCAACACGAGAACGCATTGAAAAAAATTCAATATCTTGAAGATGATTCAAGGTACAAACGAGTGATCGAAGAAGATACGATCATCGCTGAGAAACCCACTTTCGGACGACCATTGAAAAATATTGAGCATCTTCCAGAAGGCAAAAACGCTCATCTCGAAGCTACGCTAACTCCTGTGAATGATCCGACAATGGTTGTCGAATGGTTTAGAAATGGACGTCCCATTCCTCAAGGACATAAATTTAAAACAACTTACGATTTTGGATTCGTCGCTCTCGATATTCTCTATGCTTATCCTGAAGATTCTGGTACCTATATGTGCAAAGCAAGAAATGCTGTAGGCGAAGCGATCACTACTTGTGTGATTAGCGTGGATTGTAAGTAATATTTTATATTTACACTATAATATATTCTCATAAACTATATTTAGTATGATCACCGTATATTCATTAAATAATGTCCTTTCTTTCGTGGATTTTCAAAACAAACGAAAGAATACGAGATAAAGCGAGATAATTTTTCATATGTTTACTTTGCAAATTTACAAGTGCGAATGAAATTTTATATAACTTGTTTTTTTACAATGGTTTTAATTATTAAAAATTATTAAAAATATGAATATATGATTCACCAATTATTTTAATTTAAATAGCAAAACAAGGCTTATGTCTCGATACGTTGGATGCACAACGTTTACAAAAAATTCGAGAGCTGGAAACTGTCGAAGTTAAAGAAGAAATCGAAAAAGAGGTTATTCATCAGAAACCTGTATTTTTGACACCGTTGAATAATCTGGATCATCTCAAGGAAGGCGAACACGCTCATTTAGAATGTCGTGTGGAGCCGATTAACGATCCGAATTTAAAAATCGAATGGTATACTCAATATTCAATACATATCTCACACACACACACACACACACACACACACACACACACACACACACACACACACACAAAATGATATAATGATAACTTTAATACAATGCTGAATAAGTCCTTGATTGAATTCTCTTTAATTTCATAGGTTTGTTAATGGAGTTGCGATTAAAACTGGTCATCGCTTCCGTACAACACATGATTTTGGTTATGTCGCTCTTGATATTCTTTATACCTATCCTGAAGATTCCGGTACTTACATGTGTAAAGCAACCAACCTAGTTGGCGAAGCCGTTAATACTTGCACTATCAAAGTCAGTTGTAAGTATCTATAATATCATGTTACTTAAATTGATATATTCTTACATGTTGGTTTTATGCTAATTGTTCTATGTAATTGTCAGCAAAAAATACACTCTATCCGAAGTCTAATTTTTCACTGATGAAGAACTCGACAAAACATTCATATAAACAGCAATATAATTTATGAATAAAAAAAAACTATTTAAATAGTGGCAATACCTTTATAAAGAAGATTTTCTTTAAAATCTATAAATTCTTGCAAACTCAAACAAGTTGTGTCTTGCAAACGACATAAAAATATTATACTTTAAAAAAATCATTAATCATATTATATGACATTTCAAGAAACGTCAAATCGATAACTCTTTGGATCAAGATTGATCGTAAAATCAGATTTATTTTATTTAAAAAATAAGCACAAGAACAAAATACATAATTATAATCTCTTTTTTTATCATAGCACGACGGAGTATTCTTTTGGATACCCAACATCCGGATGGTTTAGAAAAGATTCGAGAATTAGAGTCTCAGGGTCATCCTGCACGATTAGAAATTGAGGAACCGCCAGTAACACCACCGAGATTTGTCTCTGAGCTTAGGGTAAATAATAATAACAATATGAATAATAATGAGAATGATAAAAAAGCAACTTATATAAATTATTGATGCCTATTATTGTGGCAAATATATATAAAGCTCAATAAATGAAGTGAAGGAAGTGAATACGAAAAACTTTTTTAGGGTACCACTGAAGTATATGAGGGGCAAACAGCTCACTTCGAGTGTCAAGTAGAGCCTCTGCATGACGCAAATCTAAGAATCGAATTCTTTCATAATGGTAAACCATTACCATCGGCAGCGCGTTTCCATGTAACTTTCGATTTTGGATATGTAGCTTTGGACATTGGTCATGCCGTACCCGAAGATGCAGGACAATATTCCGTACGAGCGATTAATGCATTAGGACAATGTGTATCATCAATTGAGCTTAAAGTAATCCCAAGAGATAACATTATTTTGGATTCTCAACGGCCGGAGGGAATGGATAAAATCAGGGAGCTCGAAGCGCAACAACCATGGAAGAGACCGGAGGTTCCAGAGCCTCAAACTCGACAGCGACCAGTCTTCACGCAACCACTGCAAAATATCGATAATATTACTGAAGGTCACACTGCGCATTTCGAATGCAGACTCATACCAGTAGGTGATCCTATGCTCAAAGTGGAATGGTTTAGAAATGAAGTGCCTCTTGAGACAAGTAAGAATTTCTAGATACAAAAGTTGAATATTAAAACGCAAAATATTAGTATAATTCTATAATACTGCGACAATACAATTCTCGTATGAAATAAATTTTTACTGTAATTTTTTTAGGTTCGCGAATCACAAAAGTGCATGACTTTGGATATGTATCTCTGGATATTGCTCATGTACGTGATAAAGATGAAGGAGTTTATATGTGCCGCGCATCTAATCCGTTAGGCGAAGCAGTTACCACAGCTTCAATGAAGATCAAAAGTAAATGATTTTTTTATCTATTTAACTAAAGCTATCAAAATTGATTTTTTAACGAGTAATCTTTAGTACGATTAATTATTTAATCTATTTAATAAATTATTCTTATATTATTATATAACACATATAGCTAAGGCGAGCATACAGTTAGATACTCAGCACCCAGAGGCACAACGTAGAATCGCTCAGTTGGAAGCCAAGGAAGCCGGACGACCCGAGGAACCGGAAAAAGTGTTTGATAAACCGATTTTCACGCAGTTATTAACTGGACCAACGGAACTTTGGGAAGGACAAATGGCTAGATACGAATGCAGAGTCGTTCCTGTCGGCGACGCGAGTTTAAGATTCGAATGGTATATGAACGGAGTTGAATTAAAAATGGGTAAGATATAAATTCTTTAACATTAAATTACTATTATAATATCGCAGGTATGTAACATTAACAAAATCATTGTGCATCGATATTTAGGATCACGTTTTCACGTAAATCATGATTTCGGATACGTAACATTGGACATTCTAAAAGTTATCCCTGAAGACTCTGGAGTCTATACTTGCAAAGCGATTAATAATGCAGGAGAGGCAATATCATCGATCTCTTTGAAAGTAAAAGCGCGTTCAGCCATCGATTCCGAGAGCATACAAACGGATGCGTGGCAGAAGATTCAATTGAAAGAAGCAGAAATGAATAAAGTGCCAGAAATGCTTATCGATACAACTCCACAGCAGGCACCAGTTTTCACCAAACATCTCGAAAGTTTCGATAAATTGATAGAGGGTCAACATGTCTATTTAGAAGCTCAGGTGGAACCGCGGGCGGATCCTAATTTGAGAGTGGAATGGTTTAAGAACGGTATAATTCTCCAAACTGGAACGAGGCTTCGTAGTACGTTTGATTTCGGTCTAGTAACATTAACGATCAACGGACTAAGACCCGATGATTCCGCAATTTATACATGCAAAGCAACTAATCTTTTGGGAGAAGCAGTGTCAACTTGTAGTTTGAAAATTGCCGATCGTCATTGGTTATTGGGAGATACTTTGCATCCTGATGCTCTATCGAAAATCGATGCTTTGGAACAGCCTCAGAGAATCTCTACTGATCAACCGGAACCTACTTACGAAGAACCAGTTTTTATCACTCATTTAAATAATGTAGAATGCATCGAAGGTGATAACGCTCACTTCGAATGCAATGTAGAACCGTCGAAAGATCCAACTATGAAGATTGAATGGTTTTTGAACAATAAACCTTTGCCGACTGGTGCGAGATTTAAAAGCACTTATGATTTTGGTTATGTAGCTATGGACTTAACTCACGCTTACGAAGAAGATTCTGGAGTTATTACTGTTAAAGCTACAAATTCAAAAGGAAGTGCACAGACATCTGGTACTTTAAAATGTACTAGCAAGCAAAATATTTATCTTCAAACGCAACATCCACAAGGAGAAGTCGGACTTGAGAAAGTAAAAGAAGCCGAAGATGCATATCTATCAAAATATAAAAGACCAGAAGAAGTTCCTGAATATGAATATCCTAAACCGATCTGGACGGTGCCTCTCGGACCTGAATTTAAATTGGGAGAAGCTGAACCATTACATCTAGAGGGACAAGTTGAGCCAAAGGATGATCCTAATTTAAAGATTGAGTGGTACTTTAATGGAAAACCTTTAGAACATGGTTCACGCTTTAAAATGACTAGCGATTTTGGATTTGTCACTTTGGACTTAACGGATGTTTATGAGCGTGATTCTGGTATTTACACTTGTAAGGCCTATAACAAAGCAGGCGAAGCTTTCACTTCAACGACGGTTTATTGTTCTACGAAAGAAAATATCATTGAAAGGTCGCAGCATCCCAAAGGCAAAGAAGGTCTCGAAGCAATTCAAGATCTGGAGGAATCTTTGAAACGGCAAGAAGGAGCCCCTCTAGGAGAAGAAGAAGGTCAACCACCAATGTTTACATCGCAATTCGAGAATTTGACTAATCTCTCGGAAGGAGAGATCGCTCACTTTGAAGCATCTCTGATCCCTACTGGTGATCAAACTATGGTAGTTGAATGGTTCTACAATGGCAAATCTTTAGAAGCTAGTCATCGCACGAGAACCGTTTACGCTTTCGGCATGGTTGTTCTGGAAGTTCTCGGTACTAAAATAGAAGATTCGGGTACTTATACTTGTAGAGCTACTAACAAATGGGGTAAAGCAGAAATTAGCGTGCAATTAGAATGCATCGACAAGTCCAAGGGACAAAAACCTAAATTTACAACGCAAATTCAATCTTTGGAAGGTTTAAAGGATGGCCAATCAGCTCACTTTGAGTGTACTCTAATCCCAGTAGGTGATCCTCATATGAAAGTCGAGTGGTTCCACAATGGAAAACCTCTACGGCATTCGTCACGTTTCAAGATGGTCTCTGATTTCGGCTTTGTAGTTATGGATATCGCCGGTGTGATGTCTCACGACAGCGGAGAATACGTTTGCAAAGCTAGCAATAAATACGGCGAAGATTATACAAAAGCTACGATCAAGTGCTTTGGCAAGAGCGGAGTTTACTTAGATTCTCTACAGCCGGATTCGCTTGCTAGAATTCGAGAACTCGAAAGTTATACGGGAGAACAAACAACTACATCTACGACTCCTATCGCTGAACCACCGAAATTTATTACGCAAATTGCGGACATAACAAAACTGGTAGAAGGGCAGTCCGCACACTTCGAGGCTAGACTGATCCCAGTGAACGATCCCGATTTGAAAGTCGAGTGGTATTACAATGGCAAGAAACTTCCTCACGGTCATCGATATCGCACTTTCCATGACTTTGGTATCGTTATCCTAGATATACTCTATTGTTACGAAGAGAATTCTGGAGTTTATGAATGCAGGGCTATCAATAAATATGGTGAAGATTCTACGAGAGCAACGCTCAAATGCTTTTCTAAAGCTAATCTTGTTTTGGAATCGCAACTTCCAAAGGGCATGGAAGGCGGCCTAGAAAAAATACAAAATCTCGAAGACTCAATGATACGTACGAAAGATGAAAAAATTGTAGAAGAACGAGGCAAAGCTCCTATGTTCACTGTACCTTTGAGTAATATCGATGGTCTACGAGAGGGAGAAAGTGCGCATTTCGAGGCTCGAGTAATTCCTACGGATGACCCAAAATTAAAGGTAAATTAAATTTCATTTAATTTTAGTATAATTTATAATAATTATTTTGTATAGCATACGTATATAAATACGCATATATATATATATATATATACATTTTATTGGATATTATATTGTTCTTTTTGATATAGGTCGAATGGTTTTGGAATGGTAAACCATTGCGAACAGGATCTCGCTTCCGCACTTTTTGCGATTTTGGTTTCGTCATTTTGGAAATTTCTCCTATCTACCCTGAAGATTCTGGCGAATATAGTTGTAGAGCAACAAATGATTACGGTGAGGCCGTGACAACGTGCACAATGAAGTGTACGGGCAAACGCAGTATTATTTTGGAATCTCAGTTACCCAAAGGTATGGAGAGTACAATTGATAAGATTGCTGAGTTGGAAGGTCTTGGAGCTGTTTCGGGTCAGATCAGTCCCGAGGACGATACTGGTAGACCGCCAGAATTTATCACGACTCCTTCTGACTTAACTTTGACTGAAAATTCTCTTGCTCACTTCGAATGTCGACTACAACCAATTAACGATTCTAGCATGAGAGTCGAATGGTTCCACAACGGCAAACCTCTTCTCGCTGGTAGTAGAGTCAAAACGATTCATGACTTTGGTTTCGTCATTCTAGAAGTTGCAAATTGCTATCAACGCGATTCCGGTTTATATACTTGTAAAGCCACCAATCGTCATGGTGAAGCCACAGTATCATGCAAGCTTCAAGTTCGCGGACGTCAAGGTATCATTCTAGAGCCTCAATTACCGAATAATTTTAAAACTGGTACAGAAAGCATTCAAAAACTGGAAGAGTCCCTATATAAGAAGGATGAGATTTTGGCGGAAGAAGAAATGCCGAATCCACCAAAATTTATTGTCGAACTTAAAGATATTGAAGTTGAAGAAGCTGGACCGAGTCACTTCGATTGTAGAGTCGAGCCTGTGGGTGATCCTACTATGCGTATTGATTGGTTCCACAACGGACGGCCCTTCGCGACAGGTTCTCGTGTCCATCAAATTAATGATTTTGGATTTATATCATTGGATATGTCGTATACATATGCACGAGATAGCGGCGAATATGTCTGCAGAGCTACCAACAAATGGGGTTCTGCTACTACCAAGGCTGCCATTACTTGTAAATGTAAGTTGCATATTTCGATCTTAAAAATGTAGATATATCTTAATTATTATAGTATAAAACAGAAATAATTTCTTATTTTATTCTCTTTTATAGCCAAGAAAACAATAGATTTTGATTCTCAATTACCAATGGGAATGAGTGGTGAAAAGCTAAAAGAACTGGAACGAGGACCGGTCTCTCAAGCTCCTGCGGAAGAAGCACCTCAACAACCGCCTCATTTCATCACGCAAATCCAATCAACAACTGTCGACGAGGGTGAACCAGTCAGATTCGAATGCCGTGTAGAACCCAAAGAGGACCCGAATCTACACATCGAATGGTATAGAAATGGCAAATTGATACCTGCTGGGCACAGATACAGAACGGTTTACGATATGGGATTTGTATCTATGGATATCTTATATGTTTATCCTGAGGATTCTGGTGAATATGTTTGCAAAGCCATCAATAATCTTGGAGAAGATACCACTCGAGCTGCTGTATCTTGCAAGAGTATGTTATATTTTAATCTTTTATTAGTTTTCATTGTTCAAGCTAAATCAGTTATATCAAAGAGGACTTCATCAAATAAATTTTTTTTTCACAGAATTACCAAGCATTATTCTACAAAATCAAGTACCAAAAGGTATGAAAAAATCGGAAGCTTTGATGCAGATGGAAGCGACAATTAAAAAATATACTTCGGAAATACATTTAACCGAAGACGATCTATATGATGCGGATAAAAAACAGCCGCCTCGTTTCGTCACGCAAATTCAAGATCAGACCGATCTTGTTGAAATGAATAGTACCAAATTCGAATGCCAATTGGCACCTGTGGGTGATCCAAATATGAAAGTCGAATGGTTCTTTAACGGGAAACCATTACCTCATAAGAATCGATTTACGCCTATTTATGATTTTGGCTATGTAGCAATGAATTTTGGTTGGGTTTATCCAGAAGACAGTGGCGAGTATTTATGCAGAGCTACGAACCTTTATGGAATGGACGAGACCAGAGCTATAATCAAAACTGCGGGAAAACCAGGAATTATCTATGAGTCTCAACTTCCAAAAGGCATGAAAAGCATCGAGAAAATCAGAGAAATGGAAGCGGCATGGCAAATGTAAGATATTATTTTACACTTCATTTATTGTGTACCTATAAGAAAAATAATTTCTTTGACTGATAAAATTATTAAAACACAAAATTTATTTCTATTTTATACATATCTTAAGATATTGTTTCCAAGAAAAAAGACTTTTCAAAAGAAAAAAAATTATTTTCTTCAAGTATTTATTTGTCCATATGACGAAAAATCATCAATATAAAATGACAATATAAAATGATAATATATATTATTTAAAATATCAAACCTTAGAGTACCCGAAGAAGAAGGTGAACAAGAAAAAGTACGCTCGGCGCCTATTTTCGTGAGCAAACCGGAACCGGTAATTGTCGAAGAAGGTGACTGGTCTAGATTCTGTTGTCGAGTCACTGGTTATCCAAGACCTCGAGTTATGTGGATAATCAATGGACATACGGTAGTTAATGTAAGTTTCAAAATATCACTTGCAATACATTAAATGATGCTTCTGACCAAAATATATTCATAATGTAATTATATTAAATTTGTCCCCTTTTTCACGCAGGGATCCCGCTATAAATTAACGTACGATGGCATGTATCATCTAGATATACCAAAGACGAGACAGTACGATCACGGAAAAGTTGAAGTGATTGCAAGAAGCTCCGTTGGGGAAGCATGTACAGAAACAACTCTAACGGTGAAGCAACGAAGCGACGATTACCGCGGTGTATTGAAAAATTCACCAAGGCGTAAGTTTTCACTCCTATCATATAAATATACGGCCATGACTTCTTCGTGTCTTACAATGAAATAAAGTATATTTTTATAGAACAATGAGATTGTATAAGCAAAAGAACTTTCTTGAAAAGTACGAAGAATTTATGCGCAGTAACAATTTGAATGGATTACAATAATACAGATATATCACACGTGAAAATGAAAAGAAAAAACGGTTGTAAATCTCCAATAACGATTCGCGAAAGGCGAGCGTAGATTGGAAAATATCGAGCAACCGAAACGCAGTACATTTTCTATATATCGATACGACACATGCATTCGAATACAGAGAACACTCTAAACTATTCGAACATAAATTCCTTTTTTCCTACTTTCCACATTTGGCACTCCAAAGCCACAAAAACCATCTCAAATCCGACAGCTTCTTCTGCTTCTCCTTCTTCGTCATGGTTGGAAATATCAACGGGAATATTAGAGCAACTTAGGTCAAAGGTATCGTATCTCTCACTTCATTCAGGTATGAAAAATATAATCGTCGGAAAAACGTTAATATTGTCTTATATTTTATTAATGTTTTTTTTTTTCTTATAAATACGATCATATATTGTTGCGCTGGAGAATACGGCGGGTTTATTGCTCATTAGTATGTTTCATTCAATTTTATTTCATTCAATCTCAATTTATTTACTTCTTACGTTTATACTTAACCCTTAATCTGTATTTAAGATATTTGTTTAAGATAAATATACTGAGGAATCAGCTCCGATGACTTTAACCCTGATATATGACATATGTAGTCAAGATCATGATCCTAAAAGTCTCCAACAGGTTTTAGCCATCGTTATTCGTTATTCGTTAAAAAGTTTTTAACAGAAAAAGTTCCGCTATAAAACAAAAATTCTCTGCTTTAAAATAAATTTTCTGCTTTAAAAACAAAAATTTTCTTTGAAAACATTATTTTCTTATATAAATTTTGTTTTTAAAATAGAAAATTTATGATTTTGTAAAGACGTTTTATTCAAAATAAAGCTCTATCTCATCTTCCTCCCTGCCTAAAGATGACTTTTGATGAAGGTGGACCTTACTTCGCGTAGAAAGTTGAACTTTCTCAGACAGGGAAGAAGAGATAAGGTAGACCATTTACCTTATTTAATATTTATTCTTATTCATTGTACTATAGGCACATTGTACTATATTTTTTGTTTCCTTACTGTTATATAAAATAATTCATGTCAGGTATTGTTTGTAGAAAATGCAAATATCGAACAGATTCCGTATTTCTCATCAATATTGCGCAATCAATGTATAATTTGATCTTAATTACTATCATGTGTTTAATTTGCTGTTTTTCTTGCTTTTTTGTTTATCCTTTCCTTTTTTTTCTTTTTGAATATGCGTTTTCTATTAGGTGTGGGAAAAAGTTCGTGGCCCGTTAGATGTAACGGAAAAAACGCCACGAATTTTTTCCCACACCTAATATATTATCCATCCTTTAATGTCTCGTACGAAAAGTAGTAAGCGGTTGTATATTAACTTAATTAATTCGTCGAAAAAAAAAATGAAATTCGACGATTTGCGTAAAATTACTTAGTTAATCAAACGAAGGAATTTTGTGATTCAGAATATTATATGTTCTCTTTAAATTGAAAGAAAACCTTCTCATAATACGAAGGAGAGCACGTACATAAGAAACAAATAATTTAATCTAACAATATTTTTGATAATATGTGAAAACAAAACAATTTCAGATATGTATTAACCATGCGAATTTTCCATACCCAGCTCGATTCCTATTATCTGTCATCTAAGTGTCGTCGATATGTGTTGTATCGTCGTTCACGTACTGTGTCTTAGGTATCGTGATTTTCGAGATCTTAGATATTTTTGTTTCTTGATTAAGAGAAATGCAATGTTGCTTTAGTGAGATTTCTGAATCTGATCTTGTAATAAATTATAATGTAAATGATTCATTACATTTTCAAGGGAAAATGTATGCAAATGCTATATAATACCTCACTAAGAGGGACGCTGTATTCGCTAATTAAGAATCCAAAATTAAACCAATCCATGATACGTCCATATGCGTTCTTCTTATGAGAAATATGAGATGTACGAAATACGAGGGCACATAGATATCATGTATTGTTTCTTTAGCCTGGTACGATTATGGACTAACACAGTACCAGACCGAGCGGCAAAACACAGAATTGGAGCGTGTGTTCGACGAACGTCATCAAAGTGTTTCCCAAGGAATCGAGATTGCCACAGAGCATCTTGGCCCTAAAGTTATTAAAGAACCAGACACTGAGTGGCAGAAATCCGTCAAGAGCAAGAAAAATGAAGATTATTATAATAAGTTGATGAATCTCGAAGAGGAACAAGTGCTTAAAGAGACCAGGTTAAGAGAAGCTTCACATCAATTTGCTATTCCTGGCGATAAAGTCGTTGCACATTCCTTAGCAAAGGGAATGGCTCAAAAGTATGAAGAAAGTTTGTAAGTATATATTATAACAAATATTTAATAATATTGGCAATCTGTATTCAAATATTTAGTGATAATATTTGATAATTTCTTATTATTAGAGAGGAACAACCGCAACAAGAATCTGTACAAGCACCTCCGAAATATGTAAAAAAACCATTTGTTACCGAAGTGGATATAGATACAGAACGCGTTAAAGCCACGGGAAAATATCCTCCGGAACCATCTGAATCTACAGTTCATGGTCGCGAAGTTCATGTTGCAAAACAAAAACAAATACAAAAAGAAGTCAAAGGTGACGTAGAAATAACGAGAAAAATTACAGCAACGGAGACAACAGAAGTAGAACATAAAGCGAAAACACAAGAACGCATGGTGCAAGGTCAAGTCAAACCTGCCAAACCTCCTATTTTTACAAAGAAGATTCAACCTTGTAGAGCATTTGAGCAAGAACAAGCGAAATTTGAAGTTGAATTTGATGGCGATCCACTACCAACTATCAAATGGTACCGCGAAGATTTTCCTATACAAAATTCAGCTGATCTTCAAATTTATACCTTCAGCACCAAATCGGTGTTAATTATCAGACAAGTTTTTATGGAAGATTCTGGTGTCTTTTCTGTCATCGCTGAGAATAGAGGAGGAAAAGCCAAATGTAGTGCCAATTTAGTCGTAGAGGAACGCAGAAGGCAGCCTGGACGAGGTGGCACGGTACCACCCAGTTTCTTATCCACAATCCAATCTGCTTCTGTTACTACCGGACAACTCGCTAGATTTGATGCCAAAATTACCGGCACTAAACCTTTGGATGTTTATTGGCTCAAGGTAAAATAAGTAAAATACATATAAAATGTATATGTGCTATAAACTTGCCGATTCGATTGATGATTTTATACATAGCGCATAGTGAACAGAAAATTTAAATTAATTTACGTTTGAATCTTTTTTATTATAGAACGGCAAAAAGATAATAGCGGACATCCGTTATAAAACTTTGGAAGAAGATAATATTTATACACTTCTGATTCTCGAGACAATATCAGAGGACATTGGCAAATATGAATGTGTTGCGATTAACAGTGCTGGAGAAGCACGTTGCGAAGCGGAATGTACTGTTCGCGGACCTCAATCTCCAACAAAGGTCACAAAACCTACAACACCAACAATAGAAAAAGCGCCAACTATTCTAGAACCATTAAGAGATCAAATCATTAAGGAAGGAACTTCAGTCGCTTTCGCTTGTAGAATCGCAGGAAAGCCCATTCCCACTATACAGTGGAAGAAAGCTGATAAAGTATGTCTAATGAAATAATAGCTACAATAAAATAACTGTGACATAATGAATTTTTAAAATAATTTTATTCGCGAATGCTTACATTATTTGTGTAGGTAATCAAACCGTCGAAGTATTTTCAAATGCAAAAAGAAGGCGATTTCTATACTTTGAGGATTTCTGAAGCCTTTCCCGAAGATGAAGGTGTTTATAAATGTATTGCTAAAAACCCCGCTGGTGAGGTTACAACGTCTGCCAATCTCAGAGTTCTCGGTGAGACAAAAAAAAATTCAAATTCAATATTTTTAAAAATTTTTTTATCAACGGCATAAAATATAATAAATATCAAAAAATAAAAAGTTCAAATTCGATCTTTTTAAATTTTTTATTAACGACATTGACGCATCATTTTCAATTAGCGCCCGATACAACTGATGTCCTGGCAAAATTGACTCCTTTGAAGGATCAAATAGTGATAGAGGGACAACCAGCTCAATTTAAAACTCAAGTGAGTCCGGCAAAGCCTAAACCAACAATTCAGTGGTATCGAGAGGGTGCCTTGATCCCACAATCACCAGATTTTCAGGTAAATATTTTGCCATTATTTTTCCATATCATCGAAGGGGATTTTATGTTTAGACATGATATTCAGGGAAGACATGGCACATATCATTTTCAGATGATTCATGAAGGGAACAATGCGGTGCTGTTGATAGCAACTACCTACGAGGAGGATACTGGTACTTTCACTTGCCGCGCTACAACTTCAGCCGGTACCGTAGAAACATCTGCCAAACTCATCGTCAAAAGTAAGAATTGAATAAAAGATATAGAATCGATTGCTAACATGACACACGATTGTTCTTATATTATACTCCAACAACTGCCGGAGATAAATACTCGAGACAGTAGCATGACAACAATCAATTAACAAATTAATAATATTAGCGAATTGTTTGTTAAATCTTGAAAAAGGTCATTCTTTTTTAGTTTGTTGTACTTCTTGTTGTACATTGATTAAATCGGTAATAATCTCGTGGGAATTATAGATTAGTAGTTTTCAAGATGTCAAAAGAATTAGCTGCTTTTCAATGGCGCATGATACAGCAATAGATATAAAACGGATGTTGAATAAAATGATCATTGAATTAAAAAATTTTTACAATATCGCAATTGATCATGCTAATGTATACATTAATTTCCGTCTAATGTGTTTATTGCGACTAACGTCTTTACATCGTCTCAAACGTCTTACAACGTCTCCGCGCAGCACGATTCGCCGTAAATATCCGCCCGTATTTTTATTTTTGTGCTTTATTGTTGCCTTCCTTAAAAAAACGTAACCTACCGACCTTGCTAGAGTTCTCAACTTCCATCTCAAACAGATCTCCTGTAATTAAAAATGACGTGCGCGTCCGGGGAGTTTGTGTACTAACTATCATATTTTGAGAATAGTTGAGCGAGTGAAACGAGGAGATAGTTAATAACAATAAGTTATTATTAAGAAACTTGTTCAGATTATTGCATTATAAAACTACAAATTTCGCGCGCAAAAATTATCTTAAGAATTATATCACTTAAGTAAGAAAGTCACAAAAGTAATGCTGAAATTAAAGTACTGTAAAAGCAAAATTAAAATAAAAATCGAAATTGTTTGTAATGTAATCGATCAGGACAAGTGCGATCATTTTTTAAGATTAATACAATATAGATGATTGGTAGAATGAAATGTCGTTCCACTTGTATTGCCAATATTTTGATTTGCTTCTTAGGATAAAAATGATGTTCGCTTTTTACAAAGAATATTATAACTTTGTAAATAGAAAAATCAAAATTGGAAATTTTGCGCGACATTAATCAGTATGGATAAAAATAAAAGAAAAATAGCAATGCAACTGCGTTGAATATATGTAACTCGTTTACTCGTTCGCTGTATAATTTTGATGTTGATTATAAAAAGTATATCATAAAAAAAATATATATATTTACATATACATATTATACGGTTTTCTCACTATATATGTACGCCCACACTTTACGATTATACATATATGTATGTATGTATGTATATATATATATATATATATATATATATATATATATATATATATATATATATATATATATATATATATATATATATATATATATTAAAAT